>QWCF01007330.1_pt1 | contig 11154 bp, 9 predicted proteins | sample 1972521 | NCBI WGS metagenome assembly QWCF01 (sample SAMN09866715, study PRJNA288562) | Human oral metagenome isolate term4_saliva, whole genome shotgun sequencing...
AGACATAAACTTCTTATGGTTATTTGGTAAATCACCTGGATTCAGTGAAATCAAAAAGCCAACTACATCCGAAGCATCAGAAATTTATAGCGCAGATGGCGTTCTCATTGGTAAATATTTCAATGAGAATAGAACCCCTGTGAAATATAGTGATGTTAATCCTATCTTCTGGAAAACACTTATTGACACAGAAGATGAGCGTTTCTATCACCACTTTGGTATTGATATCCCAGGACTATTTGCAGCTGCAAAAGACGCAATTTTCCGCCATGATGCTCGTGGTGCATCAACAATCACACAGCAGTTGGCTAAAAACATGTTCCGAGTTCGTACTAACTACTCTACAGGTTTATTAGGAGGTATTCCTGGAATTCGCATGCTTATCATGAAAAGTAAGGAGTGGATCATTGCCACTAAACTTGAAATGGTATATGACAAAGAAGAAATTCTTACGATGTATGCAAACACAGTAGACTTCGGAGCCAACTCTTATGGTATAAAAACGGCAAGTAAAACTTATTTCAACACTACACCAAAAGATCTCACTATCGAGCAATCTGCCGTATTGGTTGGTATGTTGAAAGCCACAACTTCATACAACCCTATCACTAATCCTGAGAATAGTTTAAAGAGAAGAAACACTGTCTTATGGAGAATGCACCAGCACAACGATATCACAAAGGCAGAATACGACTCATTAATTCAAATTCCTATCAAGCTAGATATAAAGGTTGAGAAGAATTATGATGGACAGGCACAATACTTTAGAGAAGCCGTTGCCGACCATCTAAAGGCTTGGTGTGATGAAAATGGAATCGACTTATATAGTAGCGGTTTAAAAATCTATACTACAATCGATTCTCGTATGCAGAGATATGCAGAAGATGCTGCACGAAAACAAATGCGACAAGTGCAGCGAAACTTCAACAATCACTGGGGAAATAACGACCCATGGATTGACGAGAATGGTAATAAGATTCCTAATTTCATCGAAAATATTGCTCAAAAACAGCCATACTATAAATACTTATTGGCTAAGTTCCCCAACAATCCCGATTCTATTTCATATTACCTTAACAAGCCTCATACGGTTAAGTTATTCGACTATGATAAGGGAACTATAGAGAAAGAAATATCTACAATGGACTCTATTCGCTACATGGTACATTTCATGCACTGCGCATTCGTAGCAATGGAACCTCAAACAGGCGAAGTAAAAGCGTGGGTTGGAGATATCGATTTCAACTCATGGAAATACGACAAAGTAACAGCAATGCGCCAACCTGGTTCTACTTTCAAGCTCTTTGTTTATACAGAAGCAATGAATCAAGGTCTAACTCCTTGTGATAAACGAAGAGACGAGTTCATCTCTATGAAGGTATTTGACAAGAAAAAAGGCGAAGAAGTAACTTGGACTCCATCTAACGCAAATGGACGTTTCAGTGGAGACTCTATTCCTTTAAAGGGTGCTTTTGCAAGAAGTATCAACTCTGTTGCTGTCCGTTTGGGACAAGAAATGGGCATTCAACGTGTTATCGAAACCGCTCAAAAGATGGGTATCAAAAGTCCTTTAGACCCTACTCCATCTCTTGCACTTGGCTCTAGCGATATCAACCTACTTGAACTGACCAATGCTTATAGCGTAATTGCCGACGATGGAAAGCATCACGACCCAATATTGGTTACAAGAATCCTAGATAAAGACGGCCATGAGGTATATGCTGCCCCTACAAGTGACACACAAGTAATCTCCTATAAGAGTGCTTTCTTTATGCAACAATTATTAATGGGCGGTATGAGAGAACCAGGTGGAACGTCTCAAAGCTTATGGGCTTATGTAGGAAACTATAGAGATACCGACTTTGGAGGAAAGACAGGAACTTCCAATAACCACTCAGATGCATGGTTTATGTGTGTTAGTCCTAAACTTGTTTGTGGCGCTTGGGTTGGTGGAGAATATAGAAGTATCCACTTTAGAACAGGTGCTTTAGGACAAGGAGCACGCACTGCGCTACCAATATGTGGGTATTTCTTACAATCAGTGTTTGGCGATAGCGCCTTTAAGAAATATCATGGACAGTTCGGTAAGCCTAAAAGTGATGACATAACAAGCAGTATGTATAATTGCCAAAGCTACTATTCTTCTTCAAGAAGAGATACTACAGGAACTGATAGTACAAGCATCTCTCACGAAGAAATCATTCTCGACGAAGATGGTAACATTCGAATCATTCCTAACGAAGGATCAAAACACGAATCAACACCTACAAACGAGAAAGAACAAAACCAACGTAGCGATAAACAAAACAAAAAGAATAAAGAACAAGTTGTAAATTTTGAACAACTCTAAGAAAAATAAATTGAATATCGATTTGAATAATCCTGAGATGCAAGATGCTCGACTTCATCGATAAGGTTCTACGTGTTTATTCTCGCAATATTTATCAACCATTTGGAGGAAAGCAATTACTTTTAGTTGGAGATATGTACCAACTAGAACCTGTTTTAAAAGAAGATGAACGTCAGCTCTTAAAACCCTATTATCCATCTACTTTCTTTTTCGATGCTCTTGTCTTTAAAGAAATGAAGTTGGTGTCTATCGAATTGCAAAAGGTTTACCGCCAAACCGATCCCACTTTTATTAATATTCTCGATAGCATCAGAACAACAAGTGTATCAATCGAGCAGCTATCTACTTTAAATAAACAAGTAGGAAAGGTTATTGCCAATGATAAGAATAAGCTTGCTATAACCCTTTCAGGAAAAAGAGACACCGTAGATCATATCAATGAGCAAGAACTCTCTCGCCTACCTGGTAACCCTATTACTCTATATGGACATATTGAGGGCGACTTTCCCGAAAGTAATCTCCCCACTCCGATAGAACTTTATCTAAAAGTTGGTGCTCAGGTGTTATTTATTAAGAATGACAAAGAAAAACGATGGGTAAACGGAACTCTTGGAACTATTGTATCTTTCAGTAAGGAAGAGCCTACCATTATTGTTGTTCGCACCGAAAAAGGTGAAGAAGTAAATGTAGAACAAGAAATTTGGAGTAACGTTATTTATTCGTACAATGAAAAAGAACAAAAGATAGAAGAGCAAGAAATTGGCGTTTACCAACAATACCCTTTAAAACTGGCATGGGCAATTACCATTCATAAAAGTCAGGGACTTACATTCAACAATGTAAATATCGACTTAACTGGTGGTGTCTTTGCGGGTGGACAAACATACGTTGCCCTAAGTAGATGTACCTCGCTCGAAGGCATAAGTCTAAAATATCCTATCAGAAAGGAAGACGTCTTTATTCGCTCTGAGATTGTTCAATTTGCTCAAAGATATAATAACCAAGATTTGATTAAGCAGGTGTTGGAAGAAAGTAAGGCAGATAGAGAATACCAACAAGCGGTTCTTGCTTTTAATAAAGGAGATATGAAAGAGGCTCTTTCCGTTTCTTGAAAGAACTTGCAGTTGAATATACAATGATGGGCAGAGAATGCGAAAAAGAACACTTTTTTGAGGCGGCAATAAAGAATTACGAGAAGGCGCTTAAGCTGTGTCCTGATTATCCCGAACCAAGAAAAAGAATTGAAAAATTGAATAAGTCAACTCAAAAATAAATGGAGTTGACTTATTTTTTATAAGCTCTTCTCATCAAATAGCAATTCTTCACTATCCTTTTCATTTTCTATTTCCACCCTACTCTTTTGTTTTCATAAACAAGTGAGCAGATATATTATATACAAAGACTTTCTTATTAAATACCAATCTTTTATCCTACAACCTTCACATTCTTTCTCTCCTTTTCTCAAAAGCATTCTCCTCTCTTTCATATCATTACTTTTATCCCCAACAAAAGCGATGATATCAGGTTGTAAAAGCAATGCTATTGCACGGCAAAACATATACAATTATCACGAAAAGTCAATCTTATTCAGAACAAGAAGATATGGATATCATAACAAAGTGAAAATAAATAACTTATAAAATAATCATTATCATTTAGCAATTAGCACGAAATAATTGAATTAAATGAAATAAAAGGGAATACAATATATTAAATTTCAATTTTACTATGTATCTTTGCATAGCAGGAAGTCGACAATAGCGCAAGATAACATCAAGCTGTCCGCCTACATTTATATAGGAGAGTTATTACTCTCCTATTTCTATTTTACTTAGAAAAAGAAAACTTCTAAGCAGCTTTTCTCATCATACAGTCTCTTTATTCTTAGTTATAGTCAAAAATATTTTATCTTGCAAAAAGGGAAAGTAAGACTATTTGCCTTTCTATAGAATATAAAAAATCCTTATTAGTAAGCGTTATTTCAGCATTACTAATAAGGAACTTATAAAAGATTCTATCACTTTAACAAATGATTTTATATCTTATTGCTATCTTTCTCTTTCAATAATCCATGACTATATGCATAGAGAAGTTCTTTTAAATCAGCAATTTGCTTATTCAACTCTTTGCCTTTATCGGTGTCTGCCACTAATATTCGATGCGAAATAGTTTCAACAATCTGTGTAGTACTCTTAATGTCAAGTCCTCTTTCAATTGCATCTTGCGCACTAGAGAATGGTTCATGCTGAACAAGAGCAAAGCTTCTACTATGATAAACCAAGGTATAACCAGCAATACCAGTTTCTTTATGATATGCTTGTGAGAAGCCTCCATCTATCACCATCAACTTACCATTTGCCTTAATAGGATTCTCTCCATTAGCAACATGAACAGGAACATGACCATTTATGATGTGAGCATTCTCACCTTCTACATCAAACTCTTTCAATATTTGGTCGATAATCTCTTCCGATTCACGCAACTTGAAATAGTTTCCCTTCTCTTCTTTGTGCGTTTTTTTATCTTCAATGAAATATCTTTCGAATGTTGCCATCTTAGATTTATCGAATAATGGGCTATTAGGTCCACACCATAAATATAAGAAATAGTCGGTAGCATTGGTCTTTTCTTCTGCATCTGCATCTGCTTGGAAGGCTGTACGAACAAGCATTTCGATTGTTTCCATCAGCTCTTTTCCTTTATAATACTGACCAGGAAGTACCTCTACCTCTTTTAAAGAGCCATCATCATTCAAGGGAAGTGATGCATGGAACAATAAATTATTGTTATAAACGGCATACATACTACCATGTTGAAGCAACAAACGAATATGCTTTTGAAGCTTTTCGCTGATGAGGAAAGAATGCACCAACTTATTCATTAATAGCTCTTCTTCCTCTGTTAGCTTGTTAGGGTGCTTGGGATCTATTGTTGGGAACATGTTACTTTTCAATGGATAAGCCACTCCATCGATAGTTATCTCCCCTTTCTTATAGTCGATATTATTAAATAATGCTCTATCACTCATCTTCCACTCTGGATGTCTTTCAATGATAGCAGCTTCTTCTTTAAACTGAATAATAGCAATTGCTTTGTGCATCATTGCAGCTAAACGATGAGTTTTCTCATCAATATCTTTTGCTCCACCTGATAACTTTGGAATAAATTCAAGACAAGGATCATCTCCGTAAGTCTCCATTGCAAAGGTTGCTAACGGAACTAAATTAATTCCATATCCCTCTTCCAATGTAATTAAGTTGGCATAGCGCAACGATAAACGAATAACATTACAAATACACGCTTTATTTCCTGCACAAGCACCCATCCATAACATATCATGATTTCCCCATTGAATATCCCATCTGTGATAATTTACAAGGGTGTCCATAATGATATGTGCTCCAGGTCCTCTATCATAGATATCACCCAACAAGTGCAGTTGGTCGATAATCAATCGCTGAATGACATTAGCCAAAGCCACAATGAAGTCATCTGCTCTACCAGTTGTAATAATTGTATCTATAATTACATTGACATAAGCTGTTTTGTCGGCATCTTCTGTGCGTTCATGCAACAGCTCTTGAATGATATAGCTAAAGTCTTTAGGTAACGACTTGCGTACTTTAGAGCGTGTGTACTTGCTCGAAACCTCTCTACACACAGCAACTAGGCGGTGAAGAGTGATTCCATGAATGTCTGCAAGGAAGTGTTCTGTACCCTTTGGAAGGTTTAATATTGCCTGCAAGTTAATGATTTCAGTACTTGCTTCGGCTATTGTGGGAAAAGAATGAGATAAAAGTTCTAAGTATCTCAAGTTCTTTACTATATTCTTATATTTCATAACGTTTCTATTTACTGTAGTTTGTTATTAAATTTTCTATTTTATCTGCCAGCTTTCCCTCTTTAAAAGCGATGGGCATAAAGCCTTCTGTCAATAAAGAACGAGCAAAAAGGACAGATTCTAACGACGCAACAAAGTTCGTTATCTTTAGTGTTTCTAAATATTCTGCAAACTTATCTTCATTGTATTCTGCCTCCAACATTGTGGTAGAAAGTTCTTGAAGAATACTAAATGGAATATTGTGTCGGCGATAAAGATATTCTATATATAAAAACATAGAACATAATTTCTTCATATTTCCATTTATATCTACGTCTGACGTGATAAGTTTACTTACCTTTTGGTTGATCTTCTCTTTTATGAATTGGTCGTGAATAACCAATATTTCTTTATAATACTCAACAAAATGCTGAGCCATAAGCTCATCGGTGATACTGTTTGTAATAACAGAATTTTCAATTAATCGAGTATTCTTTCCATCTGCAAGAGTTGCTAACTGGTTATATTCTAATTGCCCTGACGCATGAAAGGCTGTAACAAACTTTACAATAGGATATTTTTTAGGCTTCAAAGTCCCTTTCTTTGCCTTTTTACGATGGCTTTTCCATGGTAAGAAAGAATTTAAAGGAGACAATAATACGGGTATTTCCATATTATAAAGCTTGGCTGAATAAGTTATATTACGCTTATCTTTACCATCAAAAACATGCACTATATCAGGATTCTCTGCTGTTAAAACAACATCAGGAGATAAAGAAAGATAGTGCTGAAGAATGTTTATAAATTTACTTTTATAATCATCTTTCTCTAAAAGTGCAGATGTATAAAGATGAATTCTCATATTTTATGACTCGTAAATTCAGTCTAAATGCAACGCAAATGAGTAAGAACCAATCTTGTGAATAGATGCTCCAAACACCTAATAAGAGTTGAAGAACATAGTTAAGATGGTAAAAGAAGGTATCTAAGAAGTAAATAAATTTATATTTATGAGATTGCTTTAAATACCTTTTTGTATGCATATAAGTCAGCTCTTTATCCATCCATTCTGCCTTAGAAGGAGCCTTTTCGCAGGTCCAGTCATCACAATTAAGCTGAAAATTGCAATTTCCTTGCTGGCTATACTTATTCACAATGAACTCATATTCACCCCTTACATGCTCTAGTCCACCTCTAAAACCATCTTGTTCAATAAACTCATCTTTCTTAAATCCAACAATATTGCTATTGATTCTGTCGAAGCGTCCTTTCAAATAACCATTCAACAAATAAGAGAGAGTATAAAGATGAGCAAACTGATAGAATGAGTTTGTAGACTCTTCGTAGGTTCCTGGTACCACAAAAAGATTGCAATCTTTCTTAAAGCTATGCCCTATTGCCTGAAGCCAACTATTCTTTTCTATTAGAGTATTAGCACCAATAAGCAAGACATGCTGATATTTTGCAGCCTTAACTCCAAGCGTTATAGCCATCTTTTGTCTACTCATATAACGTGAAGTAGTAGGAACAAAAGTGACATAAAGACGCTTATCATTCTCATATTGTTCAAGAATATCCTTTGTTTCATGATCACCTTTATCAATTACGATAATCAATTGAGATTCAGAAGTATATTCTTGCGATAGTATTGCAGGGATTAAAGCTCTTAACTCTGTATTATTCTCACGAATAGGCAATACAATAGAAATAGGATTGTCTATCTCTTCAGGCTCTGATTCTTGTTTTTCTTCAGAAGAAAAGGCTTTCATTTTAAGCCTAAATAGAGGATTAAGAAAAATCGATATCAACGTTATTACTAAAACAACGCCACACAAAATGAGTGTAAAAATATCAACATCTACTAACTGTGTTACATCCATCATCTAATATTAATAAAGAGAAGACGAAACTAATTATATATTTTTGTATTATGAATAAAATAGAGCTGTACTCAAACTTTGCAATGCTTCTTTCTTATCACTTTGCTTAATAAGGAAGGAAACATTATAGTTTGATCCTCCATAAGATATCATTCTCACTGGAATATCTTTTAAAGCCGCAGTTACTCTCGCCACAAATCCAGTATTGTTCCAATCTAAGTCACCAACAACACAAACGATACTCATCTCGCTTTCGGTAGTAACTGTACCATATTTCTTTAGTTCTGACAAGATATCTGCTAAGTGGGATTTATCTTCTATGCTCATAGATACGCTCACTTCGCTTGTTGCAATCATATCGATTGGAGTGTGATAGCTTTCGAATATCTCAAATACTTTACGTAAAAAGCCTGCCGCAAAAAGCATTCTACTCGACTTAATCTTGAGGGCTGTGATGTTATCTTTTGCTGCAATAGCCTTTATTTTACCCTGTGTCTTTATGCCATTAATAATTGTTCCCTCTGCATTTGGATCCATTGTATATTTCAATCGAACAGGAATATTAGCATATTTGGCAGGTTGAATACATGTTGGATGCAAGATTTTAGCACCAAAATAAGCTAATTCTGCAGCTTCTTCAAAATGCAATTGACGAACAGCTTCGGTCTTTTCAACCACTCTTGGATCGTTATTATGCAAGCCGTCGATGTCTGTCCATATTTGAACTTCCTCTGAGTTAATAGCAGCTCCAATCAAAGATGCTGTGTAATCCGATCCTCCGCGTTGAAGATTATCAATCTCACCATAAGCATTTCGGCAAATAAATCCTTGTGTTAGATATATCTGATAACCTGTATTTTCTTCCATGATCTTAGACAACAAGATTAATTACCTCATTCGCCCCTTCTGGGTTCTTTTTATAAAGATAATCGGCAATCTCTACCAATGAATTAGTAGTGCCAGACATTGCAGAAAGTACAACAAATGTGGGTTCACCACTTGCTGTTATAATGCTACAAACTTCTCTTATACGTTCTGGTGAGCCAACAGAGGTACCACCAAACTTCATTACCTTCATTCTAAATACGTTTTAATATCTACCTATAAATCGAATTATTCTTCCTTAGTTCCTTCTTTTGTATATTCAGAAGTTACATCTGCTAGTACGCCATCTTCGCATCGATACACGATACCTGGGTATTTTTGAAGGATCAACATGTTGTGAGTTGACATGATGACTGCCGTTCCTTTCTTTGTAATCTCTTTCAACAGAGCCACAATATCCAATGCTGTGCCTGTGTCAAGGTTACCTGTTGGCTCGTCTGCAATAATCACTTTAGGTTTATTAAGCAATGCTCTTGCAATAGCAATACGTTGTTGTTCACCTCCAGAAAGTTCATGAGGCATCTTGTTTTTCTTATCTAACAAGCCCACATCAGTCAACACTTCATCAATGCGTTCGTCTATTTCTTTCTTGTTTTTCCAGCCTGTTGCTTTTAAAACAAAGTGCAAATTACGATAAACAGTCAAGTCGTGAAGTAATTGAAAGTCTTGAAAAATAATACCAAAGTCTCTTCTTAAACCTGCTATTTCTTTTCTTTTTATCTTCTTTAAATCACGTCCTAAGACATCAGCAACCGCCTCTTCATCATCAGAATCGATATCTAGTTCACAATAAATAGTCTTTAATAATGAACTTTTTCCAGAGCCAACCTTACCTATAAGATAAACAAATTCGCTCTGTTCTATATGAAAGTCTACATTACCAAGAACCAATTTATCGTCTTGATATATATTTATTCCTTTATAATTTATAAGCATACTCTATTTTAATAGCATTTAAATGTTGAGATATTTATTTTCTTTCTTCTTTTTCTAGCCTGCTCTTACAAGTCATTGCAAGCATTTTTCTAATGTATTTGCAATTCCTTTTAGAAAGACTTCACTAGATATGCAAAGATAATAAAAACCTTTTAGTATATCGAAAAAATAACAAACTCATTACATATAATAATGCATTTTCGTTGAGATAAAACAAAAATAGAATGGTTTTTCATTTAAACCACTCTATTTCTATTATCTATAATGCGACATTCGCTTTCAAAAATCATCTAAGAGACTTATCCTTTCTCTGCTGAACAATAAGGAGTTATCACCACATTTCCACTTAAGTAATCTGCAAGAAATATCTCAGAAGAACTTGAATAACCTTGTTCAGCCAATTTTTCCATTAACCAATCCTCATCTTTATCTATGGCTGCGAGAATGTTTTTCTGAATAGTTCCATCAGTAATAAGTGGGTATCGTGGATTTTCTTCACCTGAAAGCACCACCAATAACTGACCATTTTGCTCTAACACAGCTCGCTTTACATGTGTAATATTAAATACATTATGCATTCTTAGTTTAAAAGTTAGCTCTTGAGCAGTTATCTTTGCTGCGTTACATGCAGCAACATCTACATTCCCATTCACAATTAATACTCGTGGAGTACCATCTAATATGCGTTGTAGAAAATGGTTTTTCGATTTAAAGCGTCGTAAACCAAACACCAATAAAAACCATATTGTTAATACAATTCCAAATTGGAAAACATGTAAATCCTTACTATATATAACACCACCGATGATTCCACCCAGTACATAATTCTGTATTTGTTCCATCGCAGTGGTTGGAGCTAGATTGCCTTTACCTGTTAAGTTGATGACTGTTATTAGTGCAAGTAAGCCTAATACTAATTTAAATGTAATTTCTAAATAATTCATATCGTTTATTGTTTATTAAATATCAAGTATTTGTGATGGTTCTGTTACAAATGTATTTCCACCATGTTCAATCAAAAAATCTTTATCTCTAAATCCCCAAAGAACAGAAATACAAGGCAAATTGGAGTTTCTTGCTGTTGCTAAATCAACATCGCTGTCGCCTATATATACTGCATTCTCTCTTGAAACTCCAAGCAATTTAAATGCTTCATCAACTGTATCAGGAGCAGGTTTCTTTCTTATATCAGCACGTTCGCCTATTGCAACCCTCACTCTATCACCAAAGAAATGACGGCAAAGCTCAACTGTAGCTTCATAAAACTTATTACTTACCACCGC
>QWCF01003180.1_pt1 | contig 11145 bp, 6 predicted proteins | sample 1972521 | NCBI WGS metagenome assembly QWCF01 (sample SAMN09866715, study PRJNA288562) | Human oral metagenome isolate term4_saliva, whole genome shotgun sequencing...
CAGGCTTTCTTAAACTTCCAGCGATAAATTGCCACGTCAAGAGGGTTGTAAAATTCGGGATGACGAAGGAAAATAAGGTCGTGAATGGTTACAACTGCTGCCGTGTTGGTGTGTCTTATGCCGATAGGAAGCTCGCCCGATAAGCCATGAAACAGGTCTATTGGCTCTGCTTTGATTTGCTTTGTGATGCCAAAGGTGCGCCACAAGCTGCGCATAAGGCCGTTAGAGGCGTTTTGAGGATAGACGTATTGAACCTGATTGCTGTGGATTACCTGACTTCTTAGCTGTTCATTGCCAAACGAAGGCGTGTAGAGCAGTAGCTTATCATTAGTTTCTAACAATGGAACTAATGAGTTAATGAGGTTTCTTCCATAGCTTCCTAAGCCCGTGTTGTTATTCACTATGCGCTTAGCATCATATCCTATAATCATTGCTTATTGGTGTTTTGGGTTGTAACTACTTAGGAACAACCTTGCCATTTTCTATTATAAATCTGCTATCAAACTCTTCTTTGGTGCGCTTCCAACGCTTATGTGTCCAAAGATAGAAATGTGGTTGATTTTTAATTGACTGCTCGAGCATTTCAAAGAACTTACGAGTTATCTCGTGTTCTGCCATGCTATTGGGGTCTTTTGTAATCAAACGGAATTCACAAACATAGTAACCTCGCTTCGGTCTGTTCATCTCTACGTAGTAAACAGCATTGTTCATCTTTCGCATTATGCGCTCTGCTCCCGTGAAAACAGGCGTTTCGTGGTTTAAAAAAGGTAGCCAAAGATGAATGTTTTGCCATCGAGGTGACTGGTCTGAGATATACCCAAACAAGCTTCTTATGCCCTCTTTGCGATATTGAACGAGGTATCTTAGGATCTCATTCTTAGGCACTGGCACTCCACCAACGCACGAGCGAAGATCGATAAACAGCTTGTCTATGGCCTTATTTCTAATGGGTTTGTAAACAAGTCCAACCTTTCTCTCGCTCGGAAGACTGATACCTACACACGAAAGCCATTCCCAATTGCAGTAATGTCCTAATATTGCGGCGCAATCTTGACCGTTTTTAAAACACGATTCAAGGTCTTCTGCATTGCGAATGGTGAGTCGTTTGCTCAGCTCTTCTTTGCTTATAGATAGCAGTTTCACCGATTCAATAAAGTAATCGGCAAACCATCGGTAGAATTTTCGTTCGATTTCTTTTAGCTCTTCTTTCGACTTTTCGGGGAAAGAAGATGCAAGGTTGCTCTTCACCACATTTCTTCTGTATCGTAAGATGTAGTAAATCAATACGAAACCCATGTCCGATAGGCGATAAAGGCACCACATCGGTAATAGAGAAAGGGTGTAAAAGAAAGCGTAAACCAATCTATACATAATCTGTTTAAATAGCTTTATTGTGTTGATTATAAACTTGTTGCGACGTGACAGCAGCGTAGTCGCCTACTTTTGCATGTCGTTTAATCGTTTATAATAGCCGTTTTTATTCAATAGTTCTTCGTGAGTTCCCTGCTCAACAATCTCTCCTTGATGCAGAACACATATCTCATCGGCATGTCGAATGGTTGAAAGTCGGTGAGCAATAGCGATAGTTGTGCGGCTTTTCATTAATCTTTCCAAAGCGTCTTGCACCAATCTTTCACTCTCAGTGTCGAGTGCACTGGTTGCTTCATCAAGTATTAAGATAGGCGGATTCTTTAATATTGCACGTGCAATGCTCACTCTTTGGCGTTGACCTCCAGACAAACGGCTACCTCTGTCGCCTATGTTTGTGTCGTATTGTTGCTCCGATTGCATAATAAACTCATGTGCATTGGCAATCTTTGCCGCCTCTTCAATCTGCTCTAAAGAAGCGTTTTCCACTCCAAAAGAAATGTTGTTTCTAAACGAATCGTTAAAAAGAATAGCCTCTTGGTTTACATTTCCCATCAATTCTCTTAGACTATTGATACCTAAGTCCTTAATGTTTATGCCGTCGATGAGTATCTCTCCCTCTTGAACATCATAGTAACGAGGAATCAAATCCACAAGAGTACTCTTGCCACTACCGCTCTGTCCCACCAAAGCAACAGTCTTTCCTTTAGGAATAACGAGGTTAATATGGCGCAAAACCCATTGTTCGTTGTATTTAAACGATACGTTTTTAAATTCTATTTGATGATTAAATCCATTGATTTGAACAGGTTTTTCAGGATCTTTAATAGCTATTTCAGCCTTTAAGATCTTATCAATTCGCTCCATAGAAGCCAGTCCTTTGGGGATAGCATAACCCGCTTTAGAAAACTCTTTCAATGGGTTAATGATACTATAAAGTATTACAAGATAATAAATAAAGGTCGAACCGCTAATCGAGTCGTAGTTTAATACGAGCATTCCACCAAACCAAAGCACCACAACTATCATCACTGTGCCCATGAATTCGCTCATTGGGTGAGCCATTTGTTGGCGAATTGCAACCTTTTTAACGCTGTTTCGATAGTCACTGTTCACCTTATCGAATCGCTTATTCATCTTTTCCTCAGCGCAAAACGCCTTAATAATGCGCAAACCGCCAAGAGTTTCTTCCACTTGACTCATGGTATCGCTCCACAATCCCTGTGCAGTTAGCGAGCCAGCCTTTAGCTTTCTGCCCACAAGACCCATGATCCAGCCGAACAAAGGTACAAAAAGAAGGGTGAAAATGGTGAGCTGCCATGAGATAAAAATAAGTGTACCAAAATAGATAATGATAAGAATTGGATTCTTAAAAAGCATATCTAACGACGACATGATAGAGTTTTCCACCTCTTGAACATCGCCACTCATTCGTGCAATGATATCTCCTTTGCGCTCTTCAGAGAAGAATCCCATTGAAAGCGAGGTGATTTTGCGATACAACTGATTGCGAATATCACGCACAATACCCGTTCTAATGGGGATAATAGATGCCGAAGACAAGAAGTATGCGCCCGTTTTTAAGAACGTCATCACAGCCAATAGCAAGCCAATAACAAGTAAAGTAGTACTTGTTCCATGTACATCGATAAGCTGTTGCACATAGTAATCGGTGTTATTGCTCACCACTTCCTTTAAACTTGCTTCGTTCCAGCTCATCAAACGAGTTGCAACCGCTACTTTTTCCGTTTTAAATAGGATTTGAAGTATAGGTATAAGCGCTGCAAAAGAAAAGATATTTAATACTGCCGACAGTATGTTAAACAGCACAGAGAGTGCCAAGTACTTTTTATAAGGTGGCACAAAGCGACGTAAAACCTGTAAAAACTCTTTCATAGATGTTGCAAAGTTAGTAGAAATAATTGCCAAATCAAAGTAAAACACACATTTTTAGTGCTCTTTAGTTTTATCCACTTCAAAATAAGTTACACCGCCTTTCTTTTCCACCCTCATTGCTCCTTGTTGGTGGTGGGGTTCACTTTAGGTGAGAAGGGCATTGCCACAAGTCGGAAATAAAAATGAAAGAAAGCAACAAAAAGGCGTAAAAACAAGGCAAAGTGTCGATAAAAATGATTAAGTTTGCACATATTCAATTCATCAATAACATTGTTATTAAAACCCTAAACACTTGAAATAAGCGATGAGAAAGTCTTTTCTTAGTTTCATTTTTGCTCTGTTTGCCCTTTGTTTGCATGCAGCTCAAAAGCCAATAAAGGTGGCATGTGTAGGAAACAGCATCACCTTTGGATATTTATTAGATAACCCTTCGACCGATAGTTATCCCTCTCAGCTACAGAAAATGCTTGGAAACGGCTATGTTGTGGGCAACTTTGGTCACTCAGGAGCAACCCTTTTAAATCACGGACACCGCCCTTATACCAAGCAAAAGGAATATACTGAGGCCTTAAACTATAAGGCAGACATCGTAGTTATTCATCTTGGAGTGAACGATACCGATCCTCGTAACTGGCCATTTTATAGAGATGAGTTCGTACCCGATTATATTTCGTTGGTCAATAGCTTTAAAAAGGCCAACCCAAAGGCGCACATCATCATTGCACGCATGAGCCCTTTAACCCACCAACACTTTCGTTTTTTAGCAGGAACTCGTGACTGGCACAAGGATATTCAAAAAGAAATAGAATATGTTGCGAGCGTTGTTGGAGCGCAACTCATCGACTTTTACGAGCCATTAATTAGTCGTCCTTCATTGCTACCCGATGCAGTTCACCCCAATAAAGAGGGCGCAACCATTCTTGCAACCGTTGTTTATCAAGCCATTACAGGCGACTTTGGCGGCTTGAAGATGCCCCTTTACTTTGGCGATAACATGGTGGTTGATTGGCAAAAGCCCTTTGTTGTAAACGGAACAGCCAACGCAAAGAGCCGTGTTTTGGTGCAACTCAACAACCAAAAGAAAACCGTTGAGGTAGGAACAGACGGACAATGGCAAGTTGTTTTCTCGCCTTTAGAATTAGGAAAGAACTACACTTTAAAGGTAAGCGACAAACAAACCACCCTCACCTTCAAAGACCTTGTTGCAGGAGAGGTTTGGGTTTGCTCTGGACAATCAAACATGGAGTTCCCCCTTTCGCACGCTATTAATGCCAAAGAGGCACTTCCTCAGGCGCAAGACTCATTGCTCCGCTTCTTGCATTTCAAACCTCGTTGGGACACAGATGATGTGAGTTGGAGCGCAACGGCACTCGACTCTATCAACAAACTGCAATATTTCGAATCGAAACAACACTCGAGAATAACATTCCAGAACTGCTCAATGATAGATATAATAAGCATGTGATGGTGATGCCATGGGTGATGCAACGCCGTGCAAAGAACGTGGCCAACGGCAAAAATCCATTGCAACTTCACCCCTATAACCCCACCTATTTGTACGACAGTGCAATACGTCCGTTGCGCAATATGGCTGTAAATGGCGTGATTTGGTATCAAGGTGAATCGAATGCAACCAACATTGAGATACACGAACGCTTGTTCCCGCTCTTAATTCAGTCGTGGAGAAGCTTCTTTGCCGATAGCTCTCTGCCCTTCTACTATGTGCAGTTGTCGTCTATCAACCGCCCCTCTTGGCCTTGGTTCCGTGATAGTCAGCGCACGATGATGCAGCAATTGCCCAACACAGGAATGGCCGTTAGTAGCGATTTGGGCGACTCTCTCGACGTGCACCCACGCAACAAGCAACCCATTGGCGAGCGTTTAGCACGTTGGGCGTTGTCGAAACACAAGGGATTTGAGCAGATAGTGCCCAGCGGTCCGTTGTTTGTTGGAGCAAAAATGCAAGGCAAAAAAGTGGTAGTTGAATTTCAATATGGAAAGAACCTCACCACAGCCGACAACCAACCTTTGCGCACTTTGGAACTTGCAGGTGCCGATAAGGTGTTTTATCCTGCTAAAACTATCTTGAAAGATGGTGTTCTTGAGGCGTGGAGCGACAGTGTTCAGCAACCCAAATTTGTGCGTTATGCTTATCAACCCTTCACTCGTGGCAACTTGGTGAATAGCGATAAGCTGCCAGCCTCTACCTTCTTGTCTGCTATTAGCGCAAAATAAGATAGGCAGAACGATGCTCTTAAATGTCGAAAACGTGGCAAAGAGCGTTGGAGATAAACTATAAGAATTTTCAACATAACGACCTCTGGCACTCGATGTGCTATGTCGTTGAGCAACAACACTTTTGATGTTGCTTTTCAATTACGATGATATTACACTGCAATGGCATTGCTTTTGAGGTGTAATATCATTTCTTTTATAGGGCAATAGCATCGCTTTTTCTTTTAATATACCTTCCACTTTCTCCACTTGTGTAACTCTTTTCTCGTCCTTCCTTTTTCTATTTCTGTTTTATCTTTTCTTCTTTTTGCCCTTATAGTTTCCCTTTTTTCTGCCCATTTTTTTCTTCCTTCTCATCTTTCTTTTTCCCTCTTTTTGTTCTAATTTTATTCCTTTTTGTGTCGATTTCGCCGTAAAATTGAATGTAAGTTGGTATTGTATTACTGCCTAAAGAATGGTGATTGGAGAGTGAAAATGCACAATTATGGCAGCAAATGAATGTTAAAAATGCTTAAAGTGATGCGAAATGAAAGGAAATCTTCTACTTTATTGATAAACAAAGGCTTTGAGCTTATTTTTTGATTAAATAGCTATTTTCATAAAATAACAATCATTTTAAAGTCTAGCATTTGTAAAAAATGCCCTAAAAATGGGCAATTATAACTGTGTTATAGACTTTAATTAGTTGGAGTTTTAAAGCCTTTAAGCATTAACTTAAATGAATTTTAGTAGTTAAAAAAGGTTATTTAGGAACCCTATTTATATTGTTTTGTGAGCGTAAATAATTAATTTTGCATCAACTTTAAAACAGATTAATGGAGAATAAACTTTTAGATTGTAGCCAAAAACAGAGGCATTACGATTTAGAAAGACAATAGGATAATTTATTAATTTAATACAAATAAGCCAACAATGATTAAAAAAATGTATGTGCAGCCTGTAACTATGGCTGTTCAAGTGCATTATGAATGCGCTCTAATGACATACTCTAAGATCCAAAATAGCGAAGATGAAGCTATCGTAGGAATTAGAGATGAGGACGATTCTGAAGAGATTGAAGTGAATTAAATAGATGTTCTTTTAATAAGAATGACATGATAAAATACAATTAAAATAACTCAAGAAGACATAAATCACATTCATTCTTACATACTAAAAGAACGAGTATTTATTACAAAAAACATTTTAACAAATTAAAACAATGAAGTTCAAAACAAATAAAGGCGTAGCTATAGCAAAACAGTTGTTGACTAAGTTGGGTTCGAAAAGCAAAACAATGGCAGTTGTTGCGGCTCTTTTTGCATCTGCAAATGTTAGCGCACAAACACCAAAAACATATCCTGCATATTTTAAAGGACACGACATTAACGAGATATTAACAGCAACTAATGCTGACGATAAGCAGGTTTATCTTTATAATGTCGGTCTACTTATTGCCCGAGCACAATACGAACACCCTCGAATTCGACTCACTAAGGTTGCCGGAACCGATGCAAATACACACATGTACTATCTAAGTGGGTATCAAGGTGGCAGTCTTGTTGCAAAAACAGGAGCGGACAAAACCGGCACTTCGGCTGATACAACATGGACATATAGTAACGAAAGGTATGCAGTAGCAAGTAAAACTCCTCTAGATTACAATACCAGTGTTGATTATGAACCAGACTTCAATAAGGTGAAAGCAATGGCAGACTCTTTATCTTTATGGAAGATTGTGACCTTAAAAGACCTTAAGGGTATGATTAAAGATATGTATAGAGCCAACGAAGAGCCTGCAAACGTGAGCTATGTGATGAAAGATCCATGGGTTATGCGTTCGACAATACGTCATAAAAACTGGGATATTACTCCTCAATACGCTCTTTTTAATGATGTAAGCACCACCTATGGAGATCGAAACGGACCGTTAGCACATGCCGAGTTTCAAGGAAAAACAGGTACAATGAGCCAAACTGTAACGGTAACTCATCCAGGTTGGTATATCATCTCATGTAAAGGCTTTGCTTATAAGAGTGGAAATAGCGGCATAACAGCAAAACTTTTTGCTAAAGATAACAACGGAACAAAGACTTATGCAAGTAAATCTGCTGAGCTTTATAGCGTTACCGACATCTCAAATATGGGAAACTATCGGGATAGAGGTCGTAAATTCATTGAGGGAGAATATGCTAATAACAACGTAATGATTTATGTTGATGGTGATAAAAACAACAAAAACTTTAGCACAACCATCACATTAGGAGTTGAAGTAACAGGAAGTAACGTTCAATCGGGCGACATTGTAGCTTTCGATGACTTTAAGATTCAATACTCAGGTGTGAACATGATCGTTTTAGATGAAGACCGTTCAGACCGTGAATACATCGAAAAGCAAGTTGATGCAACCACTGCAAGAACCTTAGTTATGCAGAGAGCGTTCAAGGAAAACCAATGGAATAGTATCATCTTCCCATTCGATTTAACTGGAGATCAAGTAGAAAAGGCTTTCGGTAGCAATGCAAAGGTATCTAAATTTAAGGGTCCAAGTGCAGTGAAAGAAACCTTGATCGAGTTTGAAAGCGTTGCTCTTGGTGCTGCAAACAAACACAATAAGGTGATTGAGGCAGGTAAACTATACCTCATCTACCCTGCAAAGACATTCGAAAATACAACAGAAGAAAAGGTATTTACTGTGATTTCGCCTACAACAGGTAAGCAAGAAATATCGGTTACAGGCACTTATTTCACTATTCCAAACGTGAATTTAGATACTGCTCCATCAGCAGATAACATCGAAGAGCCTTACAAACACTCTACATTTGGGGCTACTTCATTGCGCTATCGTGGTACTTATGTGAACCATACCAATGCTATTATTCCTGCGAACTCATTCGTATTGAATAAAGACGGATATTGGTATCGCACTTCAAAGGCACACACCGTGAAAGGATTCCGTTGCTGGATTGAGCCAATTAACCCAACAGCTTCGGCTATTAAGCGTTTGAACATTTTGATTGATGGCGTTCTACTTAACGGCACAAGCGACACTCTTACAGGAATAGAAGAGTTGGAATTGAGCAATGATGCAAACAAAAACAGCAACATCTACGACGCTTATGGTCGTGTGATTGGTAACACTGCAGAAGGTTTAAGCAAAGACTTCAAGGGTGTTTACATCATCAATGGAAAGAAATACGTAAAATAATAATTATCCTTTAGTTGAATATTTACGTAAGTTCGGCAGCCCTTTATATTGGGCAAATACCTTAAAACACCTATCGATTCGGTAGTGACTATAGAACGATAGAACCATTTTGTATGATTTAAAGGATTGCTGAACGCCCTTATATTAAGGTGAGAACAAAAACAGTTCTCACCTTTTTTTATATCCCCCTCGCTCCTCTTTATTTATAAGGCTTGCCAAAGTGACTTGCAAAAACTATGCTTTTAGAGACTAAAAGGATTGCTATTGGCGTGTAAAAGCAGTGTTATTAAGATGCAAAAGCACTGACATAAGTTGTTGAGGATGACGAGGAAACAAAATAATATCTTTTTTATTCGACGGCAATGTATCCCCAAAAATGATGAGCAATACCTAAAAGTAGGTAGGGATAAAATTACCCATTAATGAGTATTGCAAAACAAATGCATAGCCATTATCTTTGCATCACATAACAAGTCATAATCTTTCAAACATAAAAGCCCTTTAAAAGGCGAGCTAAAAAAGAAGTGCGTGGGTGATTGATCAACACAATCGTCAATTGCAATAGATAAAAAGATGTTTCTTATTTTGTTATCGTTGTGTTATTGGAGAATGGCGAACAATTGCGCTACTGCACTTCTTTTATTTCAAAAAATCTTCGTTATCGAGAACCTAATCATTGTTTTTTATAAAAAATATACCAAATTTTAGGTATTGTATGTATTGTCAAATGTCTGTAAGTTTGCAGCCTAAAATATATAAAAACGAATCTTTCAAAATGCAAATGAAAACAAGACGTATGGCACATTTAATGGCTCTTTTGGTCATTAGCACCACTATTAGTGCTCAGAATGTAGCTACCGACAGTGTAGCACAACCAGAAAAGAAATCAAGACTCACGCTTGGTGGATATGGAGAAGCGGCTTTTAGCCGTCATTTTTACAGCGATAACCAATATCGTTACTCACGAAAAGATGCTCATAAGAATGCTCCAAGTAATGGACGTTTCGACATTCCGCATGCAGTTATCTATCTTGGTTACGACTTTGGAAAGGGCTGGAGCATGGGAACAGAAATTGAATTCGAACACACAGGCACTGGTTCTGCCATTGAAATAGCAACAGACGAGGATGGAGAATACGAACACGAAATAGAAAAAGGCGGTGAAGTTGAATTAGAACAATTTTGGATTCAAAAGACATTCCGTCCTTGGGCTAACCTCAGAATCGGTCATATTATTGTTCCAGTAGGCCTAAATAACTCGCATGACGAGCCTCTTGAATTCTTTACAGTGTGTCGTCCTGAAGGCGAAAACACCATACTTCCAAACATATGGCACGATACTGGCTTTAGTCTTTGGGGTGAAGTGAAGAACTGGAAGTATGAAGTTCAGATGATTGCAGGCCTCAACGCTCTTCAATTCTCACGCAACAAATGGGCGCATAACGCTGCTGGTTCGCCCTTTGAGTTTAAACCTGCTAACAAATATGGGTTTGTTTTGCGACTCGATAACTATTCTATCGATGGTTTAAGACTTGGTTTAAGCGGTTATTATGGATTGGCAATGTACAACACTTATCCTAATGAAATGGAAGAAAAGGATAAGATTAACGACAAAGTACGTGGTAATGTGTTTATTGGTTCGATAGACTTTACCTATGAAAAATACAACTGGATTGTGCGAGGTCAAGCCGATTATGGAACCTTGAGCGATGCAAGTGTCATTAGTAACATCAAAGCTAATACTCAAAAGCAATCTCCTTTCGATAAAACAGCAGTGGGAAAAGCCGCAACAGCCATTGGTATTGAAGCTGGATACGACGTCTTTTCTCAGATAGCTAAAATGAAAGCCGACAATCAAAAACTATATATTTTTGGCCGATACGACTTCTACGATTCTTATATTCACGATAAAAGCCAAAGCAATTACGATTATACCCGAGTTCGAAAGATCACCTTTGGCTTGAATTATCTACCCATTCCACAAGTGGTTCTCAAAGCTAATTTCGCCGAACGACTATTCCTTGGCAAGTATAATAATGAGCCAAGTATCAACATAGGCATTGCTTATCAAGGCTTCTTCCTTTAAAGTAGTGTCGTGAAAAGAAACAAGTCGAAATTGAATCAAATAACTCTTTTAAAACAATGAAAGAGATTTCCTAGTATGCATTGTTGCTTGCTATAGCAGGAAGAATGAGTTTTAGCTTCAGTTCTTGTAGTGAAAGCGATCCTAACTCGCCCACTAACGAAACCACAGAGGTGAACTTAGAGAAAGTAACTCAGCAGTATGTCAACGACGTAGTGTTTGTAACTTATTCTAAATTAGCCGACCAATCAGAGCAATTGTTCAATAAGTTAGAAGCTTTAAGAGCCAAACTTAACGCAGGACAAGCCGTTAATCAGTCTGAAATTGATGCCCTTTGTGATAACTATAAAGAGGCAAGAAAGATATGGGAAGCAAG
>QWCF01000753.1_pt1 | contig 11124 bp, 8 predicted proteins | sample 1972521 | NCBI WGS metagenome assembly QWCF01 (sample SAMN09866715, study PRJNA288562) | Human oral metagenome isolate term4_saliva, whole genome shotgun sequencing...
GGTTGTAGCTAAAGAAAAAGAAAAACAAGCAACATATCAAGAACAATATGATAGTGTTAAAGAGAGAATAGCTGCATTAGATAATTTAAAATAGTATAAGATAGAAAAGAGTGATTAGAAAATCGTATAGATTTTATTGAATCACTCTTTTATTTATTATGTAACGAATAGATATAGATTAACTGTAATAAAAAACTCTAAGCTAGTTTTACCTAGCTTAGAGCATATTAGTCGTCTTTATTATTCTTTTTCCTCCAGATTAGGAAGAAAATTACGGCGATTATTATGATTATACCTATATATACACCATAATTTTTAATTGCTTCCCCTGTATTAGGAAGAGTATTTAGTGATAGTAGATTCATCTTAAATCCTCGTTATATTATTTTTCTTCTTTTTGTTCAGGAGTGTTATTTAGTACTTCTTCTTCAACTCGTTCTTTAACAGATTCCAAAGTTTCAGATGATTTATTAGCAAAATCTTCAACTTTTTCTTGAACGTGTGATTCATCTACGTCTTTTTTGATGTTAGCAACTTGATCTTTAATTTTTTCAAAAGATTCTTTTGCTTTTTCTGCATAAGATTCAATAGAAGGTTTAAGATCTTCAACGATTTTTTTTGCATCGCCTAGATTTTCTTTAACCTCTGCAGTGTATTCTTTTACGTTAGATACATGTCCTTTAATGTCTGCTACGTTAGTAGATAATTCTTTACCATAATCAACAGCATCGTTGTATTTGTTTTCTAAAGCATCTTTAGCTTTTTTAAGATTTTTTATTAAGTCATTGTAAAGATAGATTGCCGCTTCTTCAACACCATTTTTCTTAGTGTAGCGAATCATGCAACGTGTGTAACCATAGTAATCTTTAGATTTTTTCTTAACGTACTCAGCGTGTTCTTCAACTTTATTTGGATTTTTTGAATAATAGTTAGCAACGGCTATTCCTGTACCGATTGCAAATAGTTTTGATAATTTTGACATACAATTTTTCCCCTTAATTTATTATTAGATTAATTATAACACATAAATATTTAAATTTAAATAAATATAGATACCGGGTAACTCTATTTTAATAATTTATTAATAAATAGAGTTAATCTCACGTATAATGGATGTTTTATTAGAAAAATATATTATATAACTCGAAAATATTACACATTAATTAATAGTAACGGTTGAATTAATGTGTAATATATTGTATAATTAAAAATATAGTACAAGAAGGAGGAAAAATGAAACTTACAGAGAGACATAAAGCTATAATTGAAATAGTAAAAAAATTTGAACCTATTACAAGTGATGAAATAGCAGAAAAATTATCATTAGGAAAATCTACTCTAAGAAATGACCTAGCAGTCTTAGGAATGCTTGAAATTTTGGAGGCAAAGCCAAATGTTGGATATTATTACAATTATAACTTTTCACCAGGAGAACAACGTGAAGAAATAAAAAGTAAATTGGTAAAAGATGTTATGGGGATAGCTATTACGGCTAAAAGTACAGCAACTTATTCTGAAGTATTATCGAAATTATTTATTTATGATGTAGGAACTATCTTTATAGTTGATGAAAATAATCATCTTGCGGGTGTTACGTCTAGAAAAGATATGCTGAAATTATCAAGAAATGCTGATGGGCAAAATCTCCCTATAGTACTTGCAATGACTCGCGTGCCGAATGTAATTTTTATATACGAAGATGATTTGGTAAGTGATGCACTAAGAAAGTTAATTTTACATGAAATAGATTGCTTACCTGTCGTAAGAGAGGAGAATGGTGGGAAGGTAATTGTTGGAAAAATATCGAAAACTACATTAATTAAGTTATTATTGGAGATATTGGAGGGGTAATATGTTAACTGTACATATAATTTCAGATTCTATAGGGAATACTGCAAAGGATGTGGTTGATGCAGCGCTTGTGCAGTTTTCTTATGAGAATAAGAAGTATAAAGTACTTAAAAACTCAAATGTTTGTACAAAAGAAAAAATAGATTGTATTATATCCAATATAAATGAGGGAGATGTAATTGTACAAACATTAGTTGATGATGCTTTAGCAAGCTATGTAAAAGAAAAAGGGTTAGAAAAAAATATAAAAGTTATAGATCTATTAAGTGAAATGCTTAGTACTTTTGAAGAAAAATTAGGAGTAAAAGCTGAAGGTAATCCTGGTTTAAATAGAAAGATGGGGGAAGAGTACTTTAAAAGAATTGATGCATTGGAGTTTGCTGTAAAGTATGATGACGGTAAAGATATCAATGGTCTTAAAGAGGCTGATATTATTATTCTAGGGGTATCGAGAACTTCTAAAACTCCTTTAAGTTTGTACTTAGCAAATAGAAATATTAAGGTTATGAATGTTCCTATTGTACAAGGATTAATACTACCAGAGCAACTATATGAAGTAAAAAGAAAAATTATTGGTTTAACAAATTCAGTAGAACAACTTAATAAGTTGAGGGGAGAAAGATTAAAAACTTTAGGAGTAGCCGGGAAAACGGATTATACAGATGAGGCGCAAATATTTGAAGAGTTAGAATATGCATTAGAAATTATGGAAAGATTAGGATGTCCAATAATAGATGTTCAGAATAAAGCTGTAGAGGAGACTGCTGAATTAATTATTGGGATAATGAGAGAAAGAAATTTATAGGTTTAAACAAAATAATATAAAACGAAATTTTATAGGGTTATAAAATTTTATAGGGGGATTTTAAAATGTCAAAAAAATATGTTTATAATTTCAGTGAAGGAAATAAAGATATGAAATCTTTATTAGGTGGAAAAGGAGCAAACCTTTCGGAAATGAGAGGTTTAGGAATAAGTGTTCCACCTGGTTTTACTATTACTACAGAAAGTTGTAATAGTTATTATGAAAATGGGGAGAGAATTAAACCTGAAATACTAAAACAAATAAATGAACAACTTGAGATTTTAGAAAAAAACAGTGGAAAAAAATTAGGAAGTATAGATAATCCTTTATTAGTGTCTGTTCGTAGTGGTGCAGTATTTTCTATGCCAGGTATGATGGATACAATTTTAAATCTTGGATTAAACGATGAAACAACTATCGCATTGGCTAAGAAGAACAATAATTATCGTTTTGCTTATGATAGTTATAGAAGATTTATTCAAATGTTCTCAGATGTCGTTATGGATGTTGAGAAGTATAAGTTTGAGGAAGTTTTAACTAGAGTTAAAAATACTAATGGCTACGAGCAAGATAGTGAATTAAATGAGAAAGATTTATTCAATATTGTAGAAGAGTTTAAGGAAATTTATAAAAAAGAAGTAGGTCGAGAGTTTCCTATGAGTGTAAAAGAGCAGCTTATGCTGGCTATTGAAGCTGTTTTTAAATCATGGAATAATAATCGTGCTAAAGTTTATAGAAGATTGCACAATATTAGTGATAAACTTGGTACTGCTGTAAATATTCAAGCTATGGTGTTTGGTAATATGGGAGATAATTGTGGTACTGGAGTTTCATTTAGTAGAAATCCTGTAACTGGGGAGGATGAACTTTTCGGTGAATATCTAATTAATGCACAAGGGGAAGATGTTGTAGCAGGTATAAGAACACCTAAAAATATTAGTATCTTAAAAGATGATATGCCACATTTATATAAAGAATTTGTTGGAATTTCTAAAAAATTAGAACAACACTATAAAGATATGCAAGATATCGAGTTTACTATTGAAGATGGAAAATTATATATTCTTCAAACAAGAAACGCCAAAAGAACACCGAATGCAGTAGTTGAAGTTGCGGTATCACTAGCAGAAGAAGGTGTAATTTCTAAAGAAGAGGCGATTCTAAGAGTAGGAACAGAGGAAATTAATAAACTTCTTCATGCTGCATTTGAGGAAAAATCATTAAAAGAAGCCAAACAATTAACTCAAGGCTTAGCAGCATCGCCTGGAGCAGCGGTTGGGGGTATTTATTTCACAGCACAGGAAGCCGTAGAAGCGACAAAAACAAAGCCTGTTATTTTAGTAAGGGAAGAAACTTCTCCAGAAGATATTGAAGGTATGATTAGCTCGGAGGCTATTGTAACTTTACGTGGAGGTATGACGTCACATGCTGCTGTAGTAGCAAGAGGTATGGGTAAATGTTGTGTCTGTGGTTGTCAAAATATGATTATAAATTATGCTGAAAAAACGCTAAAAATTGCTGGAGTAACATTGTATGAAGGTGATATAATCTCAGTTGATGGAAGTAGTGGGAAAGTGTATCTTGGTGAAGTAGATAAAGTTGATGCTAGATTTAGTGTCAGATTCAATAAACTTTTAGGATGGGCTGATGGAATTAGAGAACTTAAAGTACTAGCAAATGCAGATAATGAAACTGACGCTAAAGTTGCTTTTGAGTTTGGAGCTGAAGGAATAGGATTATGTAGAACAGAGCATATGTTCTTTGAAGAAGATAGAATTAGTCTGGTTAGAAAAATGATTTTAGCAAGCGACACTAATGAAAGAATTAGATTTTTAGACAGATTACAACCTATTCAAAGTGAAGATTTCTACAAGATTTTTAAAGAAGCTCAAGGTAAATCTGTAAATATAAGATTATTAGATCCACCGCTTCATGAATTCTTACCAAAAGATGAAAATACGGTTAAACTTATTGCCGAGGAAATAGGTGTAAGTGTTAATCAATTAGAAACGAAAATAGCTAGTATTGCAGAATTCAATCCTATGATGGGACATCGCGGTTGTCGACTAGGTATTACATATCCAGAAATTTACTTAATGCAGGCGAAAGCTATTAGTTCAGCAGCTATTAGAGCTCGTAAAGAAGGTATTGATGTAAATGTTGAAATTATGATTCCTTTAGTAGGATTAGAAAAAGAGCTTGCAGTGTTACGTGAACAAATCGTTGAACTTGTCGAAAGAGAAATTCAATTGTATAATGCAGATTTCAAATATAAAGTAGGGACGATGATTGAAATTCCTCGAGCTTGTCTGATTGCTGATAAGATTGCAGAACATGCAGATTTCTTCAGTTTCGGTACTAATGACTTAACTCAATTAACATTCGGTTACTCTAGAGATGATGCTGAAAAATTCATTGATATTTATAAGAAAAAAAATATATTAGAATCAGATCCATTTGTTCATCTTGATGATAGCGGAGTACTAGAACTTATGAAACTTGCAGTTGAAAAAGCAAAAACTACGAAACCGGGTATTAAGCTTGGAATTTGTGGAGAACATGGTGGAGATGAAAAATCGATATTATTATGTTCTAAAATAGGATTAGGATATGTATCATGTTCACCATATAGGGTAATTATTGCCAGAATTGCGGCAGCAAAAGCAGCTATAAAAAATGTTAAAGCAGCAACAAATAAATAGATTTTTTGATAACGGGAGGCTGATCCAAAAGTCCTAAATTTTAATAAAGTGTATATGATTCCTCATAGATGCGGTGGTTTATTGATATCTAAATTTACTTTATAAAAGCTTTTTAGATATATAATAAACCACTGTGGGGGTGACTCAACAAAATCTTGTTTCATAAGCAATCACGATTTTAGAGTTACTCCCTTCTTTATTTATATATTATATTGTAGTTTGAATTATTATAGCAAATTATTTAAGTTTGATATTAGTTAATAACTGTATAATTGAAGGAGGTTATTTATATTACAATCTTGTTAAATAATAGTTAATATTTACAAAGTAAATTGATTTTTTTTTCAATATACATTAAAATTAATGTAGTATATTATAACTATTTATTATGAAAAATGAATATGAATAAAGAGAAAGTTTAAAAATATATAAAGAGAGGATATGCTATGGCAGAAAATAATAACAATCGGTTATCGAGAAAAGATAGACACTCTCAAGAAAGAAAGAGTGTTATGCCAGGTGGATATATATCTAGAGGAAATACTAATCCAACGAATAATGGACAACAAAGAAGGCCGTTAACAAATGAAGAAATTATGAGAAGAGGACGACAAGGGCAAAATCGTCCTACTTCCCCACAAAGACCTCAAGGTACAAATAAAAGACAAGGATTACCACAATTACAACAAAGGAATTCTCAACAGGGTGCTAACGGTAATGGTACAGGAGGTCCGAGAAGACCGATGGGACTAAAAAGAATAAGTAGTCCAAATTTTAAAAAAGGTAATAAAAAATTGTGGTTGAAGATTTTAAGATATGGATTGTATGTAGCGAGTGTTGCTATTATATCACTATTCTTATTATGTGTGTTTTGGATATACCAAGCACCAGCTTTTGATTCGAAGATTTTAGATAATAATTCAAGAACAATTGTTTATGATGCGAATAATAATGAGGTAGCAAAACTGGGAAATCAGATTGGTGAAAATCTAGAGACGGCAGATATACCGCAGAAAATGCAAGATGCTATTTTAGCAACAGAGGATAATAGATTCTTTGAACACGGTGCGGTTGACTTTAGACGTTTAGTAGGAGCTGTTGTATCGAACTTAACTAGTGGTTTTGGTTCGCAAGGGGCATCAACTATTTCTCAACAGTTAATCAAGAGAACATTCCTTGATGACAATAAGAGCGTTAAGCGTAAAGTTCAAGAAGCGTATTTAGCATATAAGCTTGAACAAAACTATGATAAAGAGTCAATATTTACAATGTATGTAAACAGAATCTATTATTCTGATGGAGTTTATGGGCTTAAAACAGCTGCTAAATATTATTACGGAAAAGAATTAAATCAACTTACTCTTTCGCAAATGGCTCTTTTAGCAGGTATACCTCAACACCCTAATACGTACAACCCTTATGATAATCCAGAAGCGGCTAAAGCTCGTCGTGATACAGTGCTTTACTTAATGCAATATCATGGGAAAATTTCAGAAGCTGATTCACAAGCTGCACAAAAAACTGACGTATTATCAGGGATAATACAGCGTGATGAAAGTGAACGTGTATTATTATCAAGTGAATTTGATTCAAAATATACTTCTTATATGAATCAAATTGTAAATGAACTAAAAAATAGTAAAGAATATAAAGACTATGAAGGTGACGTCTTAAACTTAGGGCTTAAAATTTATACAAACTTTGATTCTAAAATTCAAGACACTTTAACTGAGAGTGTCAATGCAAACTATGCTGGCATAAAACAATCAAGTAATGTTGCGATGGTTGTATTAAACAATGAAAATAGTGGTATTGCTGCATTATATGGTGGTAAAAAACAAACGTTCCACGGATTCAATATTGCTACTCAAGCTAAATTACAGCCTGGTTCATCAATTAAACCAATTCTTGCCTACGGACCGGCAATTGAATATTTAAATTGGGGATCTGACCATATGGTTAATGATACTAAGATTCAAGGTTCACAAATTCAAAACTGGGATAGACAATTCCATGGAAATATTACGATTAATAATGCATTAGTGTGGTCATATAATATACCTGCTATTAAAACTTATCAGGAAGTTGGATTTAATAGGGTAAAACAATATGCAGCTAATGTTGGTATGAATATAACAGATGATTCTATTACAACTCCAATTGGAGGAAGTGGGGATGGTTTTTCACCATTACAAATGGCAGGAGCATATGTTCCATTCAGTAATGGAGGATATTATGCAACACCAAAAGCTATTAAGAAAGTATACGATAGTGAGGGGACTGAAGTGAAAAGCTTCAGTACTGATGATAGAAAACGTGTTATTAAAGAATCTACCGCATATATTATGACATCTATGCTTAGAAATGTAGTGAACGGAACAGCGTCATTTGCTCGTATTAGTGGAGCTGATATGGCAGTTAAAACTGGTACGACTACCTTTGGGGAAGGTGAAGCGCAAAAATATGGTTTTGATATCGAAAATTACGCAAAAGATTCATGGACGGTAGGATATACTAGTAATTATACGTTGGCGATATGGCAGGGATTTGACGCAATAGATGGACCAACAAAATATATGACTCAAGCTGATACTCAAAGAACGCAAGCATTGTATCGAATTAATATGCAAAATATTGTCCGAATACATCCTGCTAAGGGATTCTCGGTTCCAGGGAATGTCGGATCTATAAATGGTGGAGTTAAAGTTATTACAGAAAGTGAACGTCGTCAAATAGAAGAGCAGAATAGACGTAATCAAGAAGAAAAAGAACGTGAAAATAAAAACGACGATAATAATCGTAATAATAATAATTCTGATGACGATAATAATACAAACAGTAATCAAAATAACTCTTCGACTAATAACCAATCACGAAGTAATAATAATACAAATGTTACTACTTCGGGAGTAAGAAACAATAATAGTGCAAATAACACTAATAATACGAATAGAAATACTCGATAATTAGTATTTAAACTACTGCAGGAATAGATTCTTGCGGTAGTTTTCTTTTTTTGAAGTTTAAAAATACTACACAAAAATATAGAAATGGTGTACAATATAGAAATGGAGCAGTTTATTTATTCTTTGTTAAACTGGATATATTATTCCATAAAACGTATATTATTATAGAGATGGATGTGAAACTATGAAGAAGAAATTAGTTATAATTACAGGAATAAGTGGAGCAGGGAAAAATACAGCATTAGAAATTTTTGAAAATCAAGGATACTTTTGTACAGATAATTTACCTGGGTTAGTTGTAGAGGATTTTTTAAGAATAATAGAAGAAAAAGAAATTGGTAAAACAGCAATAAGTATTGATATAAGAAGTAAACACATTTTTGTTGATTTAAAAGAATTACTAAAAAAGATACAACATAGTGAATATTTTGATGTTAGAATAATATTTTTAGATAGTGATAATCAAGTATTGGTTAATAGATATAAAGAAACTAGGAAGAATCATCCATTATCATCTGAGTTTAGCTTACTTGAAGGTATATCACAGGAAAGAAAAGACATGGATGAGGTAAAAGGTATTGCTAACTATATCTATGATACTACTAATACAACTGTAAAAGATTTGAAGAAGAGAATACTAGAAGATTTTGAAATTGAGAAAAAAGATAGTTATCATATTACAATCTCTAGTTTTGGGTATAAATATGGAGTGCCAATAGATGCAGATAATATTGTTGATGTGCGTTTTTTGAAAAATCCATTTTACATTAATGAATTAAGAGAAAAAACTGGTCAAGATAGTGAGGTTTATGACTTTGTTTTCGAAGATGAAGTTACTCAAGAATTTTATGATAAGTATTTAAATCTTATGATATATATGGTAGATAAATACCAATATGAAGGTCGTGATAAAGTGGCGATAGCAGTAGGATGTACTGGAGGAAAGCATCGCTCTGTTAGCGTTGCGAGAAAACTACACGAAGATATTTCAAAATTAGGCTATAGAGTATACTTAGAACATAGAGATATTAACAAGGGTAGGTAAAAAGATGAGAGCTAAAGTAAAGGTAGTTGCTATAGGTGGGGGAACTGGATTGTCAGTTCTTTTGAGAGGATTGAAGAAATATCCTCTTGAAATAACTGCCGTAGTAACGGTAGCAGATGATGGGGGAAGTTCAGGAAAAATAAGAAGTGATATGAATATTCCTTCTCCTGGAGATATAAGAAATGTAATTGCTGCATTATCTGATGTAGAGCCATATTTGGAAAAAATGTTCCAATATCGTTTTGATAGTGGAGAAATTAAAGGGCATCCAGTAGGTAATTTAATGATAGCGGCCATGACGGATATTCATGGGGATTTTTCTACAGCTGTAAAAGTGATGAGTAGAATCCTTAATGTACGTGGAACGGTTTTACCAACAACTAATGATATAGCGACTTTAAATGCGGTGTTATCAACAGGAGAAATTATAAGGGGTGAATCTTCGATTACAGAAGCCGGAGGAGTAATTGATAGTGTTTATATTACACCATCTAGAGTTAAACCTAATGAAGATGTACTTAAAGCAATAGAGGAGGCAGATTATATTATTATGGGACCAGGAAGTCTATATACTTCTATAATTCCTAATCTTGTAATATCTAAAGTCTCTGAAAAAATAAGAGAAAGTAATGCAAAAAAAATATATATTTGTAATGTCATGACTCAACATGGGGAAACAGATAATTATTCTGTTTCAGATCACATCATTGCGATTAATAAACATGTTGAAGAGAACATCTTTAACTTAGTAATTGCTAATTCATGTGAGTTTAATGATGATATTTTATCGAAATATCACAAAGAAAAACAAGAACCGGTCAAAATCGATCAAGAAAAAATAGAAGAGTTAGGAATAAAATTGATAAAAAATAATAATGTTGGAATCATTGATAATAACACGATTAGACATAATGCGGATAAAGTTTCTGAATTAATTTATGATTATATTATAGACGATAAGCCAACAATGATTTATAATAAAAGATGAGAAAACAAATAAGGAGAACAAAAATGCACTTAAAATTTGATTATTCGAAAGCACTAAACTTCTTTAACAAACAAGAAGTGAAAAATATGGAAGGTTATGTGAAAGTTGCTCACGATCAATTACACAATAAAACTGGAATTGGTAGTGACTTCTTAGGATGGATTGATTTACCAACTAACTACGATAAAGAAGAATTTGCTAGAATTAAAGAAGCTAGTAAAAAAATCCAAGGAAATTCTGAAGTACTTGTTGTTATCGGAATAGGTGGTTCTTACTTAGGAGCTCGTGCAGCAATTGAAATGCTAAATGATAGTTTCTATAACTTCTACGAAAAAGATAGAAAAACTCCTCAAATCTTCTTTGTAGGTCATACTATTTCTTCAAGTTATACTCAAGAATTAGTGGATTACTTAAAAACTACAGGGAAAGATTTCTCTGTAAATGTAATTTCTAAATCTGGTACAACTACTGAGCCTGCAATTGCGTTCCGTATTTTCAAAGAATTACTTGAAGAAAAATATGGAAAAGAAGGAGCAAGAGAAAGAATTTTCGCTACTACTGATAAAGCTCGTGGAGCATTAAAATCATTAGCTGATGATGAAGGATATGAAACATTTGTAGTACCTGATGATATCGGTGGACGTTTCACAGTTCTTACTGCGGTAGGGTTACTTCCAATTGCTGTAAGTGGAATTGATATTGATAAAATGATGGCTGGAGCTAAATTAGCTCAAGATGAACTTTCTTCACCAGATTTAAGTACTAAC
>QWCF01001217.1_pt1 | contig 11102 bp, 9 predicted proteins | sample 1972521 | NCBI WGS metagenome assembly QWCF01 (sample SAMN09866715, study PRJNA288562) | Human oral metagenome isolate term4_saliva, whole genome shotgun sequencing...
CAACTTCAATAGTGGGAAGCGGTCGATGTGTTTGGCAATCATGGCTTGTGCGGTTTGCCGGAAGAAGGTGCTCATGAGAAATCCCCTAAATGTCTTGGGAGGGAATTTAGGGGATTTTGGGGAATTTTGCAAAGGTCTCTACCCATCTTGCACCCATTGCCATCTTTACCAATCTGTTTTACCTCCAATCCGCGTTAAATTAATGTTCATTCGGCTGCCTAGACAGTATAATTCCCGCCGTTTGAATCGAATATACGAGGTTTCGGATGAATCAGCTTAAATTGGCGGTTTCGGGCGCGCAGATTTTGTTTGTGGCGTTCGGTGCGATGGTGCTTGTGCCGCTTCTGACGGGGTTGAACCCTGCACTGGCATTGTTAGGCGCCGGGATTGGGACGTTGCTGTTCCAATTGGTTACTCGGCGTAAGGTGCCGATTTTTTTGGGTTCTTCATTTGCTTTTATCGCACCGATTATTTACTCGATTGGTGAATGGGGGCTGCCTTCAACGATGTTTGGCCTGTTTGCGGCCGGCTTTATGTATTTTGTATTCGCGGGCTTAATCAGGTGGCGAGGGTTGGCGGCGGTTCACCGCTTGCTGCCGCCGGTAGTCATCGGGCCGGTGATTATGGTCATCGGTTTGTCGGTAGCCGCTGCGGCAAGCAGTATGGCTATGGGGCAGGCTGACGGCAAACAGGTAATTGATTATGCAGACTCGTTGATTTTGTCGGGCTTTACTTTTGCGGTAACGGTCGTGGTGTCGGTTTTCGGCAGTCGCATGATGAAACTGGTGCCGATCTTGATCGGTGTGGCCTCGGGCTACACATTGGCTTTGATAATGGGCTTGGTAGATACTGCCGCCATCGTCAATGCGCCTTGGTTTGCAGTGCCTCATTTTGAAACGCCGCAAGTAAACTGGCAGGCTGCGCTGTTTATGCTACCGGTGGCGATTGCACCTGCCATCGAGCATATCGGCGGTATCATGGCTATTGGAAATGTTACCGGTCAAAACTATACGAAAGATCCGGGTTTGGATAAGACGCTGGCGGGCGACGGCTTGGGCGTATGCGTAGCCGGTTTGATCGGCGGACCGCCGGTAACGACTTACGGCGAGGTTACAGGCGCGGTGATGATTACGAAAAACAGCAATCCTGTCATTATGACTTGGGCGGCGATTTTTGCCATTGCAATGGCGTTTTTCGGTAAATTCAATGCGTTTTTAGCTTCCATCCCGATGCCTGTCATGGGTGGCATTATGCTGCTTTTGTTCGGTACGATTGCATCTTTGGGTGTGAAAACGCTGATTGATTCGAAGGTTGATTTGATGCTGCCTAAAAATCTGGTTATCGTCAGCTCTGTGTTGACGACAGGTATCGGCGGTATGGTCATCAAAATCGGTACGTTGAGCTTTGCCGGAGTGGGCTTGTGCGCAATATTGGCCATTATTTTGAATATACTGTTGCCGGATAGAGAACAATAGTCATCAGCTTAAAAAGGTCGTCTGAAATTTTTCAGACGACCTTTTTGCTTCTTTATTTCGACCAACCGCCGCCCAATGCCTTATACAGCGACACCAGCATCTGCGCCCTTGCCAGTCGCGCCGCAATCAGGTTTTCCTGCACTTGGTCTTCAGCGATATGGGCTTTGAGGGAGACATCCAGCGTTTTGTAGCCGTTGCGGAACATTTTTTCCGTATCGGCAGCATGGCGTGCTGCCTGATTATGGGCGGTCTGCAGCAGCTCGGTTTGACGGCTTAGCGATTCCACGCCTTGATACGCACTATCGACTTCGCCCAGTGCGGTCAGGAGCCGTTTGTCGTATTCCAGCAATGCCGTCTGAAGGCGCGCGTCGGCGGCTTTGATGTTGGCTTTGATGCGGCCGTTGGTGAACAGCGGCGTCTGTATGCCCACCGACAGCAAACTTGCCCAGCCGGTCAGCGAACGGTCGCCGTCCACACCGATGCGCCCTCCCTGTCCCATAAAGCTGATGGTGAAGCGCGGCAGCAAATCGGCTTTGGCACTGGCGAATTTGGCGGCGTAGGCATTAACTTGCGCCACCTGTGCGCGCAGGTCGGGGCGGCGTTCCAGCAAGCCTTGCGGCGTTTGCCCGCTTGGAGCGGAAGGTTGGTGCGCCAACGCATCGACAGACGATTCGGGCAGCGTAAACGTCTGCGGCACGTTACCGGTCAAAACGGCGATACTGCGCACATAAGCGGCGTATTCCGCCGCTATCGTGGCGCGTTTGGCTTCCGCTGCGGTCAGTTGCACTTTCGCCTCGTTCACTTCATAGCCGCTGACATGTCCCGCCTTAAACCGACCTTCGATATAGCGCACCATACGCCGCAAGGTAGCAACGGTTTGGTCGGCGGTTTTCAGACGGCCTTGTGCCGCACGCGCCTTGAAATAATTGTCGGCAATATCGCCCGCCACCAGCATTTGCGCGCCATACGCCAGCTCCTGCTGCCCGAGTGCGGCATAACGGGCGGCATCGGCATCGCTGCGTTTCTTGCCGAAAATATCCGGCTCCCACGAAGCGGCCAGTCCGCCGTACATGCTGGTGCCTGTGGACTCGATGGTATCGCCGTTTAAAGACGAGGCCTGCGGATAACGCGAGAGCAACGCTCTGGCATTGCTGTCGAGCGGGTTATCCATTTGGCTGTAATTCGCCCCCACCTTGCCGCTCAGTCCAACGGTCGGCCCCAAATCGGCACGCGCCGCCCCCGCCACGGCACGGGCTTCGTTCAGACGGCTGACAGCGATTTTCACATCATGCCCCTGCGCCAAACCTTGCGCGATTAATCCGCTTAACACCGGATCGTTCCACTGCTGCCACCACGCCCCGATGTCCGCATCACCCTTTGCCGCCGCATCCTGCGTAAACGTTTCAGGCAACTCAACCTGACTGTTTAACGGAACTTCTGTGTTTTTACAGGCAGCAAGCGCCAAGGCTGCGGCAATACACAATAAATGGATTTGATTGAATTTCATCGTATTTTCCTTTTTGAAAAGGTTTTAGCGTTCCGTTTTGGCGAAATTTGCTTCGCTCGTTTTCAGAGTGCGCAGCCTCTCGACGGGACAACCGTTCAGACGACCTTTCAGAAGATTTTTTGCGAAACAATGTAAGCCTGCGGCTTACCGCCCTCTCCCCACCCCACTCCCACGGGGAGAGGGGGCAAAATTGGCTGAAATCCCAAAGTGGCTGAGGTTCGGTATCCTCAACTCCCCCTCCCGCGGGGAGAAGGGACAAATTGGCAGAAAATCTAAAACATGGTAGGGTTTCTATATCCTCAACTCTCTCCCTCGGGGAGAGGGGACAAATCGGTTGGAAATCTAAAACACGGTTGGGTTTCAGCATCCTCAATCCCCTCTCCCCATGGGAGAGGGTTAGGGAGAGGGCAACGAACCGTCAGGTTTGCTTTTTAGCGATCCTCGGCAGGAAGACCTCATCAACCCTGCCGTTCCAACATCCCTTGAAACCGCAACAATGCCAGCCACAAGAATCCTACGCCGATACAGCCCATGATCAGCATATGTCCCCAGACAATTTCAATCCCCGCGCCTCGGAACAGGATGTCTTGCGAGAATTTGACGAACTGCGTCAGCGGCCAATATTCGCTGATCAGTTGCGCCGCGTAAGGCATATTGCTGCGCGGGGATGCGCCGCCGGCAAACAGGTTCATCACGATATACACCGGCAGCATCAGCATACCGAACTGCCCCATCGTCGATGCGAACGTGGCAATCATGATGCCCAGCGACGCCACCGAAAACAGGAACAACGCCAGCCCTACCGCATAAAGCGGTACTGAGCCGATGAGCGGCACGCCTATGCTCAAATGCACGATAAACCACAGCGACGACAACGCCGCCACCCAAATCACGGCAGCATTTGCCAGCACTTTGCCCATCATCAGTTCGAACGCATTGACCGGCATCACCAGCAGATGCTCGATTGTACCGCGTTCGCGTTCGCGGATAACCGCCGCCCCCGTCAATAAAATCAGCAACATACACGACATCGATCCGATTTGCGAAGTCGGCATGAACCACGCGCTTTCGCCGTTGGGATTGTAATAAGTATTGATGACGGGGCTGATTAACTCCGGCCGCGTCACGCCGGTGAATTCGTAAATTTCACGGTTGATAATTTGCGAAAGATAAGACGCGCCCACCCCCGCCTGCGTCATCGACGTCGCGTCAACCAAAAGCTGCAAATCAGGATTGCGCCCCGCCGCCATGTCGCGCTGAAAATTGGGCGGTACTTCCAAAATAAAGGTGAATTCGCCCTTATCCATCAATTCGTCCGAATCTTCGCGCCGCACGTCCTCTACCGGTTTGAAAAACGGATGCTGCACGGCATCGCGGATACGCATGGACAAGACCGAACGATCTTGGTCGATGATGCCGACGGTGGCATTTTTCAAATCCGCGCCCACCTGCGCCATCTGATAGATCGTGGCGGTGAAGATGTACACAATCAGCACCATCAGCACCGGATCAGTCAACACGCTGCGGAACTCTTTGAGCATCAGAGTCAGAATGTTTTTCAGGGTACGCATGGGGATTCCTGTTTAAACGTTATGGATTAAGGTCGTCTGAAAACTTTATCTGTTCTTCAGACGACCTTTATACAGTACATCACCTACTATCTGGTTCTTTATGGAAATCACCAAACTCACCGCGACAGTACCGCCATACTGCAAAAACTTTCACAGGCAACATTTTCCGAAACGCAATTTTTTGTTTAAGCCCGCAACGTAAGTCAACTGCTTAATCACCAAGATATTCGTATAATCTTCAAGCGCACGGATGCTATGCGTCTCGCCAGGTTCGAGCCGGACAATTTGCAGGCCTTCGGTATGTAAAGTTTCAGACGACGTCGAGATTTGCGCACTACCGTTCAACACGATCAACAAAATAATCGCATCGGCTTCATAGGGCGGAATTTCATTGTCTTTCTGCAAAGAAAGCTGGACGATTTCCTGATCGGCATCACTGCTGATCACACCGCCCAACAGGGCTTTGGGGTCTAAGGTATATTGTTTCATAATCGCTCCTTTTCCATTTTTACATTTTCAAAAACTGAGAACATACGGCTGTTTTCATAGTATGTATTATTGAAAACCAATATTTAGGGCAGCATATCGGTATAAAGTTCTACTCAAACAGCCCCCTTGATAAATTACCAGCACAGGTACAATCATTGCTGAAACAGGGAGACCTAACGGATTTAATTTAAAAGGCCGCCCGAATAATCGGGCGGCCTTCAATTTGTTCATCAGAATGCAATATAAGTGGCAGGATTGACCGGTTTGCCGTTTTGACGGACTTCGAAGTGAAGTTGGGTACGGTTGGCATCGGTATTACCCATTTGTGCAATGGTTTGTCCTCGTTTGACATTTTGTCCTTCATTGACGAGCAGACGTTGGTTGTGTCCGTATGCGCTCAAGAATGAGGAGTTATGTTGGATGATGACAAGGTTACCATAACCGCGCAAACCCGAGCCTGCATAAACCACTTTACCGTCTGCAGCAGCTACGACGGGCTGACCAGCATTACCGCCGATGTCCACGCCTTTATTGCTGCCGCCAAAGTTGGCAAGGAGGTTACCATTGGTCGGACGTTGCCATGTGATGCCGCTGACTGTACGGGTTGCACCGGTAGCAACTGTCGGCGTATTGAGAGGTGCAGGAGCAGGCTTGGCAACGGGTGCAGGTGCAGAATATGACGGTTTGGCTGCCGCAGTCGAAGCAGGGGCAGTATAACCGGCCGGTTTGACGCGCAGATTTTGTCCGACGCTGATGTTATTGTCAGTCAAACCATTCCATTCACGCAGATTGTCTTGGGTAATATGGTAGCGTTTGGAAATATTGTAAACGGTATCGCCACGGACGACAGTATGCGTTGCTGCATTGATGTCAACCGGAGCATAGGACGGAACATAGGCACCACCGGAAACAGGAGGCGTATAGCTGCTGTTGGCAGCCGGAGCGGACGGAGGAGTATAAGGGGCATCGTTGGCTGCCGGCGCATTTGTGCCGTAAGGGGTCGCACCATAAGGATTGGAAGAAGTACCGGAACCGGCATTACCGACGACGACGGGGGCGGGTTGCTGGCTGGTACATGCGCCCAATGTCAGGGCGAAAGCGGCATAAAATGCGGTTTTTTTCAACATAATCGATGACCTTTATATCGGGGTTATTGTCTTGATTGGTGCATATCATAATAAAAATAAGCCCGCCCCTCAAGTATCGGGGCGGTTAGGGACTGTTAAATCGGCTTGCCGCGCCTGTTTCAGAACAAAAAGGTCGTCTGAAAGCATTCGACAAAAACAGAAATCTGTGTGCTTATTCCTCTTTGCCATCCTGCCAAAATCCGCTGACTGCATCCATATGGCGGTAGGAAGTCAAATCGATTTGCAGCGGTGTAACCGTGATAAAGCCTGATTCACATTCCCCGAAATCCGTACCTTGCTCCCGGTCGGAAATATCGCCGACGGGGCCTATCCAATAAATAGACTCACCGCGGGGATTCTTCATCGGGATAACGCTTTGCTCATGATGCCGCCGCCCCAACCGCGTTGTTTTGATACCTTGCACCGCATCCGGCGGTACGGCGGGAATATTGATGTTCCAAAGGACAGGCGTTTTAGGCGGATTTTTCAACAACCGCTCCAATATCATCCAAGCGGCCTGTTCCGCCGTCTGCCAATAACGCCCCCGCGTATCGTTCAAAGACAACGCAACGGCAGGAATGCCCATCAGGAAGGCTTCGGTCGCTGCGGCAACCGTTCCCGAATAAAGCGTATCATCTCCCATGTTCGCACCATTATTGATGCCTGAAAGGACCAAATCGGGTTTAAAATCCGAAAGCACATGACAACCCACATGAATACAGTCGGTGGGCGTACCGTCAACATAATAAAACCCGTTTGCCGCCTGCTTCATTTGCAAAGGGCGGTCGAGCGTCAAAGAATTGCTGACGCCGCTTCGGTCGCGTTCTGGGGCAACGATGCGGACATTGGCAAACTCCGCCGCTACCCTCGCCAAAATGGCTATGCCCTGCGAAGAGTACCCGTCGTCATTGGAAATCAAGATATTCATTGTTATAGCTCTCTGAAAAGGGATGCTATTGTATCGTCCCCATACTGCGGCCGTCTATCCGAAACACTCATGAAAAAAAGGTCGTCTGAAACCAAATTTAGTTTCAGACGACCTTTTGTTTTTTCGCATTACAGATTTTTCAAGCGCGCAATGCGGTTATCCAAAGAAGGGTGCGTACTCAGCAGGGAATCTTTGGCATCGCTGGCAATACCCATCGCATTCATCTGCTCGGGCAAATCACTCGTGCTGCCTTTCAAACGTTGCAGCGCGGCAATCATTTTATGCGCACCGACCAACTTGGCGGCACCCGCATCCGCACGGTATTCGCGCTGACGGCTGAACCACATGACGATAATACTTGCCAAAAAGCCGAACACAATCTGCAACACCATGCTCACCATAAAATATGTGCCTTGGGAAGTGCTGCCGTCGTTATTGCGGGCAATCATGCCGGAAACGACGCGTGCCAAGAAAACCACAAACGTATTGACGACACCCTGTATCAGCGTCAACGTAACCATATCACCGTTGCCGACGTGCGCCATCTCGTGCGCCAAAACCGCTTCGACCTCGTCCCGGGTCATATGATCGAGAAGGCCGGTACTGACGGCGACTAAAGAGCTGTTGCGTGTCGCGCCGGTTGCAAAAGCATTCGGTTCGGGAGAATGATAAATCGCCACTTCGGGGGTTTTAAGACTCCATTGACGGGCCTGCGCTTCAACAGTTGCCAAAAGCCATGCTTCTTCTTCGCTGCGCGGTTGAACGATAACCTCCGCACCCACCGAGTTTTTAGCGATGGTTTTGGACATGAGCAAAGAAATAATCGAACCGGTAAAGCCGACGACGGCAGAATACACCAGCAGGCTGCCGACTTGGTCCGTACTGTTGATACCGAGGACTGCCAAAACAATCCGGATGACGACTAAAACCGCGATATTGGTTACGAGAAACAGAAAGACACGTTTCACCAGTGTTCCTTTAAATTTGTTTGTTATGTAAAAAATGAATTCTTCAAATACCTTGCAAAAGGCAATGTATTTTCTCAAAAAGTCTCGCCTACCGAAACACCTTATTGGGAAAAGGTATGCAAATCCAAATACACTTTTGGTTACCCACTCGCAATATTATGCTGTCAAACGTCATCCAGCGTTCAGTTGCACTGCCCCACTGCCGCCGGATAAACCGATACCTGCGTCTGCGTCAGGGCAAACAGGTTTTCAAGCTGCGTTTGCGCTTGGCGGTTGGCGTGATCCAAATTATCCACGGGCAAAAGGTTGAACGAGCCGGTTTGGATGTCGTACACCTCGATATTTTCCAAATCGACGCTGAGGATTTCTACGGGCGGCAGGCTGATGAGGACTTTTCCGTCCACGATATTGACGTTGTCGGCGTGAAGTTTGTCCAAATCCAAGCCCGCCAACACCTTGCCGCGCACGATAAACAGACCACTTTGCGAGTCCTGCCACAATCTGCGCCAGTCGCCTTTTTTCTCGGTGTGGATGATGGTATCGATGTAAAAAGCAGTGCTTTCCAAGCGGTTCATCTGCTTAATCTGCATCAAAACGCCTTCGCGCGAAATCGCTTTATGGGCGTTGTCGTTGCGGTGCTGGGCATAAAACCAGCCGCCCGCCGCTGCGACTGCGCAAAAAACAGATATTAAAATCAGTCGGTAAACCATTTTCATCAGGTTAGACCCTTTTCGGTTGCGTTAAACTTATAGTGGATTAAAATTGCAATGATACGACGTTGCCAACGCCCTTATGTACTACCCGTACACGGCGGGCGTTGCCGCCTTGTCTCATTTTTATTTTAATCCACTATAACGCCCATATTCTTTCAAATGTTCAGATTTCAAGCAAAGGTCGTCTGAAAACGCCATTTTTGTTTTTCAGACGACCTCCTGTCGAAACATTACCAAAAAGTAATAAAAATCCGCCTTCAAACACAGTTTGCCTTTTGGTAAAGACAAGACTACAATCGCCTACATCCTTTCAGCCACCCCACACATCATGAACACCACCGACCTGCGCCGCCGCAACCTGCGGCAATGGATAGCGGACAAATACGGCGGCCAGCAAACCCGTTTTGCCGAAGCCATCGCCATCAACCAAGGCGAATTGTCCGCCCTTCTGAAAAACAAATCCTTTGGCGAGAAAAAAGCCCGCAAAATCGAACAGGCGGCGCAAATGCCCGCCATGTGGCTGGATCAAGAACACGCCACAGCCCAACCCGACCATCAAGAAAGACGCACCATGCCCCACATTTCCTCCATCCCCGAAATCCTCGCCGACATCAAAGCCGGCAAAATGGTCATCATCACCGACGCGGAAGACCGCGAAAACGAAGGCGATTTGCTGATGGCGGCGCAGTTCGTCACCCCCGAAGCCATCAACTTCATGATCAAGCACGCGCGCGGACTGGTTTGCCTGCCGATGGAAGGCAGCATGGTCGAGCGGCTCGGCCTGCCTATGATGACCCAGAAAAACGGCGCGCAATACGGCACCAACTTCACCGTTTCCATCGAAGCGGCGCAAGGCATCACCACCGGCATTTCCGCCGCCGACCGCGCCCTGACCATCCAAACCGCCGTTTCCCCAACCGCCAAACCCGAAGACATCGTCCAACCCGGCCACATCTTCCCCCTGCGTGCGCAAAAAGGCGGCGTCCTAGTACGCGCCGGACACACCGAAGCCGGCGTCGATTTAGCACAAATGAACGGGCTAATCCCCGCCGCCGTCATCTGCGAAATCATCAACGACGACGGCACCATGGCGCGTATGCCCGAACTGATGAAGTTCGCCGAAGAACACAACCTCAAAATCGGCACGATTACCGACCTCATCGAATACCGCAGCCGCACCGAAAGCCTGCTCGAAGACATGGGCAACGCCCCCGTACAAACCCCGTGGGGCGAGTTCCAGCAACACGTTTACGTCGACAAGCTCTCCGGCGAAACCCACCTTGCCCTCGTCAAAGGCAAACCCACCGCCGACACCGAAACCCTCGTCCGCGTTCACGAACCCTTCAGCGTCATGGATTTCATCCAAGCCAACCCGCGCCATTCCTGGTCGCTGCCCAAAGCCCTTGAGCGCATCCAGCAAGCCGAAAGCGGCGTCGTCATCCTCCTGCACCGCACCGAAGACGGCGCCACCCTGCTTGACCGCACCCTGCCCAAAGGCGCAAACCAAGCCTACAAATGGGACAGCAAAAGCTACGGCATCGGCGCGCAAATCCTCGCCGGTCTCAACGTCGGCAAACTGCGCGTGTTAGGACAGCCCTCCGCCTTCACCGGCCTGACCGGCTTCGGCTTGGAAGTCGTCGGTTTTGAAGAAGCAGAAAACAAATAAACCGCCCGTCTGATCAAAAGGTCGTCTGAAATCCCGATTCCGGTTTTCAGACGACCTTTTGCTATAATACCCGCCAGTTTGAAAACGGAAGAAACCCATGTCCCGAATCGCCGCCCTGCCCGACCACCTCGTCAACCAAATCGCCGCCGGCGAAGTGGTCGAACGCCCCGCCAACGCCCTCAAAGAAATCGTCGAAAACAGCATAGACGCAGGCGCGACGGCGATTGAAGTCGAGCTGGCAGGCGGCGGCATCCGCCTCATCCGCGTCAGCGACAACGGCGGCGGCATCCACCCCGACGACATCGAACTCGCACTCCACCGCCACGCCACCAGCAAAATCAAAACCTTAAACGACTTGGAACACGTCGCCAGCATGGGCTTTCGCGGCGAAGGCTTGGCAAGCATCGCCTCCGTCAGCCGCCTGACCCTGACCAGCCGCCAAGACGGCAGCGCACACGCGACCCAAGTCAAAGCCGAAGACGGCAAACTCAGCAGCCCCACCGCCGCCGCCCATCCCGTCGGCACCACCATTGAAGCCGCCGAACTCTTCTTCAACACTCCCGCGCGGCGCAAGTTCCTCAAATCCGAAAACACCGAATACGCCCACTGCGCCACCATGCTCGAACGCCTCGCGCTGGCGCATCCGCACATCGCCTTC
>QWCF01003589.1_pt1 | contig 11089 bp, 7 predicted proteins | sample 1972521 | NCBI WGS metagenome assembly QWCF01 (sample SAMN09866715, study PRJNA288562) | Human oral metagenome isolate term4_saliva, whole genome shotgun sequencing...
TGTCTTCTTATAGATGTTGTTACCAACGTATTCCAACTTCGCAAAGTCAGATGAATTGCCACCATGACCAGCATCTGGCTCAGTTGGCTGCCATGCCCAGAGATAGAGGTCAACACCCTCCTGAAAACCGACATCGGTCAAATCATAATAGAAAGTAACCTCTTCATCAGCCGTGAAGACAGCAGGAACTGTCCAGCACTTTGGTGCCTTCGGTAGTTCTACACCATCAGCAAACAATGCCAAGGGGAACAAGCACATCAATGCAAATAATATCTTCTTCATATTGATTCTGTTATTTTAGGGGAGTTAGGAAGTAATAAAGTAAGATGGTAACTTATAGAAAAGTCCTACAAAAGGAAGACTTTGAAACTTTGATAAGCCCAAGAGAATAAGTACTGATAACTTCCAAACTCCGAAATTACTTAACTGCCTGTGTCAGATTGTAAGTGTAAGAAACAAAAGGCTGGCCGTTTGTCTTGCGTGTCAAACGATATTCCAGTGTCTTCGTATTCCCCGGCACAGCCGTTACAGTGAGTGCTGTCTCAGCTTTTCCGTCATTGAGAAGGAGCCGACTCGGCGTGTTATCACTCTTTGTGAAATTGTAATCCATCTTCCATGTGCCACTTGTAGGCAACAAAAGTGGTGCACTTCCTTCTACCGTGAAGGTCGATGGATTACCAGCCTCATCTTGGTTTAGATTGATGACAAACGTGTCAAAATCGAGTAGGTCTGTCAATGTCTTTGTACGAGCATTCGCCTCATCAGTCTGCAAAACAGAATTAACAACCCACTTACCGCCAATCTTTTCACTCAACGTTATCGGTGCTGTGAAACTTCCGTCATCAACTGTAGAACATCCCGTGTACGCCATTGCCGTAGAAAAGAGTAGTCCAATAGCGAACAAATTACCTCTGATTGTTCTCATAGTGAATCTTGTTTTTAGTTATTGAAAATTTATTTTTGTTGATTGTTTCTTTATTGGCAAAGTTAGTTATCATTATTCATAAAGTAAAGAAAAATGATGATTGTATAAACATAAATCAGTAATAAAATTTATAAACTACTGATAATCAATACCCATTTATAATCCTAAAGTATAAATAATATAACTTGAATATTACTCTTTTAGCCCTTTAAAAGCATCAAAACAACAAATTTTCAGCTAAAAGGGATGCAATTATTAACATTTAACTCAATTCGGTCATTAGAGCCTAAACACATTTTGTTTTATTATCGAGCAGATAGTTTGGCTTTGTAACGCAGGCGTAGCGGGCTACGTCAAGTTACAAAGACACACAAGATGCCGATAAGAAAATAAAAGATATTAGCAAACAATACCATAGCAAGAAGAAGTATACATATTGTGGTCTAATGACCGATTTGGGTTTAATACACTCGACTATTTATCCTATTATCCTCCTCCGACATAGAAAATCTTTTCATTTTAAGACTTCAAAAATCTACAGACAAGAATTTGAAAAATCATTACATAAATTCTAATAAAACAGCTATAAACAAGGATAAAACCACGCTTAAAAAGCAAGTCTGCAACCAACAGTAAATCAATTAGTTATAAATTAGCACAACAAAAGGTGCTTAATTGGACTTCAAAAGGGCGTTAGTAAGCCTCTTAAAGGGCACCTTTTGCAAGCCTATTAGGCGTCTTTAAGAAGCCAAAAGAGCATGTATTGGTTTTGAAGTGCGTGAAAATAGTTTACAAATATCAAGTAATAAGGGAATAAGTTGTTTGTAGAAAGCGGATAAAATAGTATCAATTTGCATTTATTGCTTAGTTTATTCTCTTTTAGTAAGACCATCCAATTTAGGATAAACATAGCATGCAAGTGGATTAGTTTTTATTCTATTCCCAATCTATGTAACTAACAGAAGAACCATTAAAAGCCTGTTCTTTAAATCTCGAAACTATAATTTGCAGAATAGAGAATAAAAAGATAGAGCCTGTCTCACGACAAGCTCTATCTTCTTTAATTAACTTATAAAATGCGTCTAATTAAATCTATATTACTTAAATTACCCAAATAACAAATATATATACCAAATATCATTCTGAAGTTTGCACTTCGTTATACTAAACCTAACTTTAATTCATTAAACTGTTTGCTCTGCATTACACAGAATAAAGAAACCTAATGATTCTATATTACAGGTGAAAACACCAAGATTTATCATCATTTCCGAAAGCGAAATTACGAAAAAAAATGTTTATGAAGACTACTTTGAGGAGCTTGTCATTTACAAATATAAAGGAAACAGAGAGCTATAAGCGTACTTATAGTAGGTAAATAGCTCACAATCAGTACATTTAATTTAATTAACTACATCCTATAATATAACTTTGTTATTTGAAGGGAAAAATGCAATAAAAGCCATAGTCACCCCTTAATATCCATAGATTTTATTTGTATTAAGTTCAATTAATAAATTTGTAACATACTGATAATCAGCAAAGTAATTTTTACAACCCTTTTATATACTTGGAATTGGCTTTTTTAACTTTACTTTCTTGTATGAAAACTCTATTTTTGTCATCAGAAATCTAATCTCAAGAACTCATTTTATAAAAACAAAATCAAGTAATATGATGAAGAAAAAGTTATTAATCGCTCTGACACTTCTATTGTCTGGTACGATGGTGTCAAAGGCATCTTACGCTGATGACTGGAATATCCCGTCAGCTGATGCCAAGGGACGAGTGGGTGCTTTGATGCCTTACACACGTTACGACTCTGAGACAGCAACGCTTGGTGGAGGCGCAACATTGAAGACCTCTCCTACTTGGTCTCGTAAGGAGATAGCCTCGCAGGCTTCCCGTCAGTCGTATGTTGACCTTCCTTCTAATGGTTCCTACGCCGAGTGGACTATGAAGGGAGATGCTAATGGTGTGACATTACGCTTTACAATGCCTGATTCTCCTGACGGAATGGGATTGAATGGTTCGCTGGATGTCTATGTAAATGATAAGAAGGTACAGACAGTCAATCTGACATCTTATTATATGTATCAGTACTTTGCTGGTGGTAATCCAACTGATAAAAGTGACGGTGGAACAGCTTGTTTTACCTTTGATGAGACCCACTTCCTTCTGAATAAGGCACTTCGAGCAGGCGATAGAATCCGCATTCAGAGTTCTGGTGCCAATGGTTATGACTATGGAGTAGACTTCATTGAGACTGAGGTTGTGCCTGAAGAGATTGAATGCCCTGCTGGTGCGGTGAACGTTACAGATGCTAAATACCGCAAGTATGTCAAAGGAAAAGATTATCTCAAGGCTTTTGAAGAAGCTTTGAAGGATGCTGACGAAGGCTCAAAGGTGCTTTATATTCCTGCTGGAACATTCGAATTGAGCGGTATCTGGTACATCTTTGGATCCGACGTAAAGATTACTGGTGCTGGTATGTGGTATACTAACCTTAAGTTTACGAACCCTAATCCATTCGGAGGAGGTATCTCTGGCGGTAATGGCTCACACGGACCAGATGGCTACTGCAACAATGTTGAAATCTGTAACCTCTATCTTAACTCTAATTTAAGGAGTCGTCATAACCAGCAAGCAGTGTATAAATGCTTCATGGATGTCTTCAAAGGCGGAAGTGTTATCCATCATGTATGGGAGGATCACTTTGAGTGTGGCTTCTGGATAGGCGATTACAACGGTAAAGTAGATTATAGCAATGATCTGAAGATTATCAGCTGTCGTATCCGTAATAACTTCGCTGACGGTGTGAACTTCTGCCAAGGAACGTCTAATGCAACGGTTTATAACTGTAGTGTTCGTAACAACGGAGATGATGGTTTGGCAATGTGGAACGATCATACAATGGGTGCTGTGGACGAAAAGAACAACACCTTCGCTTACAATACCATTGAACTTATCTGGCGTGCAGGCGGTATTGCCCTCTATGGTGGTGATGGTCATAAGATTTATAACAACTATATTGCTGATATGTTCATGGCTTCAGGTATTCATCTGAATGATATATTCCCTGGTCCAAAGTATACAAATACACAGAAGATTAGCTTTGATAACAACATACTTGTGCGCTGTGGAACCAACGATGACAGCTGGCATGAGGACTTAGCTGCCATTGACATCAAAGGTGGTGTACGTAATGTAGTCTTCAATAATACGAAGATTTATGACTCACCTTTCGATGCTATCCGCGTTATGTCAGGCCCAACAGGTATTGAATTTAAGAACACAGAGATCCTTGGTGCTTCTCTTGCAGGACAGACAACAAAGTATTCTACATGGGAACACTCTACTGGTGCGATTCGTTTGGACGTCGATGGCGTGAAGTTTAGCAATGGTATTAAGATTGCAAACTCGCTTTAAGAGGTTTACGTTGGGAGAATGCCGAAGGTAATACTGTTCTAAAGGAAGGAGACGATGTTACCTTTAAGTTTGCTCTTCAGAATGTAAGCAATGTCGACATCCCTGCTGGTGTAAATATCGGTGTGAAGGTGACTGTCGACGGACAGGAGAGTTACGTCACTGCAAGCTATAAGAATGGACTGAAAGCAAAGCAGATCGTTATCCTTACAACTCAATCAGCATGGAAAGCAACGGCTGGAGGACATGCTGTAAAGGCTGAAGCTGACTATCGTAACAAACTTACTGATGAGTTAACAAGAGACAACAACATCCTTGGGAAGAAGTTTAATGTAGCTGAAAAGGATGACAACGGAGACTATACTCCTGTCACAGGAGGCTATGACCTCGTTGTTACAAAGGTTGCCTTCGACAAGAAAACCATTAATCCTGGCGATGAAGTACGCTTCACTGCGACGATTGTTAATGCATCAGAAGATTACACTTTCAGCAACTGGTGGTACGAACGGAAAGAATACTTGGACAGCTACAAACGGTGTTCACACACTCACAGCATGGGTAAATGACACTCATGATTATAGAGATGAGGTGAATGGCAGTGACGACGCTAATAAGAAGAGTATTGAATTGAAGATTCCATTGGGTGCTATCAGATTCTTCTCTGATGCTGAAATCAATTCTCCAGACGACTTGAATAACCTCAACCAGACCAATCGTATCGAAGGTTTGTCAGGTAAAACAGCTGTGGATGAAGCCTACTATGACCTACAAGGAAATAAGGTTTCAACATCCAAGGAGAATCTAAAACCAGGTCTTTATATCCATAAGGGAAAGAAATTTATCGTAAGATAATGTCATAGCTATCTATGGGGAGTAATCTAATGAAAAATCACCCATAGAACATAAAAGTATCGGCTGGATAGAAGTTCCAGTCGATATTTTTTTGTAGTTATTAATAAAAGTTTTATTTTTGCAAGTAGATTGGATGACAAAAAACATCTGATTACCAACAAACAATACCTCAGATGAATACGCTTATGAAGATATATCTGTCATTATTATTTCTTATTATCCCCTTATTCAGTGCTGCGAATAATGAGAAATGGGAAGAACGGCTACACCAACTCGACCAAAGTTTAGAAAAGAAAAAGCTTTATGAACATGAAAAACTTGAGAAAATCAAACGATTAAAGGACCGTTTGAAAACGATTCAAGCGAAGGATAGATTCGAAATAGACCGACAGTTATTCAAAGAATATTCATCTTATCAATATGATTCTGCCTACGCCTATGCTAATCATCTCCTTTCCGAAGCACGCAGATTGAAGAATCCTGACTATGAAGTTGAAGCACATTGCGACTTAGTATTCTGTCTTTTGTCTGCAGGATTATATACAGAGGCTTTCAACGAACTACACTCTATTCACACGGAAGGGACTAATCCCAATGCAAGAAAGCTTTATTACACCATGGCATCACGCCTTTACTATGACGTATCTGACTATACACGCACTGAACCCTACCAGAGTCAATACGTGAAACAAGCAGGTATATATACCGATTCCTTACTTCATTATCTTCCAGCAGGCTCAACAGAATGGCTCTATGCGGTTGGAATGAAACAGATGAAGGAACGGAAATACGAGGCTTCTCTTGATACTTTCAAACAGTTCTTACAGAAGAAAGGAGTGGATTTGCACCACAAAGCCATTGTTACATCTTGTATTGGCTGGATTTATCTCTTTCTAAAGGAGAATGACTTGGCAATGGATTATCTTGCACAGGCAGCCATATATGACAACGAAGGAGTGGTCAGAGAGACTACTGCCCTTTGCACATTGGCTAATCTTCTCTATAAAGAAGGAGACATACAGCACGCTACGGAGTATGTAAGAGAGTCGCTCGCAAATGCTAATTTCTATGGAGCAAGACAGCGTGTGATTGAGGTTAGCAGCGTATTACCTATCATCGAACAGGATAGATACAAGATAATGCAGGGACAACGTAATGCTATTGCTATGGCTGCAATAATCTTCATCCTCTTTGTCATTGGACTGTTGATGGCAGGATGGTTTATCCGTAGGCAAATGATAAAGCTGAAGAAGGCACAAGCACTTATCGCACGACGCAACCAACAGTTAGAAGTTAAGAACGAACAGTTGGAGGAGGTGAATAAAATCAAGGATGAATACATTGGTAGGTCATTCTATATCAACTCGGAATATATCAATAAAGTCGAGAAACTTTATCGTTCCATTGACCGCAAGATTTCCATGCATCGATTTGAAGACTTGAGACTTTCTTGAAGCTTTTCCCCCATTTCATCGAACGATACAACGAGCTCTTTGACGAACCAGATCAGAAACCACTCGATAAGAAACAACTTACAACCGAGATGCGTATCTTTGCGCTTATCCGATTGGGTATCACTGATTCTGAACGTATCGCTACCTTCCTCAACTACTCTGTACACACCATTAACACCTATAAAACACGTGTAAAAAACCGTTCACGCGTTGATAATGATAAGTTTGAACGGCTTATCATGGAGATATAAAAAGCCTCTCTAAGACTTTTAAACCCCAATCAATCATTAACCACAATATGTATTGTAATCTAATGACTGATTGGGGTTAAATACTTCGAAAATATACAGACAAGGGTTTGAAAAATAATTACATAATTTCAAATAAGAAATCTATAAATAACGACAAAAGCACATACAAAAAGTAGGCTTGTAATAAACAGTAAATCAATTAGTTATAAAGTAGTAAGGTAAAAGATACTTAATTGGACTTCAAAAGGGCGTTAGTTAGACCTCAAAAGGGCACCTTTTGCAAGTCAATTGGGCGTCTTTTAGAAGCCAAAAGAGCATGTATTAAAAATCAAGATGTGAAAAATTATGACAAAGTAATAGGCTATTAGCTGTATTGAGCTTATTGGGCTTATTAGCCTAATTGGATCAATTAGCCTTATTAGGCATATTAGGCTAATAGAAATAATTAGGCTTATTAGCCTTAAATAGTACCTTATTAGATACTAACAAAAAAGCAACAGGCGTTTACAGAAGATGATGAATGTGATAGGTATTATCACTTACCATCGGCTGTAAACGCCTGTCTTATTAATTCTTTTACCGCTATTTATTAATTTTCAAAAGCCTCTGCCTCAGCAGCTGCAATAATAGCTTCGCGGTCAATAGACTTAGAATGAGAAATATCAGAGAGGTCAAAATCCTCATTGTTAGCCTTCTTTTCTTCCTCAACAGAGGAATCAGTTAGTTCTTCTTTCACTTCATCAGCAGCCGATGATTTCTCATCAAAGACCTCTGTTTGGAAAGGATTCTCATGTTTCTCAACCTTTGGTTCAGAACCTTCAATGAAGTTCATGTCCTGTGAAGTCTCAGGAACATTGAGCACTGGTTCTTCTTCCATCTTTGTACGGTTGGCTTTGGCGGCAAAAACCTCATCTATAAACTGGGGCTCACGACGCAAACGCTGGAGCGTAAGTTTGGAAGCCTCTTGCTGGCTTTCCTTCTTAGAATAACCGTGTCCCTCTCCACATGGAATACCCTCCATAATCACTTGGAAATGGAAAGTAGGACTACCCTGTTTATCCTTTTGGTTTTCAATCAACTTGAACTCCATATTGACCTTATTTTTCTGGCTCCACTCGATGAGTTTTGACTTGAAGTTCACCTCCTTGTAAGCAACCTTATCAATATTGATAAGCTTCCCAAGGACTTGTTGCTTCATAAACTTCATACAAGCATTGTAGCCATGATCAAGATAGAGAGCGCCTACGAGTGCCTCAAAAGCATTACCACCTAAATAACTGTTATGCGAAGACGTCTGCCCGTTAGAGAGAATCAACTGACAGATTCCCATCTCTTTTGCCAGGCGGTTTAGCGTATCGCGTTGTACTATCTTTGAACGAGTATTGGTCAGGAAACCTTCACGCTTGCCCGGGAAGTGCTCATAAACGATGTCACCGACAATGGCATCAAGAATAGCATCACCAAGAAACTCAAGGCGTTCGTTGTTTACTGGCTTACCCTTTGCGTTACGACGCGCTACGCTCTTATGCAAGAGTGCAGTCTTATAATAACTGATATCGTGAGGAATAATGCCGATAATTTGGTACAAAGACAAATAAAGCTCCTTCTCCTTGCGGAAAGGGAGCTTTATTCTATCAATTATATTATTCAGCATACTTCTTGAATACAACACAAGCATTGTGACCACCGAAACCGAAGGTGTTGCTAAGTGCAGCACGTACCTCACGTTTCTGTGCCTTGTTGAACGTAAAGTTCAAGTTGTAATCCAATTCAGGATCCTTATCATCTTCCTCATGGTTGATCGTTGGAGGAACGATATCTTCCTTCACAGACATGACGCAAGCCAAAGCCTCTACAGCACCAGCTGCACCGAGGAGGTGACCTGTCATACTCTTTGTAGAAGAGATATTCAACTTGTAAGCAGCATCACCAAACAAAGCCTTGATAGCCTTTGCCTCTGAGATATCACCTACAGGAGTTGATGTACCGTGAACGTTGATATAGTCGATATCCTCTGGCTTCAAACCTGCATCCTCAAGTGCTGCCTTCATAACGAGCTTAGCACCAAGACCCTCTGGGTGAGAAGCAGTGATATGATGAGCGTCAGCTGACTCGCCTTCACCAACCATCTCTGGCTCTGGATCATCATTACGTGTAGAAAGTGCATGCATAGCATTGAAACCACCTACACCACAAGCGCAAATAGCAGCCTCAGCACCACCACTAACGATAATATCAGCCTTACCAAGACGAATCTGGTTGAATGCTGCAGCCAAAGCGTTAGTTGAAGAAGCACAAGCAGATGTTGTTGTATAGTTAGGACCGTGGAATCCATACAGCATACTAATCTGTCCAGAAGCGATATCTGCAATCATCTTCGGAATGAAGAAAGGATTGAACTTAGGACCATTCTCTGGATGCTGTGCGTAATAACTCACCTCATCTTCGAATGTCTTGATACCACCAATACCTACACCGTAGATTACACCTACGCGGTTCTTGTCAACCTTCTCTAAGTCGATGTTAGCGTCCTTAACACCCTGAATAGCACTAATCATAGCCAACTGAGTGTAGCGGTCGAGCTTACGAGCCTCCTTACGGTCAATGTAATCATTGATGTTAAGGTCTTTTACCTCACAAGCAAACTTCGTCTTGAACTGGGTTGTATCGAAATGTGTAATAGGAGCAGCACCACTCTTACCTGCCAGCATGTTCTGCCAAGTCTCCTCTGGAGTGTTACCCAATGGAGTAACGGCGCCAAGACCTGTTACAACTACTCTTTTTAATTCCATGCGTGAAATATAAATTAAAAAAGTAAAGTTAAAAAAAAAGCCAAGCAAAGGCATACGCTTTGCTTGGTACTTTTATCTTGAGTAAACCTTACTTAGCGTTCTCCTCGATGTAAGAGATAGCGTCGCCTACTGTAGAGATCTTCTCAGCCTTATCGTCTGGAATAGAAACTGACATAATTGTAAGTTTTAAAATGTTTAATATTGATTTCCAAATTCAAAATGCGCTGCAAAGGAACTGTTTTTTTTCCATGTGTGCAAGTTTTTTTATTAAAAATGCACTCTCTATTGCACAAACCATATAGCTTTGTGCATGTTTTTGGGCGTTTTTACACTTAATTGTACGATAAATCAAACAATTATATCGGATTATTCAAAACTTTATTTATGCCACTACTTGGAATTAAACTGATTTTATAGACTACTACACCTTATTATTATTAAGACGAAAATACAGCGATGTTGTTTATTATCACTCATCATGCGTATTCTATCCGACATCGTAAAGCACTGTTAATAGCCTTTTACTGTTTAAGCATAGTTTGCTTTTTGCAAGCTTATAAAGCATCCGCACCATTGGTGTTAAGCGTTCGCACCATACGTGCTAAGCATCCGCACTATATGTGCTGAACCTCCATACGATGACTAAGAAGGGGAAAAAGGTTAATTATAACTCGTCCACAAATATGGAATTGAGGTCTACATAAATAAGGTTCTTCCGAAATATGGAGTGATAAACTAAAACGCTTATATAATAAGGCACACAGAGCTACGGAGAGGACGGAGATAAAGGCAATGTCACAGAGGTGCCGATGGCACAAAGAGCGACGGAGGTGTAGCGTACATATTTCTGATAACTCTTTTAGTATGAACGCTTTGTATATAAATTGCTAAAAGAAGTGGCAAACAATCTCCGTCACTCCACGCACCGACGGTGCCTCCGTGACTACCAGTGCTTACTTTGATATCCCTCCGTACTCTCCGTCCCTCTGTGTGACATTCCGTCAGAGACCTAAGCTTAAGTGGTTCACCATACTTACGCAACAGGCACATATAAGATGAAATAAATCATCACTCGTTCGATTTTTAACACTCAAAAGTTTGGAAAACTCATTTATTTTCTCTATTTTTGCTTCCATAACAGTTTTGTTGTCTTGTCTTTAAAATCAGTTCTTTAGCGATTACTAATTTACAAAGAAAATTCGATAAACTGTTATTTCTCTATCTATTTATTAGGGCGGGAAACTTTATTAGAATTATCTACAAAAGTGATATTACCAAATAAAGAATAGAATTATGATAAAGTTTTTAAAAGTCTCTTTAATATTGTTATGCAATATTTTCCTTCTTTCAAGTTGTATGAAAGAAGTGGAAGGATATGATACCTTTGCA
>QWCF01000756.1_pt1 | contig 11087 bp, 9 predicted proteins | sample 1972521 | NCBI WGS metagenome assembly QWCF01 (sample SAMN09866715, study PRJNA288562) | Human oral metagenome isolate term4_saliva, whole genome shotgun sequencing...
ACTTGTCATTCTCTTATTCTTATGCAATTGTATGATTGAGTAGCATGACTTCCTAGCTTAGATGGCTCGCAGCACCGCCATTTCTCTGGACTAAGACAAGTGAAAATCAATTCTCAACTTTCTTATTATATCGTTTTTTGGGTTCTTCGTCAACTGGAAATCATCTTATGAGATAGACACTGTCATTAAAGTTTAATTTTCCCAAAAACTTGCTACCATCTCATCCACTATACATATTTTACTATAACATTTCTGTTCGTAAAGCCACGATTTCTCTATTCCTTCCTCTGACGATTCTGATTTCCAGCACCAGGCTTAGAATGGCTATTATTTTCACGGTTATCTGGCGTCAAATCTCATATATCCGATATACCTGTCATACTCAAAATAGCTCTCTACACCCAAGGAACTATTTATCATATAATGTAACAGTTCTAGCACCTTGTATTTTTTCAACTTTCAATAGCTTAATGGGGGTTTGGTTCATTTCATAGTGTTTTGCACTACGCCCTTCTGGCAACTCAGCCTGTATTTTTCTTCTAAAAACTGAAACAGGATAGCAAATATCCGTGTTCTTAACCTTCTTATCATATTTATCAAACAAAAAATAAAATTCTTTATCTCTATGTTGAAAATGCAATAAATACTTTGCTTTAATCTTAGACCCAATTTTGTTTGGGTCAAAATAATACAATCCCTTTAAATTAACACTTATATTTTCTAGCATCGTATAAATTAAATTCAGAGAAGTAGCCCTAGATAAAAATGCAGCCTTGTGCTGAGATGTATCTTTATCTAAATCATAAAAAGTGATATGATTTCCCAAAATTTGGTTATATATCTTCTGAGCCCCATTACCATTGAAGCACTTAACTTTATCTATTCCTTTTAGTTTGTGCAAACCTATAAGATGATGAAAATTTGGTTCCGTGAAGCTTAATTCAATATATTTTTCTATAGTTTGTTTGGAGACAGTCTGAGTAATAGTAAATTTGTATTGAGTATCCATCAACGTTCTATAACTAAGAATTAAATTTCTTAACATACTGTACCTTTTCTCAAAAAAAATAAAGAGGCTATTTACACCTCTTCCTGCGATATATTTATTCACCTGCTTGCGGAAAATATATAAAACCCAAATAAGCCTATCTACAAACTACTGACCAAAGCAGACCGACCAGTAATTCCTTGGCTACGCTAAAAGCGATAGTTTTGTTCTACAGTTTTTATTATATTAGATTCTTAACAATATGTCAAGTAAAATCAAAAAGCTGCTTATTATTTAGGAACGAAGCAAATCTAGTAATTTGTCATTGATTTTTTGATAATATCCAAAATAATAATCTTCAATTTCAAAGGTAGCCTGCAGAACAAAACGTAAGGTATCTATTGTTTGGTTCAATTTTTTAGAATTAACTAATTTACCATCGATTTCTGATAGTCCATGTGCAACTTTATTTCGCTCACTATTTAAACTGGTAATAACCTTAAGTGACTTAAGTAAGTCAGGAGAGACTTGATAAAAAGTTAGAATATTTTCATAAGATAAAAGATTTAAGGTTGATTGAGGTGAGTAAATTCTTCCCTCTTCATTTTCTATCCCTTTTGCTTTTTTAAATTCTAAATCAATAAAATCTAAAATTTCTTCAAAATCTTTATATTCTTCATTTAATTTTGGTAAGACCCCATCATATTTGATTAAATTCGGATAATCTTTCTTTATCTTTTCTTCAATAATAAATTCAACATAAGACTTTGATTTGATTAAGACATCTGCAACTTGTCCTCTCTCTTTCAAGACTTCTATCATTAAAAAGTAATTAAGGGCCTTCTTCTCAACATCTGTCAATGGATAGTCCTGAATATCTGTTAAAATAGCTTGCGTTTTAAATACTTTTACAAAATCATTTAGAGTCGCTCGTAAAAAAGATAATTTCTTTTTAGAAAGTAAGTTATTGTATTCTTTTTTTGTAACAAGTTCTTCCGCAGCAAGATAATCATAAGAAGAGATTAAATTTCTTAAGTGGCGCTTGATAAGAGACTGGTTAAATTTTTCAGCTTCATCTTTGATTGTACGATTTTCGTAATCGTTTTGGTTATCCTTGTTTTCAGCAAACAAGCACTTTTCTTCCTCACTTGAAAGCTGTATATATGGTCTATTTGCTGATTTGTTAGGAGTTGCAACCTGGATAGCCTGGGTATTATAATCTTTGATTCGATTGAGGGCAAATAGAGCCGAAATAATCTGAGGCGTTCCCGAAGATAAGTTTAAGATCAATTGATGATTAGTTCCAGAATATTTTTCAACAATCTGTCCCATAACCTCATACATTTTATCAAATAGATAAACCTCATCATTTTTTAAAATCGTTGACTCAATCATCACTTCAGGATGATAATCTTCTATGGAAAAAATAGCTTTCTCAATGAGATCTTGCTTAATCAGCATTTCCTCACTATAAACCAAAACAATCTGCTCTGGTCTATAAGTGCGAGCAATATGTAACAAAGCAGCATCTCGATTATGACTAATTGGATCTGTCGTTCCCACTGCTGATATTAAAATGTTCAAACTTTCACCTCGTTACTTTAATAATTCCAATAATTCCTTATTTAATTCTTTATAGAAATTGAAATCTTTTTCATTAAATTGATACTGTTCTTTAACTAAAGCCTTGAGATTTTTTAAGACGGATCCTAACTGACGTAATTCTTCCGATTGCAATGGATCCAATCTATGAGCCAATGTATTTCGCGAAGTGTTCATGTTAATCATCGGTTTAATTTGATTATATAAAGTCCACTCTTTTTTTTCTTTGAGAATTTTACTATAATCCCAAATTCCCAAGAAATATTTTTCTGATTCATCTACATATCTATCCAATAATCCTGGATAACGGTTATCAATATAATCTTCCAAAATAAATTCAGTCAAGGTTTTAATTCTAATGAGTCCTTCACTGAAATTCCCACGTTCTTTTTGCAATTCAATTGTTAGATAAGCATTGAGAACCTTCTTCTTCTCATCACTCCATTTTCTATTTTTTAAAGCTTGGGGAATATCTTGTCTATCTAGCGCATCTACAATATCTTGCAATTTTTTACGCGCTTCTTTCAAACCAGAAAAATTTGGTAATTGATTTGCTAACTCTAAACTAGCTTTATAATCATATTTAGTAATAAAATCACGAATAGTTTTCTTCATTAAATCCTGACTAAATTTCTCCGCACTATCTTCCAAAGTACGATCCACAAACTGATCGGTACTATCTTCATTTAATGAAATCAAATCATCAATATCTTCACTTATATCATGTTTATCTTCTGTATTTGGCCCCTTTTGTGGAGAAGCAACTTGAACTGCTTTGACATTGATACCACTCAAACGGTTGATAATAAAAAGAGCAGCGCATATCTGTGGTGTCCCACTAGAAAGATTCAAAATAAATTCATCTTCTTTTGAGTAACATTCATTAATTATTTTTGAGAATTCATCATACATTTTATCGAAAATAAAGACATCCTCACCAATAATTATTTTTTCATGAATAATAATTTCTGGTCTATAGTTTTCAGATATAGAGAAAAGAACTTTATTATTTCGCTCTTTATTAGGAAGCATCTTATCAGAATACACAATAATAATTTTATCTGGACGATACTTTCTTGCAATATGAACCAGAGCACCATCATGAAATCCTCTAATCGGATCGGAATCACTAACAGCGGATATCAAAATTTTCATTGTAAAATCTCCCTAATCATGAAATTAGCTTTCCCCATTTCATAGAAGGATTCATTATTCATTATCAGTTTACGAGTTGCTTGTGTTGTTTTAACACTTTTCATTGGTGCTTTTGTAAGCTTTAACACACCTTTACCCTTCATCTTAGTTTGTACTGGTTTCTTGTGGCGGTCTTGTATGATTCCATTTGCTTGTTTAAAAATTGTTTTTGTCCAAGCTCCACTACCAGCACCCAAGTATATAGGATAGTCAATATTATCTTGGATCTTATCTTCCGGAAAATCTTTTAGGAAAAAGTTTTTATAACCCTTATAAAACTCTAGTGCCTTATCTTCAAGTTTTTCAATTAAAGTTGCCGCTTCTGCTGTCGTTGTGGTAATTGTAAACTCTACTTTAGTCAAAGGAGCAATAGCTTCTCGGTATAGAGGTAAAGGTTTTACTTTTAGCAACTTGGCTGAGCAGTCCCATTTTTGAACTAAAATAAGACTCTCATTACTAAATGGTTTGCTATCACTAACACGAATGGCATTAAATAAGTCATTGAATTCTTTACCTTTCTTAGCTCCCCAGGAAATCATATTTTTATTTTCCTTAGGACGTTTACCACGAGTATCAACCACCTTTTTATTGTTCCAGTCAGGATTTGTGTTCATTAGAATAGTTCGAATAGCACCCTTTAATGAACTTCCAGGAATATAGGGATTACCAAAAGGGTCTCTCATAAACTTTACTACTTCATTAATAGCACCTAATTTGGAATCATTATCATTCTCTTCAGTTTCCAAACCTGTCTCTTTAATTCTATAACCACCAAAATCACGGTCAGAAATACGGTTATCCTCTAAAAAGGAAATCAAACGATTATTACTGGCACTTGCCTTTCTCTCTTGTAAAAAGTGCTCAAACTTCTGATCATAACCTTTCTCCACCATTCGATTATAAAACTTACCCATATCAGGAAAATAAAAGTACCCATTTTCATAGATAAATTCTCGAGAAGTATATTTTTCACCATTCCCAATATGAATAGGGGCCATAGCTAGGAGGCTGAATTGAAAGGTTTTATATTCTGATTTCATCTTTCTCCCTCCATCTTGAAAAATAGTGGTTTAGCATAGTTTAATACTTCATGTGGGAAATCAAGAGGTCTTACATCCACAATCTGTCCTGTAAAGGTTTCAGAGAAAGTAGATCCAGAAGCAAACTTATATAAATCCTGCTTACGGTAATTTTCATTAGTTTCTGTACTAAAAGCAAAACCACTTGATTTACTTAATAAATAGGAACCAGTTTCCATAGCATATTCAAGTTCCTTTTCGACTGGTAGAGAAGTCGTCAAGGTCATGACAGGTCCTTGATGGACCTTACTGAGACGATTTTTTAAGCTATCTGGTAAATCTAAAATAGTCAAATCAAATTGTCCATAGCCACTAGAACGCTTCCCACCAATTCCTGTATACTGCAAGCTTGTCATGAGTTCATTCAAGAGCTCAGACTCGTTTGCAATCACATAAAGTGAAGAGTCATCTCTAAATCTAACAGTAGAAACTTGATAAAGAGCCCCATCCACATAAGGTTGATTTTTTGTGACAATATTTGTTACTACGTGTTCTTCATCTTTAAAAAGCGTTCCATTTACATAAGAATCAAAATTATCCAAAGGGATAAACTGAAGTTTCTTTGCCATTTTTGCTTGACGTCTTACTTCCTTGACATCCGTTGTTAAGTCTGGCTGTTCAAACTTTGGAAATCCTATCGGCTTAGGTAAAAATGGAACTGACAGATAAGGAAAGGCATCAGTCAAAACAAATTCATCTTGACCCGCTATTGACACGAATTCCTCCATTTTTCCCATTTTTTTTGCTTCTAAGACCAGAGCTGAAAACAAGCGGTCAGCTGCAAAAGTCATTTTAGAACTATCCAGAGTACCTGCTCCAAAGTGAGCAGACTGAAAGTTCATAATATACATCTTATAGGTCATACTAGACCTCCGTAGTTAAAAGTTCATTCAATCTACTAACATCATAGTTTCCGAAAACTGTATTTGCTTTAAGATCCTCAAAAACAACTTTACCATATCCACGAGAACCTGAACCACCTAAATAATCAAGTTCCAACAGTTTTAATCCATCAAGAATCACTTTGAAGTCTTCTTCTACTTGAGCTTGACTCTTGTCTGTCACCTCATAGATCAACTCAAATCCAAAGACACTGTCTCGGATGGCACGCTCAATTTGTCTCGGTTTAGCTACAGCAGAGATACGATCAATGGTATTTTCGAATTTTACTTCAGTATAAATCTTTGCGCCTAAGCTATCCAGTTCATCTTTATTAGATAAAAAAGCATCTCTAAAAATTAAACGACCTATTTTATCGCGCTTAGATGAGCTATTTCCAAATAGTCGACTTAGAATTTCCCCATCTTCTCCTGGCTGCTTTGCTGGTCTAGAATTATATACTTTTGCTAGAAGGGTACGCATTTTCCCTTTGATACTTGACCCTGGGATAATGGGTAGGTTTGTAATTGGATCTTTAATCACAGGTGAGTCCATAGCTCCAATCGCTGCAAAGGCATTACTTGTTCCAATATGAAGTCCTGTCTCTAGACGAATGTCTCCCGTTATTTTAATTTTTGCAAATGTCATTGATCTTCCCCTCCGTAAAATCTGAAATAAGCTACTAGTGCTTCCATATAGCGGCAAAAGCGTTGGAGACTTTCCTTATTGTTTATTTCTTTTAGAATGTCTAGAATCTCAGCCTTTTTCACCAAATCTTTAACTGCAGTTTCTCGGCCCGATTGATAAACAAACTGCACTCTCAAATAAGCAATTTTATCAGCCAATTCCTTATACTCTCTGATCCTACTTTCATCAAAAAGATTACTAGTTAAATTTAGTAGATTTCGAATTTGTGTAGTGGTTAAAAGGAATGCATCAGGATTTCTAAAATTCCTAGTATTTCGATTCAATGATTTAATAACCTTTTCTGCCTTATCTACGTAATTATCATCTGTTAAAATTGCCATCTATGAATCCTTTCTAATCTCATAAATATAAAGAAGTAAAGCTATCTCTGCTTCTTTACGTTCAGTTTCGCTACCTTTATACCAAAAAAAGAATAAATCTTTGAACTTTCTAAACTCTTCTTTTTTGTCTTTAGGTGTCTGGTCTTCCAAACGAGTTAAATAATAAGCTAATCGAGCAATATTCATACGATCGTAGTTACGAAGGAGCTCAATCAGTTTATAGATAAAGCTCTTACCATGTTCATCTTGGATATTAAAGTAGTAACGAATGCTCTTCAGTTTCCCATTATAGACATTGTCAATAAATTGGTCGAACTTCAAGGTATAATCTTTGTCAAAAAGGGAAATACTATCCTTGTCGTTATCCTTGGCTGTTCCTTCTAGCTTACCAGTTTCTTCAGCCATGAGGCTAACTGGAGTCTTATCTGGAAAGAGACCAATCCCTGCTGATAAGGTTAATTTGCCATTTGTCCACTTGATAAAGTTTTGTCGGAGACAAATAGTAAACTCAATAATATCCTGCCAGGAACCGATAGCAAATACATCATCTCCACCGGCATAAATAATTGATAGTTTTTTCTCTTTGGCAAACTGGTTGATATAGACCTTAAAGAAGAGACTCATACTTCTAGAGAAGGTAGCTGAACGTGCCAGAGTATTATACTTGCCACCATCTTGATAGGAGAACCCTGCCATAAAGGCTGCTCCTAGGTCATCCACATCTAGTCGAACAACTGCTAATCGCTTAATCCCTTGTCCAGTTTCCCTATCCTGAGATAATTTGGCATACTCGTAAATCTCATCATACTTGTAATCTCCGACAAAGACATGGGTTGCTTTTAGGATATCTGTACTATAGCTATTCTTTACATAAACACGGTCCCACTCTTCGTTGGCAAGGTCGGCTTTGGAAATACCACTAATATAGGCTCCTGGACCTATCGGAAGGCCTTTTTCTTTTGTCACAATATAGTAGTTTTCTTGTATTTCCTTGGCAAAGTGATACATCCCTGCACAGATATGGCAGACCTCTTGATCTTTATACTTGGTAAGCTTTTCGACTGAGTGACAAATTGCACATTCTTTCTGGGAGCTTTTTCCTCCTTGGTTGAGTTCAAGGAGAGTTTTGGCATCGTAACGAGAAATTTTCTTTTGGGAAATCATTCGACTGGTTGTTTGGTAGACTTTACGATAGTCGGCCAGTGTCGTTGTCATATCATTGGCAGAAAATGGACTCCAACCAAATGCTACGTATAGACCTGTCTGGAAATGCTTGACCAAAAACTCATTGAATTCTGCTTCAAAGTGAGCCAAGCTCTCTCTAGTTTTTTCGGTGTTGGGAAGGATAAAGTAGGCGTGCCCTCCACCAACGTAGAGAAGATTAGCCCTCGTAAGCTCTAACTTCTCCAGTAAGTTGTCAGCGATATGTTCCCCCATAAAATCTAGATACAAGGAACGTGCTTTTAGTTGCTTGGCTGCTCCAGCCGTTGCGATATTGTAGATAAAGTCTTGAATCCCTGACAAGTCAAAACTTGCTAATAAAAAGACCTTCTCGCTATAAAAAGCTTCTAAATCTTGCCCCAGTACCTTCTCATAGTCACGGCAATTCTTGTCCGCTAAATATTCCTCTATGGCTAGGGCAAAGCCAGCTGTCAGACGACTGTAGGTTGCTAGAGAAATATCCGACAATTCCTTGGTTCTTGTCGAAACAGGCACATAGGAAAGAGTAGACTCAAGGAGATTCAAAAGGGTATCTATCTCAGATTGGCTAAAGTCCAATCTCTCAAACTCTTTTTCTAAGGTCTCTACTATCAAGTCATAGTCTGACTGGTCAGATGGTTCACTCGATTCCTTAGCATAGTTTGGCTCCCTGTCAAGCTCTAATGGACGCGCATCAAGATAACGCTGACTAGGGCTATCTGAAAAAACATTAAAGATATCCGATTGTTTGCTTAGGAAATCTTCTTTTACTTGATGAATTCTTGCTGTCCCTTTTAGTCCTGAAGCAATCTTTACAGCAGCTGACGTGATATAGACCAAACTATCAGGAGCTAAGTCCTTCGGCAAATCACTAGAAGTCGCCTTGGCTATCTGCTGGGCTATTTTTTCATTGTCCGAAAAGCGTCTAAACCATTCGGACCCAATGGTACCCAGGTCTTTCTCATCATACCTGGAACCTTGAATCACCTTGCCGATAGCGTGCAAAAGCGATCCATAAACTAAATCATTCTTTTCTTTCTTCAAGTTCTAAACCTCCCATCCCTAAGCTAGTTTTCATACCGAGACCTGAGTACTCCCCAAATTTTAGAAGCATATTAGCATAAGCTTTCAAGGTATTTGGACCTGTAATCTTAAAGGTCAATTTCCCCCTGAAACCAGGTATTTTTTTGCCATGGACTTTAAAATAGCTGGATTCCAATCGATAGCTGGTAATTCTACTATGCTTGACCAAGTAGTCCAAGGTTTCCTCTTCGATTTCCTGACGATTCTCGACCAGATGTGCATACTTCATCATCAAACTCTGAAAGATGAGACGCATGGTCGGAAAGAGCACGTACTCTCCCTGGGAGCGAAATCCTGTCGGAGTTTGAAAATGAATGGTGTAGAGTGACCGATCTTGGTTTTCATTAAAGAACTCAAAGAGCTGCTCCGAACTAAGATCTTGCATGGACAAAGACTCAACTATGAGAGTCGGCAAATCATGAAGTTCTACTTTCTTGAGCTCCAAGAGAAAAGGTAGAATCTGCTTGACAGCCTCATCCGTCAGGAGATGAAGGGACCATAGGGTCTTGTCCTTTTGATGGATGATTTTTAGTGAGTAGGGGTTGGTCTCCTGCTCATGTAGCCAAGTCACATAGTCTGGTTCTAGGTTTTCCATGAGAAAACCTTGGAATTTTGTCGATAGGTCAATCGGTGATTGGTCAATCCGCTTAAATGATAGTTCGATACGTTTCATATGCCTCCTTTATTTATACAATTGCGCTTTTGCTTTCTCATGAGCGCTTTTTTATTTTACTTTTGGAATTCTTTACCCTTATGAAACTGTCCCCTCTCGAGGTAGATAGGGAGCTATACAAGTTATATATGAAGCATGATCGCTATACTGGCAACTGGTTTCCGGCCCCTACCGAGGTAGATAGGTTCTTATACTGGAGGAAAGAAAAATGAGAGATAGTCTAGTAAAACAGTTTCCGGCCCCTCGCGAGGTAAATAGGTTCTTATACTGTAAATGTCAATGTGACGAACGGCGCTCTGAAATGGTTTTCGTCCCCTCTCGAGGTAGATAAGTAGCTATACTTTTCTCTTGCGAAGGTATTGAGATTGAGGAGGTGGAGTGGTTTCCGGCCCCTTGCGGGGTGAATAGGTTGTTCTACAAGAAATATGGCACTTACAGATACACATGTTCTTGGAGCATTTCCGGCCCCTCCCGAGGTAAGAAGATTTCTATACTTTTCAGTACTACGGTATTAAAGGAATGCGGTGGGGATTTCTGGCCCCTCCCGAGGTAGATAGGTTCTTATAAAAACGGTCAAAACGGTCAGAATGGGTTTCCGGCTCCTACCGAGGTAAATAGGTGGATATACCAATTGGTAGACTACGTTCCAGTAAAATGCTTTGTGTTTCCGGCCCCTCTCAAGGTAGATAGGTATCTATACTTTCGAAGAGGTCACAGAATGAAACGATTCATAGCAATCTGGTTTCCGGCCCCTCGCGAGGTAAGAAGATTTCTATACTTTTCATCACCACGGTATTAAAGGAATGCGGTGGGGATTTCCGGCCCCTCCCGAGGTTGACAGGTAGCGATACAGACGTATAGGTATCGCAAAGAATACGATGGCAAAACCGAGGTTCCAGCCCCTCTCGAGGTAAAGTGGATGCTATGCACAAAGGTCTTGATGTTTCTATTTATGCAAAACCTGAATTGTTTCCGGCCCCTCGCGAGGTAGATAGGTATCTATACCCCATATCTTGTCTGTAAACCTATAACAAGCACTAGATATAACCTATTGGAAACTACTATTAGTATACCATGTTTTGTAAGAGTTTTCATCTCTGAATACCAAATTAATCACATACCTTTTTTATTCCTCCTAAATGTATAAAGGATGCTATTTTATCACTAAAATTGCTTTTGTCAAGCCCAAATATTAATTTTTTAAGAACGAAAAAACAGAAAAAACGAACCAGCTGACTGATCCGTTTTCATACGTTCCACTCCTACTTCCGATACATTTTAAACTGTAGGAAGAGGTCGCTATATTTTCCTGTCCATTTATGGTCAAATTTCTCATAAACTTCTAGGTGTTTCATGGTTTC
>QWCF01001821.1_pt1 | contig 11061 bp, 4 predicted proteins | sample 1972521 | NCBI WGS metagenome assembly QWCF01 (sample SAMN09866715, study PRJNA288562) | Human oral metagenome isolate term4_saliva, whole genome shotgun sequencing...
TTACTCAGCGGGGGTCGCGAGGCTAACGTACTTGCGACGCATGGACAGCAGGACGGTTGCGGCATTAGCCAGCAGAAGCAGCGCGTAGACGATGACGAATACGGGGCCGAAGCCAACAAAAATGTAAATCCAGCAGAGGGTGCCAGCGTCCATGTGCAGGTTGATGAAGGAGCGCAGGGGGCCACCGGTGGGCGGTGCTGCGGTCTTGCGGTTGTTGCGCAGCTGTTCAGCCAGAATCTGGCTCATGAAGTGACCGGCGGTCAGAGCGGTGAAAATCATGGGCATCGCAATGATCCAGCCGTTGAAAGCGCTAGAGCCGGTGAAGGAATAGTGTGCCGGGTACAGCAGGAAAGAGAGCAGAGTTGCCATGTGCACCGAGGGCACACGGATGGAATCGACCACATGGTCGAGCCACTCACCGGCGGGGGAGGACGCACCGGTCACGCGAGCAACCTGACCGTCAGCAGAGTCCAGGCCGTAACCGAGGGCGAAGAGTAGTGCAACGCAGATACCTACACCAACGCTGGGCGGGCACGTAATCAGAACGACGAGGCCTGCTGCGGAACATGCGGCGGAAATAGCGGTGACGCCGTTGGGGGTGATGCCCAGTGCGACAGCTGCCGCAGCGAAGTAGCGTGCTACTCGGCGGTTGACCCAGCGGGTGTAGGCGGGAACGCCAATGCCAGGCTTCTGCGCTGCTTCAAGAGAGCGCAGGGTGTGAGAAAACTTCGCAGAAAATCCCGATGCGGGCGCGGAGTTTGGGGTGTGAGGTGCCTCAGAGGTGGACATGCACATTCCTTTTAATCGGTGAGAGGAGTGAAGGAGAGTGAATTACTCCCTTTCGGGGCGGTTGCGAGAAAGTCCGGAAGTCCCGCACGCGAAAAAAGAGGTGGTTGGTCCCTTTTTCACATACACCACTATATAGATATTTTACAACGAGATAAAGTGCGACAGGGGGCGTGTGGTCAGGGTCAACAATTGTGTCGCAAAAAGCCGCTGACAATGCTCTATAGTGCAGATTGGCGGGTTTCTGCGAGCAGGGTAGGAGCCTAACAAACCGGGGGTATCGACGCCTTCATCCTGTGAATTATGGTTTTAGAATTCATATCTGAACATTGTGCTGAGATACACATAACAGAAACACAAATAACAGGAATAAATGATGCAAAAAACACAGAAAAACGGGTAGCACACGCAAATGGGGTTTGATTTCCTGAATCATTCAGAAAATCAAACCCCATTTAGCTGAGATTGTCTAGAAGGTATTAGTTCCTTCGAGCCTGCATCGGAACGCGGGTTCCGACTCCGTTATTGACGATGCGTCGCTCGCCCCGGTCGGCTGCCGCGTTGTTCGCGTTATCGACCATGGGCTGCTCAGCAACCGGCGCCTTAGCAGTTGCCTGCAGGTCGAAGCTTACATTCGGGCGAACGTTACGTCGACTAATGCCCGGGTGAACCTCAACTGCGATGAGGTTCTCGCCAACCTTCAGCTTGGACGCCGGAACGGTGAAGGTCACCGGAGTCTTCTGAGCCTTAGCGGTATCAATCGAGCTCGATGCAACCGCGCTATTCCACAGTTTGCCCCTGATGTTGAAGTTGGAACGGCCAACCTCTTCCCCGTTGACACCCACCGCAATAGCGTCATCCGCGTAGGTGGTCAGCACCAGGTCGCGGCTCGCCTGCTCACGAGTGAGCTGGATGGTGGTGTAGGCGTAGATATTTTGGCGGTTACGCACAAGCGGAACATGAACGGAGGTGTTGAGGTTACCGGTGCCGACACCAATCGGGGTCTTGCCGGTCTGCCATGCTTCCTGCGCGATATCTTCCAAGGTGAAGTGGAAGTTGTACTTCCAACCGTACTTACGGTTAGGAGCCTGACTGGAGACCATGTACTTCCACTCGGACGCGTAGGGCAGAACAATCTGGTCCTTAGCGGCCTCGTCCTTAGGATTCTCTTCCTTCGGGTCCTCGGGCTTGGGATCGGCAGGCTTCGGGTCCTCGGGCTTGGGCTCCTCAGTCTTCGGGTCCGGATCCTGGGCCTTCGGCGCCTCAGTAGTTGCTTCTGCACTCGGGGTAGCGCTTGCCGAAGCACTGGGGTCAGCAGTAGCGGTCGGATCAGCACTTGCCGTCGGATCAGCGGTAGGAGTCTCGGTCGCGGTCTCCGTGGGGGTAGGAGTCGGGCGAACCGGAGCTACCTGAACCGGAGTGGAGGCAGAGTAGTTATCCGAGCTGTCCGCAGCGCGTACAAAGTAACGTGCGTTATCGGTGTGGTCAATCTCGAACTTCGTACCCGAAGTACTAGCGATGACTCGGTCATCACGCAGAATCTGGTAGCGGACACTATCGGTATCCTGCACAGCGTCCCAGGTCAGAACGTCCTTATCGTCCTTCAGCTCTACCTTCAGGTTCTGCGGGGTAGCCGGAGGGGTCACATCGCGAGCCTCAAAGCGCGCAAAACCGACGGTATCCTGGGTGCCGTGAACACCTAGCGAACGGTGAATATCGCCGCCAACCCACAGAGTGCCCTTAGAATCAACGAAAGACTCCCAGATACCGAAGCCGTGGTCACCCTTAATAGCGGGGGAGAACTCCGGCAGCATCTTACCGCTGTCCTTATCGAACGCAGCAACCAGCTTGATCGAATGAATCACGCTTGAACCGCTCACCGGGAACGGCTTATTACGCGAATCCTGGTAGAGGAAGTCACCGCAGTGGCAGGCACCATAAATGGTGTTGCCGTTCAGATGCAAATCCTGGAAATCTCCACCATCACGGGTAATTGCAGTGTAGGTGGGGCTCAGGGATGCCTTGTCGTAACGAGAAATAAGGTGCTCAGTACCACCCACCCAGACGCCGGTACCGGCATCCTGAACGTCGAACTGGAAACCCCAAATCTTGGTTTCGCTACGCAGATCAGAGACATTAGCGCCGGTAGGAATCTCAGAGTGCTGGTACACCCACGGACTACCCTTCTGCATGTTCTGAGTAATATCAGCCACGCGGTAGGCAAGACCGCCGTTGAGCCAGGTGAAGTAACCGGCGACGTAAACGTGAGAGTTATCAGCGGAGGCGCTAATACCGTTGACAGTACCGTTGAACACCTGGCGCCAGTTACGGTCTATACTCACAATACCGGGCACGCCGTTAGAAGGTTCGCCCAACTTAAAACGGGCAATATTGCGTGAATACGCAGCACCCGCCTTTTCACTTTCATAAACGTGGGTAAAGGTGCCACCAATGTATACGTAGTCACCCTGACGATGGATGGTCTTCACCATCATGGGCTCGGTGAGAATACGATCTTCGACTCTAACCTGGGCCCATTCAGGGGCAATTTCACCGGTCGTGGCATCAACAACGACGAAGCTCTCATGCTTCTTACCGTTAACCAGGGTAAAGGCGCCACCAACCGCTAGACGGTTATTCGGCAGAGCCTCAACAGCCTTCACCTGACCATTAACAGTCAGCTTGAAGTCGCGGCGCAACTCGCCGGTTTCCGGGTCAAAAGCAGCAATATTAGATTGCGCAACATGCTCACCGGTAGAGGACTCAAGGTACTCGAAGTCGCCGCCAATAAACACGCTGGAGGTGCCGTTGCCGTGATTGACCTCGGTGATGGCCTCAACATAGGTGTTCATCTCGGTGGTTTTACGGGAGGCGGTCTTAGCACTGGTGCGCCAGCGCCAATCCGCCGAACGGCTACTGGGCAGGGCACGACGAGCGCTCGCCTGAGTACCGGAATCCGGGATAGCGCCCAGATGCAAATCGTTCTGGGTCAGCTTCGGGCGCAGGAACATCTGGGTGTAACCGAATGAGGTTTCACCCCTACCGTCCTTACCGTAAATGTAAGAGTTCTGAGCGTCGGTCATCGCCGGCTCAGAGCCATCCTGCCCAATGGGGGCGTTCGCACCGTAACGGAAACCCATACGGTAATCCTGCGAAGCCAACTCATCAAATATCAAAGCCTTGAAGCCGTTATTCTGGCCACGCAGAATGTGGTCTTCCCAGGTGTTGTTAGTCCAGTACTTGCGGCCCTCGTCGTTATAGGAAGAGAACTCCTCAGGGTTGGTGACGGTCGCATTCGACCAGACAGCGCTCGAACGCAGAGCCCAGGTCCATTCGGAGGTCTGGCGGCGATCCACCGTCGCCTCCTGCCACTTGGTGCCCGAAGTGTTCAGGGCGCGGCGGAAACGGTAACCATCGGGCAGCTGATCGGGACGAACACCATTAAGTAGCTGAGAAATAGTGGTACCCGAAAGCTGAATCGGGGTCTTCGCTGCGGGCAGGGAGCTCAGCGCCTTACCCTGCTCAAGCGTCAAACCGGACGATGCGGGTGCGGCATCGCTGTAGAGCTGAGACGTATCGCCCTGACCCTCGTAGTTTTCAGTCCAGCCGTCGCGACCCTCACCAATCTTGACCCAGCCGCCGCCATCAGTTTCCTGATCACAGTAGAACTGCGTCGGCTGGCTCATCGCGGGAGTGTACAGCCAGTATGCGCCGCTCTTTGCCTCGGGGTTAGCCTGCTTGGCTTCCCAACAGCTGGCGGCAGCACGCTCGGAGGTCGTGCCATTGTAGAAAGCAGAGTCCCTTTTTGGTTATAGCAGAACGAGAAAAGCCTGAGCCCGTCATGCCAAAGTGGGCTTTCATAATATCTCCAAATGAATGCCAAGAAATGTTATCGAGTGCGCATCAACATTAATGCGCGATGGACGACAATGCGCGGTTTCCAGAGAATCATAGCTGGAAACCGGCATCTTTAATTAGACCCTAGCAATCAGGATTGTTCGGGAAGTCGTGGGTTGCGATCTTCCACTGACCATCGACCTGAACGAGGGTGTAGATATTGAGTGAACGCTTGGGAGAATTGTCATCCTTTACAGGCTGATTATTCTCGTCGTAGATCTTCACGGAGGAAGAATCCATGCATACTTCCAGCATGCGTGCGGGCTGGCCCTTGTACTGAGTTTCAGCCATACGGGGGTTACCCACTACAGTGGAAGAACCTTCATAGTGCCAGCCTGCCAGTGCGTATTCGGAAGCCTGCACAGCAAACTCAGCGGCAGCGGAGTCTACCGCTACGGCCTCGATGGAACGAATCGTCTCATCATCGAGAACAGCGCGGGCCTGCTCAACGTTCTGCTGCTCAGCCTCTTCGTCGCTACTCGGATCAGCGGTGCGTTCCGGGGAAGGCGCAGCAGAAGGAGCCGCCTTAATCTTGGTCAGAATGTTTTCGTAGGAATTGACCAGCTCGGTGGTTTTCTTAACTTCTTCAGTGTCCACGGGCACGGAAGAAGCCTTCTTCATTTCCTCCGAACCAGTGTAAATCTCTTCAAGCTTCTGGCCATCAGAAGAAGTAGCCTCAGCATCCGCCTTGGGGGATGCGTCGCCCGAAGCTTCAGAGGAGGCTTCAGCGGTGCCATGCTCGGAAACCTGGGGAGAGGTGCTCGAGGACTGAGCGGAAGAAGCGTGCCCAGAAGCGGAAACGCTGGCGGATGCAGAAGCCGAAGAAGAGCTGTCGGAGCTCGGGTTTTCAGTAGCGCAAGCGCTCAGAACCAGAGCAGATACTGCAAGGGTGCCCAAGGTGCCCAGAAGGCGGGACCGGGAGGGCTGCTTGAAGAATGCTGACATAGGAAGCCTCTTTAGTGGTTGGAGTGAGATTGACTATTTCCGGAAGATAATACCTTGCACGATGACAAAGCACCTAAAGGCTAACACGCAAAGCTGGGAGAATACTTGGACTCGCAAAAATAACGTTTTTATAAATGATGAGAATAGGCCCTAAATAATGCTCTATTTCGGGTCGAATAGAGGGTAAATATATATCTCTGAATGAAAAAACCTTCATGTAAATGAATGAAATAGATTCACAATGTGCAAAAAAGTCCCGGGCTGGTTATGGACCAGCCCGGGACAATAGGGCGAACATCACTAAAATTCTTTGTCACAAAAGCGCATATCGCCCTGATGAGGGGTTATGATGCCTGGACAGCCTCGGTACTTGCCGAATAGTTATCCGCAGTATCTACCGCGCGCACATAATAACGGGCGCCATCGCGGTGATCTACCGAATAGCTCGTACCCGTAACCGTCGCAATAGGACGATCATCGCGCAGAATCTGGTACTTCACATTACGTTCGGAAATACCCGACCAAGTCAGCTGATCCTTGGAGCCGTTCTTCGTCACCTTCAGATTGCTCGGAGTAGCCGGAGGCGCCACATCGCGAGGCGCATAACGAGCGAAGCCAATAGTCGGCTGCACACCATTAGCACCCAGCGACTTACGGATATCGCCACCAACCCACAGCGTGCCGGTCGAATCCACGAAGGACTCCCACACACCATAGCCGTAGGCGCCGTTCATAATCGGAGCCCACTCCGGTAGCACCTGGCCGGTATCCTTATCGAACGCTGCGACCAAACGAATCGTCTGGGCGTCCGTAGCGTTCACCCACTCCGAATCAACCTTGGTTGCACCCTGGTAGATGAAGTCACCGCAGTGGCACGCGCCGTAAATGGTATTGCCATTCAGGTGCAGATCCTGGAAATCGCCACCCTCGCGAGTAATCGCGCTGTAGGTGCGGCGCATGCTCGACTTTTCGTAACGGCTAATCATATGTTCGGTGCCACCCAGCCAGACGGAGGAACCAGCGTCCTGAACATCGAACTGGAAACCCCACATCTTACGCTCGTTCTTCAAATCCCAGGTCTGGGCACTAGAAGGAACGTACGAGGGCTCATGAGTCCAGTCGCCGCCGCTCTGGCGGGGATTGGTAATGTTGGCGATACGGAATGCCTCACCACCGTTAAGCTGCGTGAAGTAGCCGGCCACGTACACGTGGCTGTTACCCTCGGAAGCGCTCACACCGTTAACAGTGCCGTTAAAGACCGGACGCCAGTTCCAATCCACCTCACCATTGCTCAACTTAATGCGAGCCAGGTTCCTCGAGTACGCGTAGGTCGGGGAGGTCTGACCCTTCAAATGAGTGAATGAACCACCAATGTACAGGTAGCCGTCACGCACGTGCAGGGTCTTAATCTGAACCGGAACAGAAGCAATACGGCTGACCACACGGATATCCCAGTCCTTAGCCACCTGACCGGTCTTCGGATCCAGAAGCACGAAACCGTTATAGTACTCGCCGTTCACCTGGTCGAAAGAACCACCCACGGCAAGCAGGCCATTCGGTAGAGCCTCAACCGACTTCACCTGACCGTTAATCTTCGGGCGGAAAGACCGGCGTAGCTCGCCGGTACCTACCTCGTAACCCGCGAGGAAGGCCTGCTCGACCTTCTCGCCGCTTGCGGACTCAACGTACGCGAAATCGCCACCGGTAAAGACAGCGCCACCAACCTCGGTAATCGCCTCAACCTGGGTGTTCATTTCACCCTTCTTGCCGGTACCGGTGTCAGTACTCGTACGCCACTTCCACTTCTCAGAGTAGCTATTGGGCAGTGCACGGCGGCTACTTGCCGGAGCACCCTGCTGGCCGTAAGCGTGCAGACCCTTAGCCGCCAAATCGTTCTGAGTCACCTTCGGGCGCAAGAACATCTGAGTGAACACCAGGGGGGTGGTCGAATCATTTGCCGGGCGGTAGATATAGGAAGAAGTCCTATTCAACAGGTAATCCTGGAACCAACCCGTAATCTTAGCGCGCGAGCCATAGGTAAAGCCCAGCTTATAACCCTGCGAAGGCTTCTCCACGAAGTGCAGGGAACGGAAATCGTCCGAATAGTCGTAACGGAAGATATTGCCCGCCGTCTTCTCCTGACGGTAGTAGTTGTAACCACGGTACTGTCGCGGATGAGTAATCGAAATGTTCGACCAGTACATCGTTGAGCGAAGGGTCCAAGACCACTCGGTGCTCGCGGCACGCGTAGCCTTAAAATCCTGCCATGCGGTACCATTCACGTTCATGGCGCGATGGAAACGCACGCCGTCAGGCAAATCCTGCGGATGGGTGCCGTTCAGCAGCGCGTTCACCGTCTGGCCCGGCAACTGCACCGCATCAAAACCAGTGGGATTCTGGTGAAGCTGCTTAGCATCGCCACGACCGTTGTAGTTCTCGGTCCAGCTCTCACGACCGCGGCCAATCATGACCCAGCCGCCGCCGTCAGTTTCCTGATCACAATAGAACTGCTCAGGAGTGCTCATCTGCGGGGTGTACAGCCAGTACGCGCCGCTCTTACCCCGCGGATTATTCTGCTTAACTTCCCAACAGCTTGCTGCTGCGCGCTCACTCGACGAACCGTCATAGTAGCGAGCATCAGCAGCCTGAGCCCCCGAAGCAATCGGGCCCAAAGAAGCCGCAACCATCGCAAAAGAAGCAGCCGCAGCACCCAAAGCGCGGGAACCAGCACGAGAAGCTACTCGAGAGCCCTCAGAAGCGGACGAAGCAGCGCCCTGCGAACGCCCTCCACGCGCGAACGGAAGAAAATTCATTATGTCTCTCCTAGAGACCTCAACCGGTACACAACAGAAAAATGCAATTCACACAGCAACACCCACCCAACACAGGGCACAGCATAGTAACCATGCATCGGGGAGGGAAGAAGCGTTATGAACTGCACTAACAGAGAGTCTGCTGCCGGAATCAGTGAGTGTAGTTATCGGAAATTGAATGAATACGCCCCGCCCCTCACGCACGAAGCCAACAACGGCAACGCACCCGTAAGAAACAGAACGCTAAAAAATCTGTGAAGCTTCCCCTGTCGTACCAACAGTGAAAAAACACCACAGACCAAGATTCAGCCCATCATCGGAAGGATGGAAGCAACCCATCCGACGCAATGAATCCCAACCCATCATAGCCGCCGCAGAGGCGAAGCGATAGCAAACTGGGCAACTTGGGCTAAACCAAAACTATAGGGGGTATACACCCCGGGTGCGCCACCGCCTGATTCGAACCCCGCAAACCCAGCAGAGCCCAAATCAGGCGGCGGCTCAAAGAAACTAGATCAACAACCTGACCTAAGCCTGAGCAGCTCCTGTAGAAGCTGAGAAATTCTCAGATGCATCGATGGAACGCACGTAGTAGCGAGCGCCATCGGTGTGCTCAACTTCGTAGCTGGTACCCGAGACCGTAGCAATCACACGGTCATCACGTAGCACCTGGTAGCGAGTACCGCTCTCACGAACGCCAGACCAGGACAGCTTATCGGTCGAACCATCACGCTGAACCGACAGGTTCGACGGAGTCGAGGGGGCGGTCACATCGCGAGAAGCAAAGCGAGCGAAACCGACAGTGCGCTGCTCACCATTAGCACCCAGCGAACGGTTAATGTCGCCACCAACCCACAGATTGCCGCGAGAATCCACGAAGGACTCCCAGACACCGTAGCCGCTAGCGCCCTTCAGAACCGGGCTGAACTCACCGATAACCTCGCCGCTGTCCTTATCGAACGCTGCGACCAGGCGCATACGGTGAACTGCCTTCGACTCCTTCCAGTAGGTGTGGTAACCGGTAGAGCCCTCAAAGAGTACGTCACCGCAGTGGCATGCACCGTAAATGGTGTTACCGCTCAAGTGCAGATCCTGCCAGTCGCCACCGTACTTAGAAATCGACGAAGAAATACGGCCGTAACCATTCTTCGAGTAGTTCGCAATCAGGTGGTCAGCACCGCCAGTCCACACAGTCGAGCCGGCATCCTGAACATCGAACTGGAACGCGTACACAATACGGTCAGTAATGTTCAGCTTCAACGACGGCTCCCACTCCCACTTAATGTTCGAAGCGTTAGAACCATTCAAAGCAGCCAGACGGAACGCACGCTGGTTATTCAGCTCAGTGAAGTAACCCGCAGCGTGAACAGTGGAATTATCCGAGGCGGCAGTAATGCCGTTGACCGTACCGTTGAAGTTCGGGCGCCAGTTCCAATCCACCTCGCCGTTCGAAAGCTTAATACGAGCGGCACCACGCGAGTAAGCGTACGCCTTAGAAGTATTGCCCTTCACGTGGGTGAAGTTACCGCCAATATACAGGTAACCGTCCTGAACCAGCAGAGTCTTCACCTGTGCGGCATCGCCATTGCGACGCTGAATCTGAAGGTCCCAGGTGCGGTCAATCTGACCGGTGGTCGCGTCCAGAATGACGAAGTGGTTAACCTTCTCGCCATTCACCTCGGTAAATTCGCCGCCAACTGCCAGGCGGTTATTCGGCAGAGCCTCAAGAGCCTTAATCTGGCCGTTGAAAGTCGGGCGGAAGGAACGAACCAGCTCACCCGAATCCACGTTGTAACCAGCCAGGTACGACTGATCAACGCGCTCGCCGCCAGCCGACTCCACATACTTGAAGTCGCCACCGGTGAAGACGGTGTCGCCTACCTGAGTAATAGCCTGAACGTAAGTGTTCATCTCGTTCTTCTTGCCGGTGCCAGTCTGTTCACTGGTGCGCCAACGAACGGGCATCGTGTAGCTATTGGGCAGAGCACGACGGTTGCTGGCGGCAGAGCCAGAACCAATCTGCGAGAAGTTCAAGTCACGCTGAGTCAGCTTCGGGCGCAGGAACACCTGAGTGAAGGGGATAGAGTAACCGAAGGAACCGCGCTTGTGGTAAATATACGAATCAGAATTCTCATTACCGAAGTTCACCAGTGCACCGTACGCAAAACCAATCTGGTAGCCCTGGTTCGGGTTCGCGAAGAAACGAACAGAGCTGGTGGTAATGCCCGGAGCCATCTCCGAAGCGGAACCGCCCATATGAGCGGTGCGGTTAATGCCGGCGCCGGTGAACTTCACGGTGCCCCAACGCTGACCGTAGCTCATCGCCCAGGTCCACTGCTCAGTCTGAGGACGCTGAACATAAACGTTCTGCCACTGGGTTCCCCTCGCATTGTGAGCACGGCGCAGGCGCATGCCGTCGGGAAGGTCCTGAGGCTTAACGCCGTTCAGCAGCGCATCGACAGTGTTTGCGGGAAGCTGGACCGGAGTAAAAGCGGCAGGACCGGTGGGGTTCTGGTGCAGTTGATTCGGGTCGCCGGTGCCGTTGTAAGACTCGGTCCAACCCTCACGACCGCGACCAATCATGACCCAGCCGCCGCCATCAGTTTCCTGATCGCAGTAG
>QWCF01002484.1_pt1 | contig 11021 bp, 9 predicted proteins | sample 1972521 | NCBI WGS metagenome assembly QWCF01 (sample SAMN09866715, study PRJNA288562) | Human oral metagenome isolate term4_saliva, whole genome shotgun sequencing...
CATTTCTTTTGCTAACGGTGGTATTCCTGATGGTCCCCTGCGCCGCGGTAAAGCCTCTCAGAAGACCGGTACTATTCAGACGTTCTACCCTGATCCCGAAATTTTTGAGACCGTTGAGTTTGATTTTGAGACTCTGCGTGCCAGGTTCCAACAGATGGCGTTCCTGAACAAGGGACTGACAATTTCTCTCACCGATGAGCGTGACCAATTCGAGGGGGGCGACGAGGTCGCCGAAGAAGAAGATGAGAAAGATAAAATTCTTCCCCTTAACCGTGTAGGCGCAAACTCCGAAGGGCACCGCACGGTCACCTATCGTTACGATAATGGTCTTTTCGACTATGTGCACTTCCTCAACGCGGGTTCAAAAACCGTTATTAACGAAGATATTATCTACTTTGAGGCTGAAGACACCGTGCGTCATATGGCGCTTGAGGTGGCTATGCAGTGGACCGGGTCTTATAAAGAGTCGGTGCACTCCTATGCGAATACGATCAATACTCACGAAGGCGGTACTCATGAAGAGGGTTTCCGTGCTGCGCTGACGTCTCTGGTGAATCGTTATGCTCGCGAGAATAAACTGCTGCGCGATAAAGACGATAATCTCACCGGTGAAGACGTGCGTGAGGGTCTGACTGCGGTTATTTCGATTAAGATTTCCGAGCCGCAGTTCGAAGGGCAAACAAAGACAAAGCTTGGTAACTCCGAGGCAAAATCCTTTACCCAGCGCGAGATCAACGATCATATGGCCGATTGGTTCGATCGTAACCCCGCTGTCGCCAAGGATGTGGTGCGCCGTGCTATTACGGCGGCACAGGCACGTATGGCGGCACGTAAAGCGCGAGAGACAACTCGACGTAAGGGTCTGCTGGAAACCAGCTCCATGCCCGGTAAACTCAAGGACTGTGCCTCAAAGGATCCGTCGATCTCCGAAATTTATCTGGTGGAGGGTGATTCCGCAGGCGGTTCGGCAGTGCAGGGGCGTGATCCAAACAGCCAAGCTATTTTGCCGCTGCGCGGTAAGATTCTCAACGTGGAGCGTGCCCGCCTCGATCGAGCGCTTTCCAATGCTGAGATTCAGGCTATGATTACGGCCTTCGGCACCGGTATCGGCGACGATTTCGACCTGGAGAAGGCTCGCTACCACAAGATCGTTCTTATGGCCGATGCCGATGTGGACGGCCAGCATATCACCACCCTGTTACTGACCCTGCTCTTCCGCTTTATGCGGCCGCTCATCGAAGCCGGATATGTTTATTTGGCACAGCCTCCGCTGTATCGCATCAAGTGGTCAAATGCCCCGCATGATTATGTGTTCTCGGATGCCGAGCGAGATGAGGCTCTAGCGCGCGGTCAGGCAAAGAATCAGCGTCTACCCAAAGACAACGGCATTCAGCGTTATAAGGGTCTTGGCGAGATGGACTATACCGAGCTGTGGGATACCACGATGGATCCTCAACGCCGTACCCTGCTTCAGGTGAAGATGGAGGATGCGGCTGCTGCCGATCAGATCTTCTCGGTTCTGATGGGTGAAGATGTGGAAGCACGCCGCGACTTTATTCAGCAGAACGCCAAGGACATTCGATTCCTCGATATCTAAAGGGTTTGGCATATAGCCAATTGGCTATATTTCCCAAACGGAATATAAGCGAGAGAGTCACAGAGGAACGGAACAACTATGAGTGAAGAAAACCAAAGCGAAAACCCAGATATCGAGGTCACCACAAATAGTGGTGAGATTGTGCTTGACGATCCCCACGGTCATATTGAACAGGTAGATCTGCAGACCGAGATGCAGCGTTCTTACTTGGACTATGCAATGGCGGTTATTATCGGTCGCGCCCTGCCCGATGTGCGTGATGGACTCAAGCCTGTGCATCGTCGTGTAATCTACGCGATGTATGACGGCGGGTATCGACCCGATCGTGCCTTCAATAAGTGCGCTCGCGTGGTGGGCGATGTGATGGGTCAATTCCACCCCCACGGCGACAGTGCCATTTACGATACCCTTGTACGCCTGATCCAGAGCTGGATTATGCGCTATCCCCTGGCGCTTGGTCAGGGTAACTTCGGGTCCCCCGGTAATGACGGCGCTGCGGCTCCGCGTTATACCGAGACGAAGATGGCGCCTATTGCCCTGGAAATGGTGCGTGACATCAATGAAGATACCGTTGATTTTCAGCCTAACTATGACGGTAAATCGCTTGAGCCTACGGTATTGCCGGCGCGAATCCCGAACCTTCTGGTGAACGGTTCCTCAGGTATCGCCGTGGGTATGGCAACCAATATTCCTCCGCATAACCTGCGTGAAGTTGCCGCAGGTGTGGAATGGTTCCTGAAGAACCCGAATGCCACGAATGAAGAGCTTCTGAGTGCCCTCATGGAGCGTATTAAGGGACCGGACTTCCCCACTGGCGCCACCATTTTGGGTACCAAGGGTATTGAGGATGCTTACCGCACCGGCCGCGGTTCCATTACGATGCGCGCGGTTGTCAATGTCGAAGAGATCCACGGGCGCACTTGCCTTGTGGTGACCGAGCTGCCGTACCAAGCAAACCCCGATAACCTAGCGATTAAGATTGCCGACCTGATTAAGGAAGGTAAAGTCACCGGAATTTCCGATCTGCGTGATGAAACCTCAGGCCGTACCGGCCAGCGTCTTGTAATCGTGCTCAAACGCGATGCCGTGCCCAAGGTTGTACTCAACAACCTGTATAAGCACACCCAGCTGCAGGAGAACTTCTCTGCTAATATGCTGGCGATTGTGGATGGCGTGCCGCGTACTCTCTCGCTTGATGCCTTTATTCGCCACTGGGTAAACCACCAAATGGACGTGATTGTGCGTCGTACTCGGTACCGTCTGCGTCAGGCTGAGGAAGAAGCGCATATTCTGCGCGGTCTGCTCAAGGCTCTGGACGCTCTGGATGAGGTTATTGCACTTATCCGCCGCTCCCCCACAGCCGATGAAGCTCGTTCGGCCTTGATGGACTTCCTGGATATTGATGAAGCGCAGGCTCAGGCAATTCTGAATATGCAGCTTCGTCGTCTGGCAGCTCTGGAACGTCAGAAGATTCAGGATCGTCACGACGAGCTGCAGCGCCTCATTTCGGAATACAACGCGATTATTGCTTCTGAAGACCGCCAGCGCGAGATTATTTCCGAGGAACTGGGCGAGATCGTGAATCGTTACGGTGATGACCGCCGTACCGAGATTCTGCGCGGTTTCAACGGTGATATGTCGATGGAAGACCTTATTCCTGAGGAAGAAGTCGTCGTAACGATTACCCGCGGCGGATACATAAAACGCACCCGCAGCGACCAGTACCGCAGCCAGCATCGTGGTGGTAAGGGTATTCGAGGCGCTCAGCTGCGCGGCGACGATGTTGTGGAGCATTTCTTCGTGACTACCACACACAGTTGGATTCTGTTCTTCACCAATTTGGGGCGTGTATACCGCACCAAGGGTTATGAACTGCAAGAGGCTGGGCGTGATGCCAAGGGACAGCATTTGGCAAATCTGTTGGAATTCCAGCCGGATGAGCATATTGCTCAGGTTATGGATCTGAAGACCTATGAGGATGCCGAGTACCTGGTTCTTGCCACGAAGGGCGGATTGGTCAAGAAATCTCGCCTGAGTGACTACGATACGAACCGTACCGCCGGTCTAATCGCGATTAACCTGCGTGATGATGACGAAGTGGTCTCTGCGTTCCTTGTCTCCCCCGAAGATGATATTCTGCTGATCTCGCGCAATGGTATGTCGCTGCGCTTCCACGCTAACAATGAGTCTCTGCGTCCTATGGGGCGCTCGACTTCGGGCGTGACCGGCATGAAGTTCCGTGACGGTGATGAACTGATCTCGGCACAGGTTGTTATCCCTGAGTCCTTCGTATTCGTAGTGACCGAGGGCGGATACGCTAAGCGTACTCATGTTGAGGGATATCGCGTTCAGGGTCGTAACGGTTTCGGTATTAAGGTTGCTAAGCTTGTGGAAGGCCGTGGCGCTCTTGTGGGTGGCCTGATCGTATCTGAGAACGATGAGGTGCTCGTGGTGATGCAGAGCGGCAAGGTTGTTCGCACCAATGTGAGCGAAGTTCCTGCCAAGGGACGCGACACTATGGGCGTTATCTTTGCGAAGCCGGGTAAGGGCGATAGCATTATTGGTATTGCTCGTAACCAAGATCGCCAGCTAGATGAACAGAAAGAAGACGACGCTGAGGTGGAAGCCACAGAAGAATCTGTGATAAATTCCGAGGTGGTGGATACGCAAGAAAATAAGCCAACCACCGCATCCACCGATGTAGACGGAGGTAACTAATGAGCGCAAACCCACAGGGGTCGGCTCCAGGAAAACAAACGGCATCCGCAGCACAGGGAACCCCTGCGGGCGGTACGAATGCTTCTAACCGGCAAAGCAACGCATCTAAGCCTGGTGGTTCATCACAACAGCGTTCTGCGAAGCGTCCTGCCAATGGTGCACGCCCTAAAAACAAGGGACAACGACGCCAGTCTATCCGCCCGGTTCCACGCTCGCGTATTCGCCGCGCTCGTCTGGTGGTTCAGCGAATTGATACCTGGTCGGTTGCGAAGATGGTCTTCCTGCTCTCTATGGCTCTGGGCATTGTGACCATTGTGGCTTCGGTAATCCTCTGGCTTTTCTTGCAGGCCTCGGGTGCTTTTACCGGCGTGAACCAGATTTTAACCTCCATGGGTACCGGTAACACCAATATTGATATTACCCAGATGGTCAATATCGGTCAGGTGGCTTTGGCAACGACTATTCTGTCGGTCATTAACACCGTTATCTTCACGCTTTTGAGTATGATCGGCGCAATTTTGTATAACTTGGCCGCTAAGCTCGTGGGTGGTATTACGCTGACCCTCAGCGACGAATCATAAGATAGTCCTGAGTATCTAAGACCGCCGTCTTTGTGCGTTATCGACCGGGGTGAGTATCGGAGTGATACTCCCCCGGTTTTCTGGTTTTATGGGGCTTCTGTCTGTGTTGTAATGCACATCTAAGAGATTTGGCAACAGGGTAAAACATCTGTATAGTTATATTTCGTTCTTGCGGAGAATTCCGCCGGAATGGGAGGGCGTATAGCTCAGGCGGTTAGAGCGCTTCGCTGATAACGAAGAGGTCCCAAGTTCAAGTCTTGGTACGCCCACTCTCCATGACGAAAGGTTGCTATGAAAAAGCTATTTGTTCTTGCGGCTGTCTCGATCGTGGCATTTCTGGGCTTCAAAAAGGTTCAGTCGCAGCAGGTCCGTCAGGCCTGGCAGGAATCTACAGATTCCATTTAGAACTTCATAGCGATTTTCCGCTAATGCGGGGGCGTGGCGCAATTGGTAGCGCATCTGCTTTGCAAGCAGAGGGTTAGGGGTTCGAGTCCCCTCGCCTCCACGTTTCGGTGATTATAGTGAGAGGATTATCAAAATTCCGCTAAATTCTCTCAAATATGTAGTGTTCCTAGATGGAACTACAAACCTTATAATCGCGCTGCGTCATAAATCCTCGCATCTACATGAACAGTAGATGAACACGTGTTATACATGAGGAGACCTGCTGTTGGGGAGAATCTTAGGAAACGCTATAAACCACAGAAAACCATGGAAAAGGTTCGTGGTATACAGTGGATTTATTATTCGTATATCCTTTATTTCTCGGGTTTTTAAGTCAAGATGAGGCATTGTAGCCCACAGGCATTGTGTTGGTTTATGTTGTTTTAAGTGTTATTTCGTTTCGGGGAAGAATACTTTAGATTTTACGCGAGACATTCCATAATCAAAATGTGACTACTGAACTTATCATCCTCGTGATTGTGGTGTTGACGGCACTGGCCTTCGACTTCACAAACGGCTTTCACGATACCGGAAACGCGATGGCGACCTCCATCGCTACCGGTGCGCTTAAGCCTAAGACAGCGGTGGCGTTGTCAGCATCGCTGAACCTAGTGGGTGCCTTTCTATCCGTTGAGGTTGCTAAAACCGTCGGTAAAGGGCTGGTAAACCTTGACAGGATTGATATCAGTACTAACGGTTCCGATCTTATGTTGATCGTCTTTACCGGCCTTGTAGGCGGTATTCTTTGGAATGTGCTGACCTGGCTTTTTGGGCTTCCCTCCAGTTCTTCCCACGCTCTTTTCGGTGGTTTGATCGGTTCTGCGCTCGCCGCTATGGGGCTCAATGGTGTGCAGTGGGAAGGCGTGGTTTCCAAGATCGTAATTCCCGCCGTGATGTCCCCGGTTGTGGCGGCTCTTGTTTCTACGGTGGGTACATGGCTGGTCTACCGCGTTGCCTCGCCGGTATCTGATGATAAGAAGACCAACGGATTCCGTTGGGGTCAGGTGGGCACCGCATCCCTTATGTCTTTGGCGCACGGCACCAACGATGCGCAGAAAACTATGGGCGTGATCTTCCTAGCCCTAGTTGCTTCCGGTACCGTAAAAGACGACGATGCTATCCCGTTCTGGGTCAAAGCATCCTGCGCTATAGCCATTGCCTTGGGTACCTACCTGGGTGGCTGGCGTATTATCCGCACTCTGGGTAAGGGCATTGTGGAAGTTGATACCCCGCAGGGCGTAGCCGCCGACGGAGCATCTGCAGCAATTATTCTGACCTCCTCGCACTTTGGTATGGCACTTTCGACCACCCATGTTGCTACCGGCTCAATTCTGGGTACCGGTTTGGGTCGTAAAGGCGCAGAAGTACGCTGGGGTGTTGCCGGGCGTATGGTGATCGCCTGGGTTATTACTCTTCCCGCCGCTGCCGCTATCGGTGCTATTACGTGGCTGATTGGTACGGGACTAAACAACCTGACGAACACTCATTACGTGGGTGAATTGGTTGTCTTCTTGATCCTGCTAGCCTTTAGTATCTGGATGTGGCGCCATTCCCAGAAGGATGCTGTGGACGCATCGAACGTGACCGCCGATTGGAACGACAGCAAGAATGACAGCAAGGCAGAGGAGACTCAGGACGAAACTCTTGAGAGTCGCCAAAGCGATGATCAAGACATTCCTGAATTACCCTCTCCGGCACGTGAAAAGGCGGGTGCATAATGTCTCTTTTCGAATTGTTTGAAAAGATCGTCCCTGTTGTTCTTGCCGGGCTTTTCTTAGGTGCCGGTTTGCCAGCACTCTACGCCTTTGGAATGCGCTTGCTGGCGGGGGATACCGAGTACACGGCAGACGGTAAACTTATCGAGATTCAGCCTCCTAGTCGCGGTTCAAAGATTGCCGCGAGCGTTGTATTTGCTATCATCATAGGAATTGTGTTTATTGGCATTCTGTGGGTCGCCAAAGATTTCATCTTCCATACTTTTGGGTGGAATATATTTGGTGTGACCGGTGGAGGTCACTAAATACATGCTTGAAGATAGATATGATGAACGTATAGAGGAGGTATCCGATGCCGGATAAAAACATCATCTCGCGTGTTGTTGACTGGCTCAGTGTCGGTTACCCGAAGGACGTTCCTGTTCAAGACCGTGCAGCGGTTATGGCAATTTTGAAAATGCGTTTGACTGACGAACAGCTTCAAGAAGTTGTGCGTCGTCTTATGCAGTCGCGTGCCGCTCGCGGCGAGGCGTATGTAAGTGACCAACGCATTAACGAATACATTCGTCGTGTGGTAGACCATACACCAACCCCTCAAGATATTGACCGAGTCGCCAAAATTTTAGGTGCACACGGTTTCTTAATATCGGAGACTCACGTAAATGACGGTACTGAGATCGAGGGGCATCCTGAATATGTCACCTATGATGACCCCACTACCGGGGAAATCCGTATTGCCGAACTTGCGGCAGCCGATGTGACACTCCAGAACGAGGCACTTGAACAAAACAACGCCGGGCAGCATGAAGAAGAGACTCAAAAAGCTGAATCTGCCTAGGATAATCCGAAGACAAAGCTGTGGGGCGAGAATTGCAGTAATTCTTGCCCCACAGCTTTAAATGTTTATGGCGCGCGTACTAATCTGCCTGAACGTAATCTCATGTGATGTGAAGCGGATGAGACAGTCCTGATGAGTTCTTCTGCGACGGTATTGGGTATTCTTGGGAGTAGAGAGAAAAACGTAGAATCTCACTCACCGGTGAAAGGAATATCGTAATGTCGCAGAACGCGGAAAATAACGATGTTGCACACAAAGATGCTCAGTCTAGCGGATGGAAGAAATATGTTCCTCAGCGCGTGAATTCTCTGAGCAGGCGCTCGCTTTTGCTGACGGCGGGATGCATCGTGGCTGCCGACGTTGTTGCGATGATGCCCCAATTTGCCCGTGCCGGAATATTAGGCGATGAGGCGGCGGCGACTGTTTCGCGGAGGAAACAGCTTGAAAAATGGGAGCGCGATATTCGAGAGAATATTGACGGAACCTATCTCAAGGTCGAAGAATTTACGATTCAGGGTCGGAACAAGGACGATAACTCCGAGGATGATCTTGAACTTATTGGGCGTATCTCGATAACGAGTCGTGGACGACAAGATTCTACCGGTACCGCACGTGCTCTTTCGGCCTTGTGGGAATATGGACACCCCGAGTCCATTACTCTTGAACCCTCGGATAATGAAGCAGCTATGACCATTCCTGCCCCACAAGGAATATCCGAAGCTGAGTGGGGAACAATTCTTGGGGTTTCGGTACCTCGCTATGCCGTTGATACGTTGAGCATTCAAAAAGACAACGATTCGAATACCCTTGATGTCGATGCAAGCCTCACGAAGGGCGCATGGAACAAGATCAAGGAAAATCTGCGAACCCTGCAAAACGCGCAGTTCTCGCAGGGAATGCGAGTGCAATATACCGTACAGCGCAATAAACTTCAGGTTCCTTCGGGTGCTACTGCGGATATTTCAATTCAGGTTTTGGGTGCCGAGCGTTTGAATCTGATAACTATGGCGCTTCAGGATGCTATGGAGACCCAGGAATTCAATAACTTGAAGAGCTTCACGGCACATTGGATAGACGATACCTCAGGAAAAAGCAGCAGCCGTAAGTCGGGGGAGAAGGACAGTCTGATTATTGTTATTGATGGAAATCCCGAAGACCTCGTCGATGTGGCTCAAACGTATATGCGTGAACAGAGGGTTACGCTGGAGGGGCTCAAAGAAATGCACATTCGTGTGAAGGAAACAATTTTTAGGGGTCTGTAAATCTTGTGATGTACTTCTCATCAGAAACGCTCTGCTGGATTTGCTTACGTTATAAAAAGTAGTTTATAGTAGTAGAGCACCGCGGGGGCGTGGCGCAATTGGTAGCGCATCTGCTTTGCAAGCAGAGGGTTAGGGGTTCGAGTCCCCTCGCCTCCACGTTTCGGTGATTATAGTGAGAGGTGACTTATCCTTGTCGAAATAGTCTTCTTCACCAGATAATTCAGCAGACTCTATCTGCTGCGGCGCTGAATATTCAGCCCAATACCCGTCCAATGATACTTTTGGCGCCGCCCTTTGTGATCTAACCGTGATAGGTATAAACAGTGGGATAGAAGCTCTGCCCGGGCGATGGGAGCACCTTGATGACCGATATGATGAAAAAGGATAACGACATTTCCCGCGTGGCTTCAGGTCTTATGGCCGTGACCGTTGTGGCACTGGTTATCATCGGCTGGTAGCCGCAGTTGTCACCTCGGACGATACCGGGATAGCCAAGTTGGAACCGTGGTGGCGAGGACTATCTGCCATTTTCTTTCTGATGGCCCTATTATGGACTGCCCACTTCTTTCTGCCGCGCCGTGTTCCGCTGATTACTTCGGTAATCTTGGCGGCAGCATCCGCAATGATCACGGGCTTTGGCGTCGCATTCTTTCGACCTTTCGGCTGGGGAGATCTCCTCTGGCCGGTATCGGCTCTCTTCGCCTCGATTGCCATCTTGAAGCTTCTAGAACCCACTGGACGTACGCAGTGAATTACGTGTCCGCACGTTGGTTTGGCATCAGACTTATATGACCTCAGTGAGGAACGTTAAAACAGAAAAGCCATCTTCTGCGATCCGCCGTGAGAACAAGGGAATCAAGAAAATGGCTTTTCGGATATGGGGGAGAGGGTAACTAGGCGCTCTTCCAGGGGTCTTCAACCGGACGGGCCGCGTTGTAGGCGGCAATGCCTCCAATGCCCAGCGCAAGAACCAGACCCACCAGGGCTAGACCCTTACGGGGGCGCTTACCGCCGTTGCGCTCGATGCGTGCCAGCTCTTTATGAGCCTTGCGTGCGGTTTTCGAGGCGGTCTTGCGAGCCTTCTTCATGGCTTTTTTCTTGCCGGTGAGCTTCTCAGCAAACATATCTGCGTGCCCGGGGATATTCAGGTCATCGGCCTTCTCTGCCATGGCCATAGCGGCGACGACAGCCGAATTCTTCGCGGCTTTACGAGCCTTGCGCTTTTTGCAGAACATCGTGAACCTCCATTAGTCATACCGCAATACCTCACGTACGCGGGTAAATGTTCACCTCTCAGCATAAGGAATTACCCTGAAAAATGCTTGTTGAAACCCTCACCTCAGCTAAAAATACTGATAAACCGCCCGTGTTTTCTCAGCAGGCTAAATTTAACGTGACGCCGTGATAGCGCGGCTTCTAGCGCATCATAGAGACAACGTGACAAAATAGACCTATGACTAATGCAACAGCTCAAGCAACTATTCACACCAACTACGGTGATATTGTCGTTGATCTCTTTGGCAACCATGCACCGCTGACCGTTGAGAACTTTATCGGTCTGGCAGACGGTTCTAAAGAGTGGAAGCACCCCCGCAGCGGCGAGGTCATGAACACTCCGCTCTACAAAGATGTGGTGTTCCACCGTATTATCAAGGACTTCATGATTCAAGGCGGTGACCCTCTCGGCATGGGTATTGGCGGCCCCGGCTACCAGTTCAAGGACGAGATTCACCCCGAGCTTTCTTTCTCTAAGCCCTACCTGCTCGCAATGGCGAACGCAGGCCCCGGCACCAACGGCTCGCAGTTCTTTATTACCACGGCAGAGACTCCTTGGCTGAACGGTCGCCACACCATCTTCGGTGAGGT
>QWCF01000860.1_pt1 | contig 11018 bp, 9 predicted proteins | sample 1972521 | NCBI WGS metagenome assembly QWCF01 (sample SAMN09866715, study PRJNA288562) | Human oral metagenome isolate term4_saliva, whole genome shotgun sequencing...
TGCAGATTGCGATGCTGAATTGAAAGCAAAAGCTGATGAGTGGGAAGCTAAATTCGTTGAAGTTACATCCCGTACATCTGGTCGTCCAGTAGCTGAAATTCGTGATGAATTAGCTGTGGCTATGTGGAATAAAGTAGGTATCTTCCGTAACGAAGCAGGTATCACAGAAGCTCTTGAAGTGATCGATCGTTTGACAGAAGAATATGAAACTTGCTATGTAGGTGACTCTAACCGTACTTACAATATGGCATTCGTAAACTACGTAGAAATCAAATCTATGTTGACAGTTGCGAAAGCTATCGCTTTGGGCGCTTTACATCGTAAAGAATCTCGTGGCGCTCACGTTCGTGAAGAATTCCCTAAACGTGATGATTCCCAATACTTAAAACACGCTATTTGGAAACTTGGCGAAAATGGCGAATACGTAATGTCCGAACGCGATGTAGTGTTCACTAAATACGAACCACAAGAAAGGAAGTACTAAGATGAGACAAATTACTTATCATATCCACCGCTTTAACGAAGGCCGCGCGTATGTACAGTCTTATACTTTCGATTATGAAGCAGACCGTACTATCCTTTGGGGTTTACAAAAAATTAAAGATACATTAGATCCAACATTAACTTTCGTAGCAGCTTGCCGTTCCGCAGTATGTGGCGCTTGCTCCGTGAAAGTTAACGGTCAAGCAATGCTTGGTTGTGAAGCTAAAATCGACGAAATTACAGAACGTTTTGGTTCTGATGAAATCACAGTAGCACCAATCGGTAACTTTGATGTCATCCGTGACTTAGTAGTTGACTGGGAAGCAAAAGTTAGCCGCTTGAAAGAAGTAGCTCCTTGGATCTTCGTAAAACCAGAATTCACTACTAAAACTGGTACTCGTCAAACAGCTGCAGACTTCAAAAAATTCGTTATGAATACAGAATGTATCCTTTGCGGATGTCCTAAACATTTGAAACCAGAAAAAGATATTTCCAACCTTCGCCGTGTAGCGACAGAAGCTGGCTTGTCCAACAAAGGTACTCGTCATGCTATCGCGTTCAAACAAGACTTGTTAAAAACTGGTCGTCTAAACGAAGTAACAATGAGCTTGAAAACAGACGGATTATTAGATTCTGCAAAACAAGGTCTATACGCTCTTCGTTTATGGAAACATGGCAAAATCAATCCATTTGAATTGGTAGTTCCTCATAAACCAGTGAATGGTATTGAAGGTGTTCGTACAATCGGTCGTGCAGTAGAGGAGGCTGGAAAATAATGAAATACGGATTTTTCCCAGGTTGCGTATTAGAAGGCGCATCTAAAGAAGACTACTTAGCAACCGTTGCAGTAGCGAAAAAATTAGGTATCGAAATCCAAGAATTAGATGGATGGACTTGCTGCGGCGCATCTCATGTTCAAGATATCGATCCATTATTGACTCTTTCCACTAATGCTCGTAACATTGCGTTAGCTGAAAAAGAAGGCTTAGATATTCTTACAGTTTGTAACACTTGTACTTTAATGCTTCGTGAAGCTAAAAAAGAGCTTGATGACCATGAAGTAACTCGCCAAAAAGTTAATAACATTCTTGGCGAAGCTGGTATGAGCTACAAAGGTACTAGCGAAGTAACACATTTCTTGTGGGTACTTATCCGCGAATATGGTTTAGATAATTTGAAAGCAAAAGTGGTTCGTCCATTGACTGGTCTTCGTGTTGCTGAATATTATGGTTGCCATATCCTTCGTCCAGAAGAAGAAATGGGCTTCGAAGATATGCAAATCCCAACAAGCTTGGCAGATTTGATTACAGCATTAGGTGCTACTCCAATCGATTTCTCCCGTAAATTAGATTGCTGTGGTTTCCATGCAGTATATCCTGCACATGATTCTGTAATGCAAATGACTGGTTCTATCAATGCTGATGCGCAAAAAGAAGGTGCTGATTGTGTCGTAACACCATGCCCACTTTGCCAAATGCAATTGGATATGTTCCAAAAAGAAGCAAAAGCAACTGTTCCAATGAATGGTGATATGCCTATCATCCACATGAGCCAATTAATTGGCCTTGCATTGGGTTGCACTCCAGCAGAAATGGGTATGACAGATCGTCACTTGGCAAGCACTGCTTCCTTGAACCGTTTCTTATAATCAGAAATACAATCGTATTACATAAACTTACTACAGGTTGCCCTTCGGGGCAGCCTGTTTTCTTTATCTAATTTTCAAAATAGATGTATATTGGCTATTGGGGCTATAGCTCAAATGAGTTGGTTGCAATAGCAATGAGCTTAGTTCAATACTGGGTTATAGGACAAAATGAGTTGGTTATAATAGTGGTGAGCCTAGTTAAATACTAGGCTCATTGAATGTTAAAGTTGTTTTAAAAACGTTGAGGCCGGATATAATGAGATGCATTTCCTAGTGGTAAACCAAGTCAAATACAGGGAGTATTGCGTAGTAATCTTTTTAAAATATAGTAAATTACTATACTGTTGTAGGGTTAATATATCGAACGTATATATTGAAAATATAGAACAAATATGCTACTATACTAGTATGGAGGAGGGATAGTATGGCAGTGTATATGTGTTTAGATTTGAAGAGCTTTTATGCTTCTGTGGAGTGTGCCGATTTGGGAGTGGATCCGTTTACAACTCCCTTGGTAGTGGCTGATGCATCACGTGGGTTAGGGGCGATTACACTAGCTATTTCTCCGGCATTAAAGCAATTAGGCGTCAAGAACCGATGTCGATTGTTTGAGATTCCCTCTACTATTGAGTATATGGCAGTAAAGCCTAGGATGCGACGATATATGGAAGTATCTGCCTCTATTTATAGCGTCTTATTGGACTATGTGGCGCCAGAAGATATTCATGTGTACTCGATTGATGAGTATTTTATTGATGTGACTCCCTATAGCCGATTGTATAAGAAAACATGGCGAGAACTAGCATTGCTCTTCAAATATAAGGTATTAGAACAGACTCATATTCATGCTACAGTTGGATTAGGAACTAATTTGTTTTTAGCTAAGGTAGCCCTCGATGTGTTGGCAAAGCATGCGCCACAGGGAATTGGTATTCTTAATGAGGAATTATTTAAAGAAAAGATATGGTATCATCAACCGATTACAGACATTTGGCAAATCGGAAGGGGAATCGCAAGTCGGTTACATAAGTATGGTGTAGTAGATTTACATGGTATTACGACTGTGCCTGAGGACCGATGGTATAAGGAGTTTGGGGTCAATGCAGAACTGCTCATTGACCATGCTTGGGGGCGTGAGACGTGCACTATGAAAGAGATTCATATGTACCGACCAGCGAAACACTCTTTGTCGAGAGGGCAAATTTTGCTGAGGAATTATTCCTACGAGGAGTGTTTTGTGCCTCTTCGGGAGATGGTGGAATCTTTATTGTTGGAACTGATTGCAGAGAAAGCACTGACAAAATATATTTCCTTAGGGGTGCGGTATGCAGATAGAATGGTGAAAGGTACCGGTGGATCGAGACGGTTATCGAAGTATACGTGCTCCTTAGAGGTACTTTCACAGGCTGTGTTGGAGTTGTATAAAAAAACTACTCACCCTCATCAAGAGATTCGGCAGTTATCGGTGGGATTTGATGATTTGGTCAGTCGTGAGGCGGTACCTTGGGAAGAAGATTTGTTTTCTACGTCTCAGGATAGGGAAGAAAAAGCATACCAAGTGGAGCGGACCGTATTGTCGATTAAGGAAAAGTTTGGCGGTAATTCCATACTTCGTGCTAGCAGTTTGCAAGAAGAGGGGACCATGCAGTTTCGTAACACCTTGGTGGGAGGGCATAATGCAACATAAACGACCGAAGATGACATTGTTACAGAGGGCTAAACAATTTATGCCCTTTGCTGCCTTGAAAGGATTTCAAGAGTTATTGGAGGAAACTGCACGATATAAAGAGAATCGTAAAGAACTTTCAGAGGAGCAATTGGAAGTATTGGATACACAGTGCAAGGGGCTAGTGATAGGGGACGTAGTTAGTGTAGTCTATTACAATGGACGAGTTTATGATACGGTGCAAGGGCGATTACAACAGATTGATACAGTGTATCGAACGATGACGGTAGGAGATGTGCTTGTACCTATGTCTCATATTATGCGGGTTACCATCATCGGTTGAGTATTGACCATTTTTGTAAATCATGTAGAATGGTACATATAAGCTATGTGCTAGATATGCGAGCCATAGCGAACACATGAGAACAGGATGGACATAATGAAACAAAAACGATATAGAACCTATGGGTGGTGGGCTATAGGATTGAGTCTAATCTTGGCTTTGCTAGGGTTAGGCTGGAATATGTATGTGAAATATACAACGCCGGTGACGAAATATGTGGTAGAAGCAGGCGATTTTGAATTGCAAATCCCTAAGTTAGGCACAACTAGTACAACTATCTCTTTAGCTTGGAATCCAGTAAATGATGAACGATTGGTGGGATATGATATTTACGTTAATCAAGAAAAAGTGAAAGAAATTCGTCCTAGTGCAAAGGACGTATCTATCATTCCTAGAATAGAGTTGAAGGGACTAGAATCTGATACAGTATACTTAGTGCAAGTAAAAGCTGTAGATGATACGGGCTCTACCTTGTTTGATTCTTCCAAGATACCAGTCAAAACATTACCTCAAGAACCGCGTTTAGAGGCTACCGCCTATGGCGCAGTAGGAGATGGAATCACGGACAATACGTTAGCGTTACAAAAAGCGATACGTGATACCCCAGCGGGAGGTATCTTACATATTAGTAAAGGTGTATATCTCACAGGAACGCTATTCTTGCACAGTTATATGACCTTAGAATTAGATGAGGATGCTGTACTGATGGCGGTTAATAATAGCTCTGCCTTTGTGAAACCTAATTATGTGGTGACAGGAGGTACGCCATATTTAGGACTTTTACAGTTAGAAGGCGATGAGCAAGGACCTATCGAAAACGTTGTCATTCGTGGTGGTACTATTGATGGATATGGATGGAAAGAAGACCTTTTACAAGAGGAGAATACACCTGAAGCGGATGCAGTGACGCAAGATGTGCTTGATCATACTGGTTTATTAAGTAAGTCGGAAGTACAAGCTGCTATGCGTAGAGGGGCTAGTTATGAAAAAGGTAATTCTACACGGTCTTCTTTAGTGGTTATCCATCATGGTAAGGATATTTTTCTGAAAAATACGGTGTTAAGAAATGCATCAGCTCATATGGTGGAGGCTACACAAGTGGATCAACTAAGCATCCAAGAGGTGCGTATGGAAGGTAGGCACAGTGGTGATGGCTTACATTGGGATGGTGTAGGGTTACTGACACAGAATCTTGTGATGGAACGTATGCAACAAGGGATTGTGGTATTAGCAGGACACCCTGTAGGATCCAGTGTAACGGAGCAGTGGAATGCGTACAATTTACAGATTCATCATAGTCGTGTAGGCATTGTCTTTACTAATACAGGAAATACTTGGATTCAACATATGTATTTACAAGGATTGACTATGGAAGATGTACTACTCGCTATGCGTGTTCGTGAGACTACAACCATAGGAGGCGGCATTCGTGATATTGTGGTACGAGATACTCAACTGCGAGGGATTGCACAACAAATAGATATAGGAAACAGACGAAATAGTCCTACAGAATGGATTCATACTACTGTAGAGCCCCTAAATTAACAAATAATAAAGGAGAGTTGATGTATCAACTCTCCTTTGCTATAAGTATTTTATCTCTTGAGATTAGATTTGTTTTTGTAATGGATTGTAGAATAATCCCTGTGTTTTTTTGCGGCGCTTATTAGGTACGTAGACTTGTAAAAACTTAGGCAATACTTCTAAGTCTACTGGTGCATCAGGTCCGATATCGCCATCCATATTGGTGGACGCATCCATGGTGTCACACACTTCGATGCGAGCTTGTTTGACTTTTAATATGGTTACATATTTTGAATTATAAATAGAACCACTTAGAATGAGTGGCAAGATGAAGAATAGGTTCATGATGAAGTATTCTTTGAAAATAATAATCCGCATATACCCATCATCTACGGAAGCAGTAGGCATAAAATGTTCAAAGCTAGATACCACATTGGTCAATAAGGCGATGACCAATGGGGACATAAATTCTTGGGTCCCTTCTTCGGTAGTGATGCGGAACTTATAATCCTTGGTTGTAAATAAAGCTTGTCCACCTTTGGCAAAGTAGGCTAAGGGGCCCAGTAATTGTTTTTCTTTTGGCGTGACAGAGGCTACAACCTCAGGGATGACTCCAATGGCGATATTGTTGCAAAAAAACGAATCGTTACAACGACCTACATCGACATGGCGGATGGTACTATTTTTTAAGCCGTGAATAGCTTCTAATGGTTGTAAGGGGATGCCCAGAGCACGGCTCATATCGTTGACAGTGCCAAGGGGAATGAAACCGAATTTGGAGCGACAGCCAGCTTTCACAATACCATTGACAGTTTCATTGATGGTGCCATCACCGCCCATACAAAAGATAGCATCGAACCCTTCGTTGGAGGCTTCGATGGCGAAGCGGGTGGCGTCGCCGGATTGTCGGGTAAATTTTACTTCTAAGCGATCAAAGAGCGCGCTTAGTTGCCATTGTAGTTCCATTACGTATCGGCGAGCCCGACCGCCACCTGATACAGGGTTTATAATAATTAGACAACGACTCATGGTTGATTCCTATGTTAAACATAAATATAGTAGTTATTACTATTATAGCATAGGAAATTTAATTGTGGGAAAGGGTTGTTTCTGTAGATTTCATTGATTTTTAGGACCTACTTCACGTATAATGAAAGAAATGTGTTACGTATGCCAGACTAGGTGAAAATATAGAAAAGTAACATCCTGGAGGGGGATTTGATGGATAAGACGGAAGAGTATCGTTTGCATAGTATTGACTCAATTGGGCGACTGCCGTTGAGTGAGCAAGTATATATGTCGCTAAAGCAAGCCATTTTAACGGGTTCTTTAAAGCCAAAAATGAAATTAAGTGAAGTGCGTATTGCAGAGCAATTAAATGTGAGTGCCACACCGGTACGTGAAGCATTTCGTAAATTAGCGAAAGATAATTTGGTGGTTATCAAGCCATGGAAAGGTGTGACGGCAAAAGGTTATTCTCCAGAAGAGATTGTAGCCATGTATCAATGTCGTGAAGTAATGGAAGGCTTGGGTGCTAGACTTTGTGCAGAACGATGCACAGAGGAGCAACTAGTAGAGTTACAAGAAGTGTGTGATGCAGGGATTCACACGGAAGATCCAGAAGAACGGGTGGCTATTAATAGTCGCTTTCATACGTTAATTGCAGAATTTTCTGGAAATGATCGTGTAGCAGATTATCTAGCAGATTTTCGGGAAATGGTCAATCGCGATATGTACATCAGTACATCAGATAAAACTCGAACAATCTCTTGTGACCTAGAACATCAACAAATTATGGAAGCTATCCATGATCGCAATGGACAGCTGGCAGAAGAACGAATGCGAGCTCATGTACGGAATGCGTTTGTATTTAAAAAGGCTCATGCAGAGTTATTGGCAAAACAGAAAGAGAAGTAAATATCCTATTGAAAGAATATTAATAGGCTATAATATAAATATTTTATAATGTTATATGTAAAAAATATATAAAAAAGCTTTAAATTTATGGTTCATGTGTTTACTTTTAAAGTATCATTTGCTATAATAACTCAGGCAAAGGGTTCACACTACCTTTGCTAGATAAAGATCTCTCTCTTTATCTACCTAACTTACAATAGGGAAGGGTTTATCTTATACCTTCCCAGGTAAAAGACCCTACTTTTACCGAAGGGGCGCCCCCCATTGCCCCAACAAAACATTTGAAGCTATTTCAAATGTTCTCTCTCTTTTTTCTCAAATACAAAGACCTCGGCTGTATTCTCTTGGCCGAGGTTTTTGTATTTTTTTGCTTATAGGGAATGTCTATATATAGAGAGTATTATATATGTTTAGAAAATAGATGTATAAATAGTCTTTAAGTGGCGCAAAAATAGTTTATAAATATAGGGAATATGATTGATGAAAAACGGTAAAAATGCTATTATTAAAGATGAACTTTGAGAGATTGATGTGTATCGAAAACACTTAATAAATAACAGTCTTTCTGTGGTCCTATATTACAATCCTAAGGAGGGTGAATCTCTTGCAAAAACGTAAAGATTTTATCTGGAAAATGGGCGGTCAGCAAGGTGAAGGTATTGAAAGCTGTGGCGAAATTTTAGCTACGATTCTTGCCAAAGAAGGTTATTCCTTGTACAGCCAACGTTTGTTTGCATCTCGTATCAAAGGTGGTCATACAACATTTGCATTACGTATCGCATTAGAACAAATTATGACAGTAGGCGAGCATATCGATTTCTTGGTAGCGCTTGACCAAGAAACTGTAGATATGCACGGTAAAGAAGTACGTGAAGGTGGCTTTATCATTTGCGATAGCAAAGTAAATCCTAATTTTGAAGCTTTCACAGGCACAGGTGTGACTTGTTTGGCCTTGCCAATTTCTGAAACGGCATTACAACAAGGTTCCTTGTTGATGCGTAACATCGTAGCATTGGGGATGTCTGTTGCCTTATTAGGCTTTGAAACAGAATTATTCTTAACAGCCATTAAAGCTCGCTTTGCGAAAAAATCCGAAGATATTATTAACAAAAACTTACAAGCATTCCAATTGGGTTATGATCTTGTAAAAGAACAATTGGGTGATGTAGAAGTAGATACATTGGACAAACCAACACCAAAAGATCAAATGTTCTTACTTGGTAATGAAGCCTTAGCATTAGGTGCGATTGCAGCGGGATCCCGTTTTATGGCGTCCTACCCAATTACACCGGCTTCTGAAGTAATGGAATACATGATTAAGAAAATGGATAAAGTTGGTTCTACTGTGGTACAAACAGAAGATGAGATTGCGGCATGTATGATGGCTATGGGTGGTGTATACGCTGGTGTTCGTGGCTTTACATGTACATCTGGCCCTGGCTTGAGCTTGATGGCGGAGTCTTTATCCATGGCATCTATGGCTGAATTGCCAATGCTTATCATCGATGTACAACGTTCTGGCCCATCTACAGGCATGGCTACAAAAGTAGAAACATCCGATATCGATGCAGCTTGCTACAATGCGCATGGCGATTATTCCAATATCGTTATCGCACCTACAAGCATTGAAGAATGTTTCTACGAAATTCAACATGCCTTCAACTTGGCAGAACAATACCAATGTCCAGTTATTTTCATGCCTGATTTACAACAAGGCTTGAATAAACAATCTGTACCAACATTTGATTTGAACCGTGTTGGTATTGAACGTGGTAATTTAATGAAAGAAGAAGAATTGCCAGCATTGGAAAATCCTAAGTATTTCAAACGTTTTGAAATTACTGAAAGTGGTATTTCCCCTCGTACTATCCCAGGTATGAAAAATGGTCTATTCTTGTCTACTGGTCTAGAGCATAACGAAGAAGGTAAACCAGCAGAAGCACCTTCTATGCACGTGGCACAAACAGATAAACGTTTCCGTAAATTATCTACAGTAGCAGATGTATATGAACCATTCTTAAACAATGCAAAACATGAGGAAGCAGATGTTCTTGTCATCGGTATTAACTCTAGCCGTGGTGCTATTGAAGAAGCTGTGGTGGAATTAGAGGCAGAAGGCCATAAAGTGAACCATTTACAACTTCGCTTGATTAAACCATTCCCGAAAGAACAATTGCTACCATTCTATAACAGTGCTAAAAAAGTTGTGATCTGCGAACAAAATGCTACAGGTCAATTGACTAACTTATTCCGCATCAACATGCCGAATAAAGAAAAACTTTCTAGTTGCTTAAAATATGATGGTAATCCATTTACAACATCTTATGTAAAAGCGGCAATTAAGGAGGTTTTATAATGGCTACAGCAAATGAATATAGAAATGATATCCGCCCTAACTGGTGTCCAGGTTGTGGTCATTATGGGGTACAAGCAGCCATCGCTGATGCAGTAGCTGCTCTTGATATTGCGCCTGAAAAATTGGCTGTTATCTCTGGTATCGGTTGTTCTAGCCGTATCGGTGGTTACTTCTATGCCTATGGTGCGCATACTACACATGGTCGTGCACTTCCTTATGCACAAGGTGTGAAATTAGCAAATGAAGATATGAACGTTGTGGTTTGTGGTGGTGACGGTGATGCCTTTGCTATCGGTATGGGTCATACGATCCATGCGTTCAAACGTAATGTAAATATTACGTATGTGGTTATGGATAACCATGTATATGGTTTAACCAAAGGTCAAACATCTCCTCGTTCTGACGTGGGTTTTGTGACAAAAACGTCTCCACATGGTTCTTTTGAAAGCCCATTGCCAATCTGTGAAACAGCCATTGCTTCTGGTGCTACTTTCGTAGCACAAAGTTACATGGTAAACCGTGCACAATTGGTGGATTTAATTAAACAAGGTATGCAACACGAAGGATTCTCTTTCATTAACGTGTTCAGCCCTTGCGTAACGTACAATAAACAAAATGGCTATGATTACTTCAAAGATAATCTGGTAAACTTGCCAGAAGGTTACGATCCAACAAACCGTGCAGAAGCATTTGCTATGTTAGGTGAAACCAATGGTCTTGTAACAGGCTTGATTTATCAAGATACAACAAAACCATCCTTTGAACAAGCATTATATGCTGCCAACGGTGGTCCACATGCGCGTGCATTAGTACATGATGTGGTGAAACCAGATGCAGAGATGTTTGCATCTCTTTGCAACGAGTTTAAATAGAAACAACATATCTCTAGGATATACGTAGTACGAAAATCCGCATTACTTCTAAAAACTGCCCTACGCGAAAGTTTTTAGTAAGCAATGCGGATTTTCTTTTGCATTATCGTATTGTGTGGCGAGATATGTTGTTTCTACTGGGGGCACTCGAGGGGGAGGGAAAAGCCGCAGCGCTTCTGAAAACTGGGTGAAAGTTTTCAGTAAGCATT
>QWCF01001849.1_pt1 | contig 10995 bp, 11 predicted proteins | sample 1972521 | NCBI WGS metagenome assembly QWCF01 (sample SAMN09866715, study PRJNA288562) | Human oral metagenome isolate term4_saliva, whole genome shotgun sequencing...
AACACGAGTGGCAACATCAACCTTATCAACTATCGCCATATTTCTTCCATTCTCTGAGTCTTTATTATTCAAGACAAGGTACTATTTCTCTGTTACAGAAACTCTCCTCTTCTTTTCCCAATGCCGAATAGGTAGACAACAAAAGATGTTAAAAAAGTGAGGACTTAGTTTCAAAATATAAAAAAAACAGTATCTTTGTTGCATTACTAATCGTAAACAAAAGTAGTTATGAGAAAGTTTATTATCCTTATTTGTGCACTCGTTGCAAGTATAAACATTAGCGCACAGACTAAAGAAAAGCAAGATAGTCTGAACATACCAGTGTTTCTTGTAGATGGAGTTGAGGTACAGAACATCGATAACCTTGACCAAAAAGATATTATCAGTGTAGATGTCATCAAGAATAGTGCGCTGACAAAAATCTTTTATCCACGCACTGGCGGTATCATTAGCATTACAACAAAATCAAAAAAGTATCTGAAGCCTCTTGTTCAAAAGTATCAGGAAGATATGAAGAAAGCAAAGAGTGGCAAGAAGCCTGGGCAGATTTACATAAGATAAAGGTGCACACAAACACCTTTAATAATACGAGAACGCTATTAGACTATAGCTTTTTACATCATAACCAACGTCCAATAGTAGCTGTAATAACCGTCAACTCCTACTATTGGGTTTGGTTCTTGTAAACAAAAGAGACCGATTTCCACAAATTATTACCATGAATAAAAGAATTTATTGTCGTGAAAAAAAATATTTCTCATCATGAAAATAAATATTTCTTTTCATGAAAATAATTCGTATTAGACCCTCTGCATGCTCTTTTATCTTTCTCTTCATGCTTATAGAATGGTGGAGAAGGCGACAGTAGAAAGCATCTATTCTCATACTCTCAACAATGCCCATAGCGCATGAACAACAATGGGCTGAATCAATAAGATAGCCATTAACAACCTTATTGATGCAGCCCACATTATTATATATAGGTCTTACCGATTGAAAGACTTATTTTTTCTTCTTCATGTCAAGTACCAACTTACCGACATAAATGGCATGCTTACCATTCTGATCATCGCCAACCATCTTACCATCAAGGTCTTTCACGTATTCTAACTTAGTCAAGAAGGTATGCGAATGACCACCTAAAACGAGGTCGAGACCACGAGTTCCTGCAATAACCTCCTCATCGCTGACCCCTTCTATATTCCATCCAAGATGAGAGATACAGATAATCAAGTCGCACTTCTTTGCTTTTAACTCGTTAATAACCTTCTGTGCACAAGCAACAGGGTCGTTATAAACAATCTTACCATAGTTAGCCTTCACCACAAGACCATCCAACTTAGGAGCAAGACCGAATACTCCTATCTTTAAGCCATTACGCTTCAAGATAACGTAAGGCTTTACCAAGCCCTGAAGTGGCGTACCCGTAAAGTCGTAATTAGCACATACAATAGGGAACTTAGCCATCTTAAAGAGGCGAACCATATTGTCCATGCCAAAGTCGAACTCATGATTTCCTATCGTAGCAGCGTCATAGTGCATCTGATTCATTAGTCCTACTTCAACGTCACCCTTGAACATTGTGTAATAAGGAGAGCCTTGTGAGAAGTCGCCACTATCGAAGAGCAGCAAGTCAGGTTGCTTCTTTCTCTCTTCTTTAATCATAGCCACACGACGCACGAAACCGCCTCGTCCAGCCTTCATCGTGTCTGCAAGATTCGTATTAAGCGGATAGATCTGACTATGCGCATCGTTAGTATGCAGAATAGTTAAGTGCTTATTCTGACCGAAAGCGAGAACAGCCAGGAAGCAGAAAGTAATCAATAATATATTTCTTTTCATACTTGTGTATCGTTAAAAGATTATTCCACTCGGATACGTCCCTCTTTATGTGAATTGACAACCTTACCTTGAGCAGTCTGCTCCTTAAAGTAGTTCATGATAAGGAAACGTGTATTATTACTGCTTGCTTGGGGTGATACGACATTAGTAGCCGACTTGAAAGCCTCCATCTTATCATTACCTTGCGCCAAGTAGTCAAGTGTTGCAATACGATAAGTTGCCTTTGGGTCAATCTCCTTACCATTGAGACGAGCCGATTTCAACTTGTGATCACGTGTAAAAACAAGTTCTACCCCATGGCTGACAGCCTCACCACCAGTATGTGCCATCTGTGAGAACAACTCTAAAACCTTCTCACCTGTGAGTGTCACAAAGCATATCTTATTCTCAAAAGGAGCAATGTCTAACACATCTCCGTAGGTCACTTTACCTTTAGAAAGTGCTGCACGGATACCTCCCATATTGTAAACACCAAAGTCAACCTTCTCATTATAGCTGCGAGCAGACCATACCATAATATCTGCTAACAGGTTAGAAAGGTCGCTCTCAGGCCGATGAGCCACCATCTCGTGGTCGACCTCGCCCACAACAGGTCCCATCACAGAGTCAACCTTATGCTTAAATGGTTCCATAAACTTTGCTGCTTCAGCATCAGGAGTAGCATCATACCTACTGTCAACCAGCACACGTGTACGCTGAATGCCCGCTAACTCATAATGAGAAGCACAGCCTGTCAACGCTAATACAGCTGTTAGTCCAGACAGATAAACTGTTTTCTTATACATATATAATGACATTTTATAGTTCTCATAAAGACCTGTCAGAACAAAGAATACACATCCTTTATTTGATAACCGATAATTTCCACCTATTATATATAGGTAGCATCGCAAACTGACAACATCTAAAAAGACAATGCAAAAGTAAGAAAAAAAATCGAATACACTGCTTGTCTAAGAATGAAAGATAGTCTCTCTTTTCATGAAAGGACAAACGACAGCATCCCCTACGACCCTAACTATACCTTGTTTTAGGTATTGTGAGTTTGAAAGACTATTTATACTTTTGTAACCAATAATTAATATTTAACGAATTGTGTTCACATGAAGAAAGAAGTAATTTACCTATCTCTTACAATGCTCACAATGGCTGCAATGCCTTGTAATGCACAAGCACAAGAGATGGAAGACACCACATTACAACTCAAAGAGGTAACGATTAGTACAACACGTATGCCTGAAGTAAAGCAGAATGCGGCTGCTACTGTTACCATCATTGACCAGAAGCAAATAGCAGAAATGAGTAAGGCTGCACCTGACATCACCCACCTTTTGGGTATGCTCACACCTGGTATGGCTCTATCGAGCAATACTACCAGCTCGCGCTCACAATCGCTTCGCGGACGAAGTGCACTTATCTTGATTGATGGAATCCCTCAATCAACTCCTTTACGTTCAACCGATCGTGACATAAGAACCATTGACATCGCTGCTATCGACCATATAGAAGTGGTGAAGGGATCTACTGCTCTCTATGGTAATGGGGCTATTGGAGGATTGATAAACATCATCACTAAGAAGAATACTACCAATAAGTCTTTTGCAGGAGAGACGACTCTCTCAGGGTCAACCTACAATTTCTTCCGTAAAGGAAAAGGCCAAGGTTATCGCTTCAACCAGCAAGTCTATGGACGTGTGGGTAATTTCGATTATCTCGTAAATGGTGCTTTCGGACGTACAGGTAGCGCTATTGACGGTGACGGAGAGTTTATTTCTCCACGTTACGGACTCGGTGATACTTACACTACGAATGCCCTCGTCAATCTCGGTTACAGCCTATCTCCAAAGAACAGAATTGAGTTGATGTATAATTTCTATCGTAGTTTGCAGGACACAAAGCTGATTCCTTTCGGTGGAAAATACCTCCAAAGCCCTTCCATTGGTGTCATTGGTAACAAGGACCCACAGGCTGTTGACGAGGGAACAAGGTATAACCACAACGCTTACCTCAAGTTTACTTCAAAGGACATATTCAAGCACACCGACTTAGAAGCGTCTGTTTATGGTTCAAGTTTATACACCGTATTCGATTTCCGAAAGGCTAATCCAGCACAACCAAGATGGGAGGAAACAAGCGGACAGTCGGCTGTTAAGGACCGTAAATTCGGTGTTCGTGCTCAGTTCAATAGTCGTCTTATATTCTCTGACGATGCCTTTGCGCACATAGTCTACGGTTACGACTACCTCTATAACAAGACTTCTCAACCCTTAGTAGACGGCAGGTATTGGATGCCATGGCTCACCAGCAACAACCATGCACCCTTTGTTCAAATCAAGACAACGCTCTGGCAGCACCTTAACGTCAAACTTGGAGGCCGTTACGACTACATTAGTGTGAAGGTGCCAGACTATGACGTGCTGCGTAATAAGCTCTCCGACCCACAGGTTCAGGTCAAGGGTGGAACGCTGAAGTATAACAACATGTCTTTTAACGTAGGTCTTTCCTATAACAAATATCCTGCTTTTCAACCCTTCATAGCCTACTCTCAAGGCTTTTCTATCTTCGATTTAGGTCGCACACTACGTGCTGCTAAGGCGGATGTACTCGCTAAGATCTCCACAGAACCAGTAAAGACTAACAACTACGAGATTGGTGCTTACTCTGATATCAACCATTGGCTGCAACTCAATGGTTCGTTCTTCTACACCTATTCTAAGTTAGGAAGTGACCTCAAGATAGACCACGGCTTCTGGGTAGTAAACCGTACTCCACAGAAGGTATATGGCGTTGAATTGAGCGCAGACGCACAAATCCTCAGTAACTTAAAGGCTGGTGCTAATTTCTCATGGTTCGAAGGCAAGCTCAAATCAGCTACTGGTGATTGGGACACATACATGTCGAATATCTCTATCCCAGCCGCTAAGTTGGCAATGTATGTCAACTATGCTCCAGTCAAGAACACCTATCTCCAGCTGCAATACATGCACACTGGTAAGCGCGACCGATTTGCTCCTAACGCATCAGGACAGTATAATGAAGGAGAAGGAATAGTAAGTCGTATCAACTTACTAAACCTCACTGCAGGTGTTAAACTGAAGGTTTGTGACTTGAGTTTGGCTGTATCTAACTTGCTAAACTACACTTATTACACACCAGCATCTATGATGATGGCACGTAATGCAGAGTATGCTCATGCTGATGGACGCAAGATTACGCTCACAGCAGTGTTTAAGTATTAAGATTGAAACACTCTCTTAAAGATATTCACAGGTGTTGGGAGTTTCTTGAATAACGAAGTGGAGAGTGATTAAACAGTCCTCTTACACTTATACAAAAGGTCCTTTTAAACACTGATACACCTTATTTATATATATCGTAACCCACAGGCAGGGAAGACGGAAAGCAACGCATGTTGTTCCTCTTCCCTGCTTTTCATTTACTCTCTTAAAGTCCTTATCCTATTAGCACGATTGTTCTTATGCAAACAAAGAAATATTACGTCAATATAATATAAGGTCACACTATCAGCCCTTTATACGTCAAGAAGCTAATAGTTGCAACCCCTCAGAAAGGCTGTCAATGCAGAATGCAACTATTAAAAACCTATTAAACCTTTGAAAAACACGTACAATTCCCTACTTTTGCAGCATATAACACATATCAACTTAAATTCATTAAAACAATTATTCATTATGAGAAAGAGTTTGTTCGTAAGCTTTGTTATGCTATTAATAGGCATGACGGTGAATGCTCAGGATTACAAGAAGCAGTCGTTCATACCAGAGGCTGACATGCCAGATGCCGGTATCTACCTCCCAGCCCCACCAGACACAGCATCCTATCAGTTCGACTATGACTTCCGTCAATATTGGTGGGGTCGCAAGATGAGAGAGGATAAAGAGCGTGCTGCACAGGCTAAGTTCGATGCTAACTTTGATGTTGATTCAGTCCTCGTAGGCTTTGCTCCTTCCTTTGGCATGCTCATCACACCAGAGAAGACACCTGAGACTTACAAGCTCATGTGTATGATTGGTATCGATGGTAACCATGCTGTCGACCGTGCCAAGGCTAAGTATATGCGCAAGCGTCCATTTGCTCAGTTCCATGAGCACACCCTCCAGCCACAGTTCGAGGCAGAGTTAATCAACAACGGGTCCTATCCTTCTGGTCATACCTGCCGTGGATGGATTTTCGGATTGACCTAAACAGCCTTGAACCCATCCCGTGGCAACGAAATCATGAAGCATGCCTACGAATATGGTCAGAGCCGAGTAATCTGTGGATACCACTATCAGAGCGATGTCGACGCAGGCCGTCTCTGTGCGAGTGTTGGCTTTGCTGCCGTACAGTCATCAGATGCTTTCCAGAAGCAAATGGCTAAGGCAAAGAAGGAGATTGCAAAGGTGCTTGCAACAAATAAGCATTAAAAAGCATATAAATACTTTGTCATTTCATTGAAAAGTAGTAACTTTGCATCGCTTTTGGCGTAACCGCTGGTCGTGGAAGAGTCATGAACTATGTTACGTTGGAACGACAAACAATATTTAATTAATAAAAGACAATGGATTTAATTAAAGTTGCTGAAGAAGCATTTGCAACCGGCAAGCAGTTCCCAGAGTTCAAGGCTGGTGACACTATCACTGTCGCTTACAAAATCGTCGTAGTAATCAAGATTTCTGGTCATGGAGAGAAGAAGCGTTTCACTGTTCGTAAGATGTCAGGCACCATCGGTGTTGAGCGTATCTTCCCTATTGAGTCACCTAACATCGATTCTATCGAGGTGAACAAGCGTGGTAAGGTTCGCCGTGCGAAACTCTACTACCTACGTAATCTTACAGGTAAGGCTGCACGCATCAAGGAGAAGAGAACCGTTGCTGTTGAAAAGTAAATCCTTGAGAATCCAAGAAAATAAAAGCTCGAAACCATTGGTTTCGGGCTTTTTTATTTGTCTCTCAAAAGGTTTATTTACCACTACCTCACCTATGACACATTAGAAAGAGAGCGAAATCAATAATCCTAAGAACTTACATACAAACTTACATATCACCTTTCGCTTAACCGTGAGACGTGGTATTCCTCTATCAAAAATGGCATTAAAACAATGTAGGGATATGCGATTTGTTTATCTCATAACAGGTCTTTGCCGCAGATAAACCTACCGTATGTCCCTACAAATCCTCACAGACAGTCTTTCAGCATCCAGTCTTCAAGACTATCCCCCACCCCATCATACAATGGAGTACTTAATCTTCATAATTCAACTTCGCATCGTTTTCGCCATGCAAAGCAGCACTTAAATCCTTCCAGTTTTGGAACCCTGCAAAGAGAGCCAGCCTATCTAATGTTTTTTTAGAAGGTTTTTCTATCCCCTTGAAATAGCCTATCAGCTTCTTCAACGATGCTGAACCCAAGTGGATGTGATAAAGTGCTAACCTGTCAGACAATCTCTCCAAATCGGAAGCCAGCTCTTTACGCATATACGTCCTTTGCCCAAGCTCCTCGATAATGGTTCTAAGCTTCTTTCTCATACCTCATTCTCCAGTATAAATACTAACGTGTTACAAAAGTAATAAAAGAATAAGTAATTAAGTAATATCCAACGGCTTTTCTTAACGTTAAATATGTTAATTAAACTTGTGAACAAAAGGCTAATAATGAAATGACTTACACGACTATTCGATACCACCTTGAATTAGAATACATTACGTCGTTTTATAATAAAGAAAAACCTAATCTAACAAACCTTATTCTGAGTTATCTAACGCCTCATCTGCTCCTTTCTATCCTCCATCCCAACAGTATCTCGGAAGGCGATTAAGCCTTAATACCATTCGTGCGAACACATCATATAACGACAGAAAAAGAGTGATTATCGTCTTTCCTATCCTTTCTATCTATCTTCCTAAGCAACAAAACGTTCCTCTTTTAAGCTTTTCTACCAGTGCATCCGACTTTTTAATGGATGTTCCATACCTTCTTCTCCCTATCTCAAGGGCATTTGTAGATACGTAAAAAATCATTACATATTATAGAGAAAAGCTCTCTCATATCAGGAATATAATATCCTCAACTATCAAACTTATAATCCTCACTATATCAACATATTACAAACATCACTGCAGAAGACGCCCTTCTTGCATCAAGAAGGGCGTCTTCTATAAGCAAGAAGGGCATATTCTGCAATCTAATTAGGCCTCTTCTCTTAGCTTGAGGGGCATATACTGTTTCCGAGAGAGGCGAAAAATATTTATATCAAGACGATTGGGATAAATCCAGATGAGCGTTACTCGTATGTAAACATCTGTGCCATTCCATGAGAGAACAGACCATCCTCCCCACAAGCTAAGAGCATGCGATTAGATAAATCACACCACCTTACTTCACAGCAATGCACTCCACCTCAACGAGTGCACCCTTTGGCAAAGCTTTGACAGCGAAGGCTGAGCGGGCAGGATAAGGTTCCTTGAAGAACTCAGCATAAACCTCATTCATCGCTGCGAAGTTCTCCATATCTGAAAGGAATACTGTTGTCTTAACGACATGAGACAGGTCAACACCAGCAGAAGCCAACACGTTACGTGCATTCGTGAGTGATTGGCGTGTCTGTTCCTTCACACCTCCTTCAGCGAAAGCATTGGTAGCTGGGTCAATAGGGAGCTGACCAGATGCGAAAATGAAACCGTTAGCCTCGATGGCCTGGCTGTAAGGACCTACTGCAGCAGGTGCCTTGTCTGTGTGTAATGCTTGCATATCTATTATAATTTGTAAGGGATTAAAGGTAGCCGAGGGTGTATAGTCAATGACAAGACAGCCCTCTATGCTCCAAAGATTAATTTTTATCGAGTGTAAAAGTAATGATTTCTTTCAAAAGAAACAAACCTGAAGGGCTATTTTACTTAAAAACAACGACCGTAACAACGTATTCCATTATTTTTCCTTACCTTTGCATAACCATTTACATATACCACATAAGTTATATGAAAGAATTAGCTCTTAAGTACGGATGCAATCCGAACCAGAAGCCTTCACGTATCTATATGGAGGAAGGCGAACTCCCCATCACAGTTCTCAGTGGTCGTCCAGGCTACATTAACTTTCTTGATGCACTCAACAGTTGGCAGCTTGTTAAGGAGCTGAAGGCTGCTACGGGTCTTCCTGCAGCCGCATCATTCAAGCATGTCAGCCCAGCTGGCGCTGCAGTAGGTCTTCCTTTGAGTGAGACACTCAAGAAGATTTACTTTGTCGATGATGTTGACTTCGAGCTTACACCGCTTGCCAGTGCCTATGCACGTGCTCGTGGAGCCGACCGTATGTGCTCATACGGTGACTTCTGTGCCCTTAGTGACACCTGCGACAAGGAGACTGCGCTACTTATCAAACGTGAGGTTAGCGACGGTGTGATAGCCCCTGACTATACTCCGGAGGCTTTAGAGATTCTAAAGGCGAAGCGTAAGGGGACATACAATGTTATCAAGATTGACCCTGACTATGTACCTGCTCCTATCGAGAGAAAGCAAGTCTTCGGTATTACCTTTGAACAAGGGCGCAACGAAGTGAAGCTTGATGACCCCAAGCTCTTCGAGAACATTCCTACAAAGAACAAGACTTTCACTGCGAATGCCAAGCGAGATCTTATCATATCGTTGATTACTTTGAAATATACTCAGAGTAATTCGGTTTGTTATGTGGCTGATGGACAAGCTATAGGGATTGGAGCTGGACAGCAGAGTCGCATCCACTGTACCCGTTTAGCTGGTAATAAGGCTGACGAATGGTGGCTACGTCAGTGCCCAAAGGTTATGAACCTCCCATTCAAGAAGGATATTCGCCGTGCTGATAGGGACAATACTATCAACATCTACATCTCTGACGAGTATGAAGACGTACTGCAAGATGGCGTATGGCAACAGTTCTTTACAGAATGTCCAGAGCCTCTGACACGTGAAGAGCGTAAGGAGTGGATTGCCAAAAACACTGGTGTTGCACTTGGTTCTGACGCATTCTTCCCATTTGGCGACAATATTGAGCGTGCGCATAAGAGTGGTGTAGAGTATATAGCACAGGCCGGAGGGAGTATTCGTGACGACCATGTCATTGACACATGTGATAAGTATAACATCGCAATGGCCTTTACGGGCGTTCGTTTATTCCATCATTAAAGAGATTAAATATGAGCGATATAGATGAAATCATCGAGAGTGGAATGGTCTTTCGAGGTGCCTCGAAACCCAAGACCGATGATGGCAAGGTGAAAACCAAAGCCAAGAAAAAGAAGTATATAACTGGTGCTCATGGCTCTGGCAGCGCTAAGCAGAAGGCAAAATATCGTCAGCAACGTGCCAACCGACACAAGTAAACAAAGCAACAAACGCCCTCGTTTGTCCGTCCCTATCGAAGGGAGCTGGAGAAATGAGGGCGTTTGCTTTTGGTTTTATAACTGTTTATTCATATCCATCACCAAAGTCGTCACCAGGATACTTCCTTAATAACCTAACAAAGCGAGGGTTGTAATGAGACAACATAGCCGAATGGAAACTTGTTGCCATCGTAATATCAGAGTAAGACTCACGGCCGTCCTTTTTTGATGACAAGGCAAGTGTTGCGTCAATGAAGTTGTATGCCCACTGATTATCATAAGCCATAACAGCCTCAAATAAGTATTTGCTACGAGGCGGCATACTACTATCATGTTTCTTTATTTCATAGTCTCGGATGCGCATCAACATCGGGATAAATTCCTGACAAGGCCAAACCGTAACCGCCAACAAGGCGTTGTTGGTTTCATCATCTTCCCTATCAACATCTTCATTCCCATTATCATAATGCGATAAAGCATCCAATAAGATAGATTTATCCTCCTCTCTACGATAGGAAGCTAAAGCTTTCAATGCCTGATAGGTTCGTTCTTTAAGAACGATCTCCTTTATCCTTGAGTAATAGCTTTCCTTCGGTGGAAGTCTCAATAAAAGTTTCTTTGTATATTGATATTTGGACAATCCGGGTGTATAGAGTGCTAAAGAGTCATTACGCAATGAATCTTCCTTACTAATGACCGTCTTATCTCTGCATGACTGAACATTACGTAAGAATACACTACCAGCATACTCCTCTTCTATTACATCATCTGAACGCACATAAATCTTCGTCGTATCA
>QWCF01000914.1_pt1 | contig 10977 bp, 14 predicted proteins | sample 1972521 | NCBI WGS metagenome assembly QWCF01 (sample SAMN09866715, study PRJNA288562) | Human oral metagenome isolate term4_saliva, whole genome shotgun sequencing...
AGGCTAGCGCCGCCCCTAAGGACGGCGCCAGCCCCTCTATCCCCACATTTCAGTGATCCTCGTCACCCCCTCCCCTGCATAGTACGGGCAGTCCTGCACCTATCAGGACCTCCCGGGCCCGCTCCGGAGTCCTCCCGCCCACGAGCAGCCGGCCATCGACCCGCCTCTCAACCGTCACCATCGGGTACAGACCGACGATGCTTGGTGCGTACTGGACTAGGCGATCCCCCTGTCTGGCCGTCCGTATGCCTGCCGCAGCCAACGTTTGCTGAGCCGTGTGGAGGTCGGGGTGTAGCTCAGGCATTCCCAGACACCTCCAGCCGAGAGATCTGGCGGTCTAGGTACTGACGAGCCTTGCGCAGGTCCTCCAGACGCTTCTCCTCGCCACCCTTTCGGCCCTGCCTCAGCAGGTACTTGCCGCAGTTCCACAGCAGCGGGTCCGACGGGAACGCCGCGTCCAGCACGTCCCACGCCTCGACGTTGGCCGCGTCGCTCAGCCCGAGCGCGGCGAGTGACTGCCCCAGCCACGTGTAGTGGTTCGGCGACTCGACGTCCTCCACCGCGAGGGCCTCCTGAGAGGCCGTGGACGCCCTCGACGGCGGCTCGTAGTCCTCCCAGACCTCGAGGTAGCGGCGGCTAGGCGTCCCCCACTCGGAGAATCCCTTCTCCCGGTACAAAGGCTCCAGACTCTCCGGGACGTACAGAGTCACGTCCCCGTAGCCGTAGGGGTTCTGGGACGGGTCGTCCAGTCCGAGGGGCGGTGTGGGTGAGGACCAGTAGAGCCGGCGGGGCCTGGCCGGGGTGTCTGGCACCTGATCCTGGGCCTCCACGTACTCGTCCGGGAGGGTGAGGTGAACTCTAGGAGTGAGGCCGTCGCGGACCTCCAGCCAGGCCCCTTCGCCGAGATACAGGTCTACGTCCGAATCCAAGTCCGGCAGGGTCTCCTCGCTGATGACGAAGGTCCCGTCCTCTAGGAGGAGGCTGCCCCCTCCCTCGTGGGACGTCTTCCGGTACGCGGCTACGAGGGCTGCGGTGCCTCGAGCCAGTCGGTCAAATGATCCGTATTTGCTCATGGTGTCTCCTGTAGGTTGGGTGAAGTGTCTCGGTCAGGGAGGCGGCTATCGCGGACGTGCTCTCCGAGCGCGAAGATCGGCAGTCCTACGGCTAGGGCTACGACGGTAGCGGTGAGTGAAGCGATCATGCGGCCACCTCCTCCCGGGCGCTCATCCACGTCGTCACGGCCTCCAGGGCGGAGGCCCCGAACGCGGCGGGGATCGTCATCCCGGTCGGGTAGACGCCCCAGCAGCGCTGTCCGCAGCGCTTCAGCTGGGCGACGGCCTGTCCGTTCTCGTAGACGAGGCACGTGCCGGCCTCGTGCAGGGTGGTGGCGTCCAAGGGCTTGATTCGCGCCTGAGGGTGCTGGAAGACGCGGGTCCAGGTGGTCTTGGTAGGTGAGGTCTTGGTGCTCATGGTTCCTCGCTAGGTGGTAGGTGATGCGGGCTTGCCCTAAGCGTATGCGGTCATACGTCCTAGGGCAAGCCCGCAGGGGTCAGATCAGTGTGAGAGGCGTACCACCCTCCCCGTCGTCGATCTTCGGGGGCTTGCGCTTCCACTGACCGAGTACGCGGTCCACGGTCTGGCGGGTCATGCCGGAGACCGAGCTGAGGGCCGACTTCGACACGCCGCGCGAGTAGGCGGCTAGGACCTCCCGCTGAAGCGCGGCGCGGGCCAGCTTCGCGTCCCTCCGGGCCTTGCGGTCGAGTCGCGCGGCCTCCTCGAGCGGATCGCCGGCCGGAGGCTCCGGCTCCAGGTCGTCGGTCTGGGAGAGCGGGAGCCGTTGCTCCAGAGCGTGGACGCGCTCCTGAGAGTCCTCCAGGGCCTTAGCCTGCTGGACGGTCAGCGAGAGCAGCTTGCGCAGGTCCTCGGTCATTGCGCGCTCGGCGTCGATCCCGAAGGACTTGCGGTAGCCCTTGCCGCCGGCCCACTCCTCCAAGCGCTTGGGCAAGTCTGCAACGTCGTTGATGGATGTCATAGGTGTCTCCTATAGGAACTTGGTGAATGAATACTGGTCGGCAGGCACTACCGCCCACCACGACCGTCGAGGCCGCTGATACTCGGATACCGCGGTACGGATCAGCCCCAGCGGGTCCCACATATCGACGATGTCGCGGACAAGGTCCGCGGTCGAGCCGTCCTTGGAAATCCATAGATCGATGTGATCGTGCAGCCTCACCAGGCGAATGCTGAGGCCTCCGTCACTCATGGTCAGGTACTTTTGGCCCGCCTCTTTAGGTTGAGTGGACACCTCGCGTCGAATCTTCAGGCCGTTCACGAAGGCGATGTCTGCGAGCTCTACGGCTACCGAGTAACTCACTTGCAGGTGAGGGGCGATGAAGAATCCGCTGATTCGGGGGAGTACGTTCAGCATTTACCCACCCCGCGGCTTCCATCGCAGACCTCCCGAAACTCGGCCGTGAAACCCTCCCGCAAGGCGCGCAGGATGTAGGGGCCTAGGCGATCTGGGTCCGGCTCATTCATAACGACCTTCTCCACGGTCCCGACGGGCTGGCCGTCGTAGTGGGCGGTATCTAGCCTTTAGGGGTCCGGGAGGTGTCCTACTTGGATGTCCATCTCACTCACCGTCCTCCAGACTCTTGGCCAGCAGGGCCAGGGCATAGTGGCCGATGGTGAGGACGGGTTCGGGTAAGCCCGAGGCCAGCCTCTCCCGCCCCTCTTCAGTTTCCCGGGCTTCATCGACCCAGCTAGCAGCATCGCCGGCCCTCACGACCATGGCGGGGAATCCTCCGACTGCGGGGTCAGACTCAACCATAGCCCTGACTTTGAGCAAGACTCCCTCCCCGCCCTGATTCCAGTACGGGCTTCCCGTGGGCGCTACCTCCGCAACCCACTGGACACAGATACGCACGATCGTGGCCAGAGCTTGGCTTACCTGAGGTCTCGGCCCGTGCTCTACCCCTTGGAGATTGGATAGGGCCTCCAACAGCAGGGCCAGATACCTCTCGGACGAGGTGTCGAGGAGAGTACTGGGACCGTCCAAGAGATTATTCACCTGGGTCACGGCCAGGTCCAGGGGAGACGGTTCTAAAGACTTCAGGATGGACGTTACCGCCAGCAGGGCGGCCAGACGCCGCTCAGAGATGTAGGCGCCCCGGAACTCGTCTTGAAGGTTCTTCAGGTCGTCAGCCGGTACAGGCACGACGGTCTCCCATCTATAGATGCGATCGCCTCCCCCTTCGGACAGATATCCCGCATCCGGGCCGTCCGTAAGGAGCAAGTAAGAGCCGTCCCGGCACCGGAACGCGTATACGGGGTCGATATGCCCGTAGTCCTTTCGGTAGCCATCAATGACGCGAATAAACTCATGAGTGGGCCAGGAACTCATCAGGCTTCCACCTTCTCACCCAGGTAACGGGTAGCCCAGGCCAGGGCCAGAGCAATGACCTGGATCACCTCTGACTCCAAGTCCGAGTTGTGGCCGGTCTCGGCGTCGTTGTCATAGGTCAGGCAGGCCGCGACCTCGCCGATCTCCTCCACGAGGGCGAACAGGCGCGTGGCCTCGGTGTGCCCGTCGCACTCCAACGTCATGCCGGGGTGCTTCTGGGCGGCGCGAGAGTACTCCTCCAGAGCGAGGGCCAGAATGTCGAGGTCCGGGCTCAGCAGGTTCGACGCCGCTCGGGCTACCTTCCACAGCATCTCCCGGACCAGGGCCTTTGGCAGGGCCGGGGCGCTTTGGAGGAGGGACGCGTAGTGAAGCATCCAGGAGAGCTCCTTTTCGGTATCAGCCTCCTCAGGAGGGATCGTCCAGCCGTGGTGCTTCTTGAAGCCCTCCTTCCACACCTCGATCATGCGGTTTCTGGTGACGATCTCGTCCGGGATCGGGACGTCTGCCGCCTCCAGGAGAGCGTCCAGCTCGAACAGCTTCCCGAAGGTGTACCCCCAGGTGTAGGCGGACTGGAGAGTCTTCTCCAGCCCCTCGACTCGCCGCTGAGAGGCCCGTAACAGGGCTTCCGGGCAGGTGTTCTTAGGTGACTTCACATCGTCTCCTTACGTAGTAGTGGTGGACGTATGAAATCATACGTCCACCCCTCGGGAGATGCAAGCCGTCAGAAGCGGGGAATTGCTCCCGCCAGAGAGAGACCGCTCACAGCGCGCCGGATCGTCCCGCGGGGGACGAACAGGGACGCCTGACCGGCGTCGCGCAGGCCGAGCAGTCCCATGCTCAGGGCGTCCACCTGGTCGTCATGACGGCCCGACGGGAACGCCCGCATCTCGGAGATGAGCTCGTTCACCCAGCCGTTGTAGGGGTCCGACGGATGGGGGAGGTAGACGTTCCCAGACTCGATCTCGGGCGTCACGGCCCGGGCACGGACCTCCTTGGACGAGCGGGGCTTGATCGGCTTGATGCCGGCCACCTTCTTGCGCAGCACGTCGATCGCGGCCGTTCCGTTGGCCGCATCCTCCACGAGGCGCTGATGGACGAACGACCCTCCGGGGGAGGCCTTGTCGTCCAGGTCGCCGGCCGCGCACCAGCGCAGCATCTTCTCCAAGGTCTGAGTGAACGACCACTGCCCACGCTGCTGGGAGATCAGGAACCGGTCCGGCCCCTGCCGGCACCAGCGCTGGCCGACGGCGTAGTCCGACGTCGAGGAGCCCTTGAAGGTGAGGTCCCATGAGTCGAGCCACTGACCGCGCTCCAGGCGCTCGCGGGGCAGGAGGATCACCGACTCGTCGCCGTCCTTGACCTTGGAGGGGTCGGTCGTCCAGAACCGCAGCCAGCCGAGGTTGAAGATGCTCCCGTCCGCCGGAGTTGGGTGCTGCTGGTACAGGGCCTCCCACATGTACGAGCCCACCGAGCGCTTCAGCGAGTCCCAGCGCTCAAGCGCCTCCTCGCGCGTCTCCTCCACGAGGGGGCTGTAGAGCGGGTCGCCAGGCTCGCGGCCGAGCGGGTCGTCCTCCTCGGCGATGGCTGGGAAGATCACGTTCTCCCACTTGCCGGCGTCGGGGTTCTTGGCCGGGTTCAGGAGGCGGCCGATGAAGTCGTCCTCGTGCCAGCGGGTGGCGATGGCGATGCACAGGAACGGGGGCTCGAGGCGCGTGACGGCGTTGGCCTGCCACCAGTCCCAGATCGCCTCGCGCTTCGACTCGCTGTGCGCGTCGGCGAAGTCCTTCACGACGTCGTCCATGAGCATGACCTTGAAGCCGAGACCCGTGATCGACTGGCCCGGGGCCGAGCGGGAGACGATGCCGCCGCCGCGCGTCGTCTGCCACTCGCTCACGGCGCCGGCGTCGCTGGCGATCTTGATGCCCCACTTCTCGCCGTCCTCCTCGACGAAGCGGCGGACCTGGCGGCCCCAGGCCGTGGCGAGCTGGGGCGAGTGCGAGATGAGGCCGATCTTCCAGTCCGGGTGCTGGCGAAGGAGCCAGATCGGCAGGTTGATCGAGGTCAGCGTGCTCTTACCCATGCGAGGAGGCATGGAGATCGTCATGTACCGGTTCTCGCCGTTCTCGACGGCGCGCACGGCCTCGGCCAGGCGGTCGGAGAGGTACTGGATGTGGGGGCGGCCTGCGTACGCCTCATCGAGCTGCTGAGCGCTCTCCAGCGGGTCGGCCGCCTGGCGATAGGTCGGGTCGTGCGGGTAGGGCGCTCCGGCGTGGGGCCGCCCGTCGCACGAGGGGCGATCGCACCTGGGCTGGTTCTCCAGCCACGCCTGGCGCTTGATGAGGGCTTCCAGCTCCTCCTCCAGCTGGGCCGGCGTCATCTCCCACGGCTCCAGGGGCTTCTTCACGCGGGGCATAGGTATCTCCTATCGCTTAGGCGGACTTACATATGAATACAGAATACCGCCACCCAATGCCGAGGGTGGCGGTATTCTGCCCCAATGTCCCGAGGTCAACTCTACTGCTCGGGATCGATCACCTCAATGTCTGCCGGGCCGACGTCTATGAGGCCCTGCTCACGCTTGCGACGCTCGACCTCCGCGACCAGCTGCTCGATCCTCGACGTCGTGGCCGACGCCGTCATCTCGGCCAGGTTCGAGGAGACCTCGATCTGTACCTTGGCCGAATCGGCCCCGGCGCCAGCGGCCTCCCGCTCGATGCGCGCCGCGACGTCCATCATCTGGACGATCCCGTTCGCGCTCATCCGGGCGATCCGGTCCTCGGTGAGGCTGTCGAGCCACATCTCGGCCTTCTCCAGCGCCTTGCGGCCGAGGGCCCGGTGTCGGTCCCCCATAGCGATCCGGTAGCGGACGAGCTCGTTCGCCTCGTTATCGGCCATGTGCTTGTCCCAGGCCTCGACACGCTCCCGCCACGACCAGCGGGCCGAGTAGTGGTTTCCGTTTGGGGCGTCCCGCACCCGCCGGCGCTCCATGTCACGGTAGGCCTTGAACGACGCGTACGCGGCCTCGGTCTCGCCGTCCTGACGCTTCCAGATCGGACGAGTGTAGTCCAGCGGGACCGGCTTACGCGGCGCCGGGGGCTTCGCGGTAGTCACAGCCCCTCCAGAGCAGAGCGCCAGTCCTGGGACGGTGCCAGGGACTGGTTCACGAGGGCGCGGGCCAAGTCCTGGGCGAACTGCTCAGCGAACTCCGGGCTCCAGCCCTGGTCACTGACCATGCGCGTACGGATGCCGGCGCAGGCCGCCGTGATGGAGAGGATCGTGTCCCCCGCGACCATGAGCGCGTCGCCGGCATCGGACACCCCGCTGTCCGGCTGCTCCGGGATGTCGTCAATCGCTTCGCTTGCTGCGGTACTCATGGAGCAAGTCCTCCTTCTCCTGCTGCTTCATCTGGTCAACCATGATCCGGTAGATGCGGGCCACGGTCTTCGCGTGCCAGCACGACGCCCAGCGCGAGTGCTGTCCATGCTTGCAGGTGCACGTGAACCTGGGATAGCCGTGGTCTGACTTCAGAACCACGTGATGGAAGGGCTTGCCGTCACGCCCCTCGACCTCCCGGGTGCCTCGGGCCGAGTAGGACCGCACCCACCACACCCGGGGGTTTACCTCGTCCTGGTAGACGGAGCCAGTCCTCCAGGTCTCGCGGGCTGCCTTCAGCTGGGCGGGGGTCATATTCTCCCACTCTAGCTGGCGCACGAAGTCGAACTCAGTCGCGGTCAACCTAGCCCTCGCCACTGAGATCACCTCCGGCCCCGACGACCGGGTACATGCTTGACAACGTCGAGCCGGTCAGCGCCTCTCGCACCGCCCACTCAGCCTCGTCAGCGTCCAGGACGGTGCAGGCGGCGCCGCCGGCGGCGCGGATACGGCGAATCTGTCGGACCTGCTCGACTGACGTGCGGGCCAGGGCGTGGGCCCTGGACTCGCCGGGCTTCTGGTGCTTGACCTCCAGGAAGATCAGGCGCCCCTCAATGCAGCACAGCACGTCAGGGATGCCGGCCTCCATGTAGACCGAGCCGTGCATCTTCCAGGTGACCGACTCCGGCCAGACCTTGGCGATGCGGCGCCGGATGGCGTCCACGACGCCGCTCTCCTTGCTAGCCATGTCACTCCTTTCTGTCTAAGGGGACGGCCCCGCCGTAGCGGGGCCGTCTCACTATTCGGACCTCAGAGGTCCAGGTCGTCGATGTCCAGAGCATCTACGTCGAGCTCGACGGCGTCCTCGATCGTGGCGTCGGGCTTCGGATTGGCCGACTCAGCGGCGGGAGCGGGCTCGGCGATCTCGTCTTCGTCGGCCATCGGATCGGCAGCGGCCGGCCCGGCCTTGACCGGCTTGGCGGCCCGGAGGTACTCGCGCACCTCGCTCTTCACGCGGCCGTTGTAGGGCTCGCCGTCCTCCACAACGATGTCCACGGGGCGGCCGATCAGGCTCTTCGGGTTCAGGGCGATCCTCTTCTTGGCGATCTTGACTCCGAGGGCCTGGAGGAAGGCGGCGGATCGGAACATGGCCTTCTCCGTCTGCGGGAGGCGGTCGATGATCTGCTGGCCCGCCTGAGGGCCCTCGGTGATCTCCAGGTAGACGACGAACATCGTGTTGCCGGCCTTGGAGGTCGTCTCCTCGAAGTCCGAGACCTCGGCGCGGTAGGTACCGGGGGCGACGTGGGCGGTGGAGGTGTCCTTGTAGTTGGTGAAGTCGAAGGTCAGGGCCATGAGATTTTCTCCTGTGCGGTTGGGCTACTGGGTGTTCAGTTGTCGGCCTTGGCCGACTTGGCGGCGGCTGCGGGCTTACGCTCCGGGACTCCGCCAACTCCGAGGAAGCGCGAGAGCTTCTCCAGAGTCACGGGGTGGTCGCGTCCCAGGACGGACGGGACCTTCCCGCGAAGGTTGTAGGGGATACGGGCCTTAGTCCCGTACTCCGGGTCGGTGCCGAAGCGGACGATGTGCTTCAACGAGGGGCCGTCGTCGCGGCCGGTGTTGTCGAGGTCCTCCTCGACGTCGGCGTAGATGATGTAGTTGGGGGTTGCTCGGATGATCGACTGGGCGCCGCGCTGGACGTCCGGAGAGCGGCGCACGCCGCCGTTGATCTCGTCCTCGACCATCTTGACCTGGGCCGTCATGGCGACGTGCATCGGCTCCTTACGGTTACCGTCGGCCAGGCCGTACCAGAACACGGCCGTGTCGGTCATGATGTCCAGGGCCTGGCCCCATGTGCGCTGGTCGGCCGGGGCGGTGCCCTGCTTGATCTCGCGCACCGCGGTCTCGCTGACCCCGGTCAGATAGCGCATCGTCATCTTCTGGAGGGCGGTGAGACTGTCGAGGACGACGGCCTTGTACCCGTGACCGCCCTTGTCCAGGCTCCAGAAGACGTCGTCCAGTGCGGTGACGCTCTCTGGACGGACCACATCTATGTTCTTGACGTAGGGGGCGTTCTTGAACGACTGCGTGCCCTTCTCTCCGGGAAGATCGATGAACAGGGTCTTGCCCATCGTGGCGATGGTGGAGGCTAGAGAACTCTTTCCCCCACCCTGAGGTCCGAGGATCAGCCACCGACCGTAGTCGGCTGCCTCCTCGTTAACGTCAACGATGTTGACGCCGGCGAAACTGGCCATTGAATTTCCTTCCGCTGTCTGGGTGGTGACTTAACTGTAGGTGTATGACGGCGGGCATTGCAAGCCTGGAAGGCTACCTACCGCTGTGAGACGGGTCACGGTAGCGCAGGCCGTACTCCTCCGGCGCGTACTCCCCGCCCGACCCGCCGACCATCTGGGCGCGGCACAGGTCTGCGAACTCGCAGAACTGGCACGCGGCCTTCCCGAAGTTGCGGGGCGCCTCGCCGCGCCGGTCAGCGCGCACCCGCGTCCGAGAGATATCCGAGCAGGTGTCGGCCGCGGCCTGAAGATGGGAGCTGACCAAATGCGGGCTGACCGGGGTCAGGTGGCGTGCGAACCACTTACTGACAACCTGAGGCGAGGTCAGGCGTTCGATCTCTGACTCCTCGGCCGTGTAGGTGCCTGCGGCGCTGCCGTCCTTCTTCATCCCCTCGAAGGGGACGCCGTCGGCGCACCACTCCAGGTAGGTCCTCAGGTCGTAGTCCTTGACCGACGCGCTGAGCTTGCCGGCCTTCGTGATCCTGGGCACCTTCGGAGCCTTGGACCGGACTCGGTCGAAGGCCACGGCCCGCGGGCTGGGCAGGCCCCACTCCGCGCAGTCCGGAGACAGGCCCCACGCGTAGAGCTGGACCTGACTGTCCATCATCTCGTCCAGGCTCGTGACCTGGCCCAGAGTGCCGGACGTCTTGCAGTCCCGCACCACGACGATGCCGCGCTTGCGGTCCTGGTAGACCTCATCCGCGTAGCCCCACAAGGTGACCCCGGTGCCGGGAATCTCGCGCTCCCAGCGCTGCTCGACGGCGAGGACGGCCTCATTCTCCGACTCCTCGGCCCAGCGCTCACGCCACTCGGCGTAGACGTGGGAGTGCCCTCGGCGCGGCCCTTGTCCAGGCGGTCAGCGGCGCGGACGGCGTGGAACCACGAACCGAAGTCGAGGGCGGGCGTGACCTCCGATCGGGCGCGGCGCAGGCCGTCGATGTAGCGGTACTTCCACGCCTGAGGGCAGCGGCGGTGGAGGGTGAGCGAGGAGTAGGTGGCCTTCTCGGCCGTGATGACGTCCTCCTCAGGACGCTGGGTGGGGCTCATGGTGGCTGCTACTTCCTATCTGCGTAGATGTGATTCATGAGGGTCTTCTCTAGATCCGTGCGGTCCTGGTAGGCCTGGAACACTAGGTCGTCCACGGTGTTCGGTGCAAGCGCGTACCAGAACGTGGTCGCGCTCTTCTGGCCGAGCCGGTTGAGACGGTCTCGGGCCTGAACGATGTCGTCGCGCTGCCACGGCAGAGAGGCGAAGATCGCGTTCCTGGCGGTGACCAGCTCGTTCACGGCGACCGACAGCGTCTTGATCTGAGCGACGATGACGAGCCGGGCCGGGTCATCGGACCCGAAGCGCTGCCGCATGGCGAGCCGGTCCTCCGGCTTCGTGGAGCCGTCGATCCGCAGGACAGTGGTCCGCTTGTCGGCGATCTCCTCCTCCAGCGCAGCGAGCTCTCGGGTGAAGGTCCCGAACACGACGATGCGCTTCTCGTCCTCCAGCGTGTCGTGGATCAGGGAGGCGATGGTCTTCGCCTTGGACCGGCCGATCTCACGCACCTGACCCTCGTCGTCCGGGAGGTGACCTGCCGTGATCTGACGAAGGCGGGTCATGCGGACCAGACGGCTCGCCGCGGTCGCGGCGTCACCGCCGGGGGCGGCCTCCCGGATGTCGTCCTCCTCTCGGAACTCGACCTGCAACTTCGTGCGCATGTCCTCGTATGCCTTCAGCTCCTTCGGGCCCAGGGCGACGGGGAGGACCGTATCGACGGCGTCTGGCAGGTCCAGGCACTCCTCCTTGATGGCGACCGATGAGCGCTCGCCCATGATCTCCTCCAGGCGGTCCAGGTTCTTGAAGCCGACGACCTCGTGACCCATGTTCCCGCCCATCTCGGCGTAGTCCTCCTTGAAGTGCTTG
>QWCF01000842.1_pt1 | contig 10957 bp, 10 predicted proteins | sample 1972521 | NCBI WGS metagenome assembly QWCF01 (sample SAMN09866715, study PRJNA288562) | Human oral metagenome isolate term4_saliva, whole genome shotgun sequencing...
CCTGAATAACACGCTCGCTGGTAAAACCATAACTGCTTACAGTGCCTAACTTATGGTCTGACTTTTCCATAAAGTTACGCTCGTCAAGCCAAAAGTCAAACTGGGTAACACTCTCTTGAATATCGACAACATCAAAGTAGTCGGCAAGTACATCTGGAAAGATGCAACGTAATAATTGGTGAGTTTTCATGATGCAAAGGTAATAAATACTTATGAAATTGTGTGCTTAAGAGTATAGACTTGCAACTAGGTTTTAGGACTGACCCCTTATATCGCAATATGCACATTTACTTTTGTGTATCTATCTATGAATGTAATGAATCTCCGCACAAATGTAGTAAAAAAATAGAACACTATGTTGTTGTTCAGCAACTTATGCTAATGCTTAGATTGGGATATTGCAAAATAAGGGACTCTATAATCTTCATCTGAATAAATATCTTTTAGGCACTATAATATCGAGTCATAAATGTTCAGACTTGTTATGATATCTAAGATGTAATTGATAGATATCTAAAATGAATGCGGTAGATATTTGAGATGAATGTAACAGATATCTGAAACAAGAGTAACTAATATAAAACAGACTTTGCTAAGCATTTAAGGTATCTATTTGGTTACTGTATAAGCAGTTGTTACTACTTATAATTATATCATTTATTTTCTATTGAGTTATAAATGATATATTAATAAAAAAGGTGTGCCTATTTTGACACACCCTCTTTTATTATCTCAGAACGAATAAGATTTAATCTTTCCTTTCAGTATCAATAGTCTTTATCTTTTGTTTTGTTTCTTCTAATTCATCTTTTAGTTTTTGTACGCGACGATTCATATCATCAATAAGACTATTACCTTTCTTACTACTAATACTAAGGAAACCAATATTGTTTTCGTAAGTATTAATATCTTGTTTTAACTGTTCGAAACGACGAACAAGGCGTCCTCGTTCATTGTCAATAGCATTCTCGCCGCGTTGGGCAACTTTTTTAAGATTGTTACGGAAGTTGTCCATACGTCGGTTAGATGCCTTTATGTTTAATGTTTTATAGAGTTTATCGAGAGTGTCATGATACTCTTTAAACATTTTATCTTTTTCTTTAAAAGGTACGTGTCCTATTGCGTTAAATTCATCTATGAGTTTACGCATTTCTTCTTGCAAATTATCGACAGTGCTTTCTGTAAGCTGTTTTAGTTTATTGATAATCTCATTTTTCTTTGTTAGGTTCTCACGTTCTTCGTTTCGTTCACCAGCATGACTTGCGTTACGAGCTTCAAAGAAATGATTGCAAGCAGCAAGAAAGTTTTCCCAAAGCTGATCGCCTAATCGTTTGGGTACCATTCCTATTGTTTTCCATTCCTTCTGTAATGCAATGAGTTTATCCGATGTTTTTTTCCAATCAGTAGAGTCTTTCAACGCCTCTGCTTTTTCTACAAGCTCTTGTTTACGTCTTGCATTATCAGCGTACTTTTCTTTTAGTTCTTTGAAGAAATCTCCTTTTTTCTTGAAGAAGTCATCGCATGCAGCACGGAAGCGTTCGAAGATTTTAGCATTCATTTTTTGAGGTGTAAAACCTATACTTCTCCATTCTTGCTGTAAGCTAATAATAGCTTTTGAGTGATTATCCCAATCGCTAATGTTCTTTCGTTCTTGTTTAACGATAGATTCTATTTTTTCGCAGAGAGCAGTTTTCTTACTTAAATTTTCTTCTTCTGCAGCACGAATTTGTTCAAAATGTTGTTGGTGTCGCTTATTTATTACGGTACTAGCTGCTTTAAAGCGCTGCCATATTTGTTCGCGAAGCTCTTTTTCTACTGGTCCTGTTTCTCTGTATTCTTGGTGTAAATCTTGAAGTTGATGGAAAGCACTAATAACATCGCTTTCGTCTGCTAATTTTTCAGCAGCTTCACAAAGTTTTGTTTTCTTTTCAAGATTCTTTTTAAAATCGTATTCACGTGCCTCACGATTAAGATTTAATAAATCATAATACTGTTCAACGTAGAGCTGATAGTTACGCCACAATTCATTAACCTTTTCTGATGGTACAGGTTTTATGTTTTTCCATTCTTGTTGTAGCGTTTTAAACTCCTGAAAATCTTTATTTGCTTCTTCTGGAGTAGTAGCCATTGTTTTTATTCTTTCAATAATGGCTTCTTTCTTTTTCAAATTTTCTTGTTTAAGCTCTTCTTGTTCCAAAAATGCTTTTTGACGTTTTTCTTTTATAATAGTCATCTCAGCTCTGAATGCCTCTTCATCGTCGTCTGGTAGTACTTGGTATTTCTCTGGGTCACCTCCTGCTTCGAGATAAGCTTTTTGTTGTGCATCGCGTTCAGCTGTGTGTATCCTATAAAACGATGTTTTTAGATGATCTACTTCTGCTTTCTCTGGAATATCTTCGCTATTAGCAATCTCCTTTGCTCGTTTTACAATTTCTTGTTTAGAGTAATAAACCTTCTTAGCGAGGGTATTCTCGTCCCTTAATTGTTGGTTATTGTCTTCCGTTGTTACCGTTTTTGTAGCATCGTCTGATGTTACTTCGGCATTTTGTACGGTTTGTTCTACAGTCGTTTCAGGCTGTTTTACTTCTTCTAATCCCTGATTAAGGGTATTCTCTTGAGAGTCCATCATTTCACTATTAGTTTATGATTCGAGTTTTTTCATTATATATACAGTGTAACAACCTTTTATAATGGCTACAGACACCGTACTATTTAATAAGGTGCAAACTTAGATAAAAAGTTTTAAACCACCTAAATTTATACTTGTTTTTTTATTTAATTCAGGAATTCTCTTTCTTTAGATAAGAAAATATCTGCTATTTTTGATTATATCAATCGTTTGTGTCGTAAAATCCACCACGTAACTCCTGAGACGATAACAGACAGTATAAGTGCTATAACAAATCCCCACTCTGATGTTTCCATACCATTAACAAGATTCATTCCAAAAAGAGACGATATGAGTGTAGGGAACATCATTATAATAGAAACCGATGTAAGAGTACGCATTACCGTATTCATATTATTATTAATGATACTTGAATAAGTGTCCATAGTCGATTCGAGAATATCTGTATATATACTTGTTATCTCTCGTGCCTGACTCATTTCGATGTTTACGTCTTCAATTAAGTCTGCATCCAATTCATCAACTTGTAATTTGAATTTTAGTTTAGCCAATAAATTCTCATTACCACGAATAGAAGTAACAAAATAAGTAAGCGAATCTTGAAGACGACTAAGACCAATAAGACTTTCATTGTTCACTTCTTGGTCGAGATTGTGTTTTGCTTTATCAATTAAATTACTAATTTGTTTTAATCGTTTCAGATACCAAACAGCAGAACAAAGGAACAATCGGAAAATCATATCTACATAATCTGTAAATCCTACTCCACGTTTCTGTTGGAACGAAACAAAGTCGAGCATCATATTTGTTTCGAAGTTACAGACAGTGATTGTTACATCGCGTTTATGAATGATACCTAAAGGGACGGTAGTATAAGGTGTACGCGAACGAATTTCTTTTACGTATGGGATACGTAAAATAATCAACATCCAACCATCGTCGTATTCATAACGTGCACGTTCATCGGTATCGCTAATGTCTGAAATAAAATAATCTGGAATATTATAAGTTTCTTCTAATTCTTGTTGTTCTTGTTCTGTGGGGCAAGTAACTTGTATCCAACAGTTAGGTTGCCATTCTTTAATTGTGTTTAGTTTCCCATTAATGTTCCAATATGTCTTCATTCTGCTAATCTCCAATTAGTTAAATTCAGGCGCGGATTAGCAGATACAATATGCTATCCTCGCTCTATTTGTTTAAAACATTCGAAAGATAATCGTCCATTTATAAAATAATATTGATTCTATGTTTGCAAAAGTAACAAGAAAAATCCGTTAATACAAACAAAACATAAAGTTTTTATTTTGTATTAACGGTTTTATTTGACTATAAAAAATAACATATCCCTATTAGCCTACAAAAGAAAAAGCCTTTTATAAGCTAAAGAGAATAGTTTATTTGGTTGGAATTTCTTCCAAAGTTTTCACTAATAAGTCCCAGAAAGGCTGTGCAGTGTCAATCTTAAATCGTTCTGTTGCTGTATGTGGGCTGCGAATGGTTGGTCCAAGACTGACAACATCAAGATGTGGGTACTTACCAAGAATAATAGAACATTCAAGCCCTGCATGATCAGCCTGTACAATTACATCTTCACCAGTTTGTTCTTTATATACTTTCTCCAATAGGTTCAGAATTTCGCTATTTGGATTTGGATCCCAACCACCATATCTTGCACTAAGTTCTGTTTTCATGCCTGCCAGGTCGAAACAACTCTTTATCTGTGTTGCTAGATACTCTCTCATATCTTCGCGAGCAGAACGAACAAGTACTTTAAAATAAGCTTTATTTGCATCAATGGTAATAATAGCAAGGTTAGAAGAGGTTTCAACAACGTCTGGATAAGCAGGAATCATACGCAAAACACCATTGTGAACTGCATAAATAGCATTAATAATGTTGTCTTGAATTTCTTCTGGAACGAGAGCAGCAGGTTTTTCAACATCTTCAACAAAGAATTCTATATTGCTTTCAATTGTTTTGAACTCGCTTTCGAGTAATTGTCGTTGTGCCTCTACCATTTCTTTAAGTGCAACAACTTTATCTTTAGCAAGTGCAAGTACAACTTCTGCCTTGAATGGAATAGCGTTACGCATATTGCCACCTTGCCATGCTGCTAAGCGTGCACCGAGTTCTGCAGTTGCATCACGTACAAAACGTACCATCTCCTTGTTTGCATTGGCACGTCCTTCGTGAATTTCGAGACCAGAGTGTCCTCCACGGAATCCTTTTAGTGTAACCTTAACAGCTACCTCTTGGTCGTTGGCAACCTCTTTATATTCTAATACAGAGTCTATATCAACACCACCAGCAGAACCGATAACAAACTTACCCCATGTCTCAGAGTCTAAGTTCATTAATATATCGCCTTGCAATTCGTCTTCTGGAAGATCATTCGCACCAAACATTCCAGTCTCTTCGTCTCTTGTAATGAGCCCTTCAATAGGTCCGTGTTTTAAGGTCTTATCTTCCATAATACCCATAATTGCAGCAACACCAGCACCATTGTCAGCACCAAGTGTTGTATTATTAGCATAAACCCAACCATCTGTAATGTGAGTTTCGATAGGGTCTGTTTCAAAGATATGGTTACTCTCTGGACTCTTCTGTGGTACCATATCCATGTGCGCCTGTAAGATAACACCTTTACGATTCTCGTATCCAGGTGTAGCAGGTTTACGCATCAAGACATTGCCAGCAGGATCTACAAAGGCTTCTACTCCCACTTTCTTTGCGAAATCGAGCAAGAAGGCTTGTACCCTTTCCATGTGTCCTGTTGGACGTGGAATCTGTGTCAAATCATCAAAGTTGCGCCAAAGAAGTTCTGGACTGAGATTTCTAATTTCACTCATAGTTTTGTTTGTTTTAAAGGGTTAGTATTTATTTATTTTATACTTGTTTATTTATTTACGAATAATGTCTATCTTTATATTCTTTTTATGTGTGAATGCCAAAGCAATCCAAGCATAAACACCAAGTAAAATTACTAATAGGGTTTGCAATGTGTGCACTATTAGTACGAAATAGAGAGCACTTACATCTGCCACGCCATAGATAATGAGCATTGTCTTCACAGCAAAGTGCCATGGACCAGCCCCATTTGGTGTCGGAACTATCACTGCTATTGAACCAACAACGAAACATACCAGTGCACAAGTAGCTCCTAACAATGCAGTTTGACGAAAACAAAAGAATGTTAAGTAAAAATGTAGAAAGTAGCAACCCCATATAGCTAGGCTGTAGAACACAAACAAAGGCATATTCTTTACGTTTCGAACAGAAGTAATGCCTTGCCAAATCCCAGTTAATGCTCCTTTCACTTTTTTATATAAAGGTAAATGTCGCCGAATGATATACAAGAGAATAATAACAGCTATGGCGCAGATGCCTGTAACAAACCAGCCCGTCATTGAAAACTTATGGACGATATTGTCAATATTCGTGCCTGTTTTGAAGAAAAAGTTAGTGAATACTTTTATTTGTGTCAGAATTGCAAACACTGCCATTAATATAACGATAACGATATCTACAGCCCGTTCTGTAACAACAGTACCTAAAGCTTTTGGAAAGGCTACATTATCGTAGCGACTCAATACTCCACAGCGTGCAAATTCGCCTACTCGAGGTATCACGAGGCTAACTGCATACGAGAGGAAAATGGAATTGACACAAACAGAGTTGCGTGTTTGTTCGCCTAACGGTTCCAAAACCTGTTTCCAACGCCAACCTCGAAAGGTTTGTGCTAATATTCCGAAAGGCATAGATAGTAACATCCACGTCCAATTCATCTCGTTTAGAACTACTTGGCGCATTTGTGCAAAGTCGAAGTCTCTATACATCCAATAAAGAATCCCACCGCCCAAAACAAGGGGTAGCACTATCTTTATAGCATTATATAGCAATTTCTTCGTTTCCATTCTGAAAGCAAAGATACATAAATGCTTTTAAATATAGAATATTTTTTCTATCTTTGTCGCCAAATAAAGATAATTTATGAAATCAGTAAAGCCTAAAAAGAATCTCGGGCAACATTTCTTAACCGACTTGAATGTAGCGAAACGTATTGCGGATACAGTAGATACTTGCCCCAATATACCTATTTTAGAGATTGGTCCAGGTATGGGAGTGCTTACTCAATATCTCGTAGAAAAGCATCGAGATGTAAAGGCAGTAGAAATAGATAAAGAGAGCGTTGCATACCTAAACGAGGCTTTTCCAATACTGCACGATAACATCGTAGGTGCAGATTTCTTACAAATGAATTTGGAAGATATATTTAGTGGTAAACAATTTGTTCTTACAGGCAATTACCCTTACGATATATCATCACAAATTTTCTTTAAGATGCTAGATAATAGGGACCTAATTCCGTGCTGTACAGGTATGATACAACGCGAGGTAGCTTTGCGTATTGCAGCACAACCTGGTAATAAAACGTACGGGATTCTATCTGTATTAATCCAAGCGTGGTACGATGTTGAATATTTGTTCACCGTAGATGAAGATGTATTCAACCCTCCTCCAAAAGTAAAGAGTGCCGTTATTAGAATGACACGCAACAATGTTAGCAAGCTCAATTGCGACGAAATTCTCTTTAAGCGTCTAGTAAAAACGGTATTTAATCAGCGTCGCAAGATGTTACGTGTCAGCTTACGCCAGATGATTCCCAACAAGGTACATAAAAACTTCTATGAACAAGATGTAATGACAAAACGTCCCGAGCAGCTGACTATTGCACAATTTGTAGAACTTACCAATATGGTAGAAGCTGAAATGGCAGTTATAAACGTATAAACAGGTAAAAAAATAATGAGTAAAAAAGAAACATACGAACTATTGCTGAAGCAAATTGCAGCCCTCATAGAGGGAGAGTCGAGCAATAAGGTTGGTGTCTTAGCAAATGTTGCAGCAGCTATTCACCATACTTTTGATACTTTCTTCTGGACGGGTTTCTACCTTTTTAATGAAGGGAATATGTTACAGTTAGGACCATTTCAAGGAACCACAGCTTGTTTTAATATACCAGTGGGAAAAGGTGTCTGTGGAACTGCATTTGCAGAACGTCGAGCGCTTATAGTTCCAAATGTAGAAGATTTTCCTGGACATATTGCTTGTAGTTCGTTTTCTCGTTCGGAAATTGTTGTTCCTATATATAATAAGGAGGGAGAAATCGTAGGAGTACTCGATATTGATAGTACAAACCTGAATGCTTTTGATACGATTGATGCTCAATATTTGGAGCAGGCAATGTGTATTCTATCTGCAGAAATCTATACAAACCAATAGAAAAAAACTATAAACTTTGCGCAATTACGAATAAATTCCTAAATTTGTATTTAGAAACAATTAATACGCATACTTATGATAGACGTTAAAGAAACATTAAACGAGGCTGAAGAACGTATGGAGATGGCTGCTATGTATCTCGACGAACAGTTGCAACGTATTCGTGCAGGACGTGCTAACGTGGCAATTCTCGATGGAATAAGAGTAAGTTCATACGGTTCAATGGTACCACTCAATCAAGTTGCCAGTGTAACAGTGCCAGACCCACGTACAATTGCTATTAAACCTTGGGATAAAAAAGCTATCCGCGAAATAGAAAAAGCTATTATGGACTCGGATGTTGGCATTACTCCCGAGAATAATGGAGAGGTTATTCGCCTTAATCTTCCTCAACCAACAGAAGAGCGTCGCCGCGACCTTGTAAAGCAAAGCAACAAGATTGGAGAACGCACAAAGGTAGAAGTGCGTAATGCTCGTTCTGATATTAAAGACAAATTGAAGAAGGCTATAAAAGATGGACTATCTGAAGACCTTGAGAAAGATGCAGAAGCCGACTTGCAAAAGATACACGATAAGTTCATAAAACGTATAGATGCGCTTCTTGTTGAGAAAGAAAAAGAAATAATGACCGTATAAAAAATCTCCCTTTATTTACCCTTTGTTGGGTGAGTAAAGGGCTTTTTGTATAGTAATGCGTGGTTTAGTAATAAAGAATACAGGCAGTTGGTACACTGTAAAAACCGATGATGGTCGTGTAATAGAGAGTAAGATAAAAGGTAATTTTCGTCTAAAGGGCATTCGTTCTACCAATCCTGTAGCAGTGGGCGACTATGTAAACCTTATTATCAACCAGGAAGGAACAGCCTTTATATCCGAGATTGAAGATAGGAAAAACTATATTATACGTAAGTCGCCTAACCTTTCCAAGCAAAGTCATATTATTGCAGCCAACCTCGACCAGGCTTTTCTCGTGGTTACGGTAAACTATCCTGAAACTTCAACAACGTTTATCGACCGTTTTCTTGCTTGTGCCGAAGCCTATCGCATTCCTGTTGTTTTGGTTTTTAATAAATACGACTTGCTCGATGAAGATGAACGACGATACCAAAAGGCTGCTATTCATTTATATGAAGGTCTTGATTACAAGTGTGTAACGCTGCAAGCTACCGCCGATGCACCCATAGAAAGGAGTATAGAACAGCTCCACCCATTACTAAAAGATAAGGTTACGCTGCTAAGTGGCAATAGTGGGGTGGGCAAATCTACCATTATCAATGCATTGTTGCCTGGAGTTCATTTGCGTACCGCAGAGATTTCAGACTCGCATAATACGGGAATGCACACTACAACCTTTAGCGAAATGTTGGAACTTCCCTACGGAGGCTATATTATAGACACACCGGGCATTAAAGGTTTTGGTACTTTTGACATTGATAAGGAAGAACTTACAAGCTATTTCAGAGAAATTTTCAAGTATTCTAAGTCGTGCCGATTCAATAATTGTACCCATACACACGAACCTGGTTGTGCTGTTCGTAAAGCAGTAGAGGAACATTATATTGCTGAAAGCCGCTACAACAGCTACCTTTCTATGCTTGAGGATAAGGAAGAAAATAAGTATCGCGAGGCTTTTTAGGTATTCTTAATATATCAAAGTGTTTAGTGTTACAAGGAAGATAGAATACCTAAACTGTAATAGGGTAAAAAGATATAACATATTATTATTGTTTTCCTTTTACCCTAAGATTATTCTCATTTGTAGAAAGCTTGCTTATACCCTTCTACAACTGCTGGTTTGTGTCAATGGGGGCTTATTTTATAGAAACAGATATACCTGCACTTTCACCCATAACGCCTAAGACTACTTCCATATCTGCAGGCTTCTTGCCTGTGTAAGTCATAGCGTATGCCTTTTTATGTGTCTTTGTGGATATTCTTTAGATAGTTCCCCAGTTATAAATCTGAATAGAGAAACTTCGCCATTAGCATATTTCATTTCTCCAAATGTAATCCCCCTGCTTCAATTTTAGATTGTTGCTTGTTAGAGATATTCACAGGGCAAATTCTTTTATAATCGGCCTTGTTGATTAACAAGATACCTCGTATCTTAAAATCTTTTTTATCTGTAGTATAAAGAGTATCTTTTCCTGTTTGAGAAGTTGATAATTCAAAATTAACTTCGTTTAGTTCGGGTGGATAACTATCATATTTTAAGGGGTCAGTCCTAAAACCCAGTTGCAAGCCTATACTTTTAAGCGCATAATTTCATAAGCCTATATAAAAAGAAAGGAATATCTGTGACCCCTCTGAACTGTGCCCTGAATGCCTTAACTTTAGCATTGAATGACTCGGCATTTGCATTCGTTGCTCTGTTTACAAAGAAATTGAGTATGGTTTGATAATGATTTTCAAACGTGTCAATCACTGTGTAGAAATTGTCCACTCCCAGCTCTTCAACCTCATTAGCTCTTGATGTTATAAATATCGGTAAGTTTCATAGCCAAATCATATGCCTTTTTCAGTGTCGGATAATGTTCAAAGATGATTTGTGCCCTACATTTCTGTGTTTCAGTCCACTTGGTCTTGTGCTTGGTCAATATGAACTTTGCTCTGGCGAGCAACTGCTTACGCGTGTCACCATTGCTGTATCTAAAGGGTATATATTCCTTACCCTTACATTTAGCTTCTTTTATCTCTTCATTCTCCTTATCTCTTGCCATCCATCGGTAAGCGATACGCATGTCATCCAGAGCATCATAATATAGTTTCTGCACATGAAATCTATCATTGGTAATAAGCGCTTTGGGAAAAACAGAGTGGGCTATGCGCATCATAGAAGATGATAAATCGAGTGTTATCTCCTTGACAGTCTTTCGTTTAGAAAGGTTTATCTTCTTAAGAATCTGGATGACATCCTCTGCCTTGGTCCCTTTAACCACAGCTACCAAAGTCCCTTTTCTGCCCTTTCCCGCCTTGTTGGTCAGAAAAGTATAAACCTCGCCACTGCTTAGACAGGTCTCATCAATACTTAGACTCTCTCCTATG
>QWCF01000772.1_pt1 | contig 10916 bp, 9 predicted proteins | sample 1972521 | NCBI WGS metagenome assembly QWCF01 (sample SAMN09866715, study PRJNA288562) | Human oral metagenome isolate term4_saliva, whole genome shotgun sequencing...
CGGGGTGGTCTGCGCGGCTCCTTGAGCCTCATGTACTCAAGTATGCACCCTCTCAGAGGGCGTGTCAATAGGGTTGAGCGAACTTTACTCAACTTTTTTTCGCGGAGGTGTGTGAGGGGCGGGTTTTTTAGGGCTCTGGAGGGACATTTTGCGGGGGATTTTGGGGATGCGGCGAGGCGCGAATGGGCGGTTTTGCCGCGGAATTCCGGGGTTTTTGGGTGACGTGAGGGCGTGGCGCGGCGATTCAGCGCACGGCGGACAGTGCCGGGCGCGCGGGGCGAAAAAATTTTTTAAAAACTTTTAAAAAAAGGGGTGAAAACCCGGAAATTGGGGTGCGAGAGGGCTCGGAAGGCGATGCAGGGGCACCTTATATAGGGCGTGCGGGGCGATTTTTAGGCGCGATTTTTAGGTCTGAAGGCTAGGCCTCTAGCAACGCTGCTAGGGGTGACTTCATGCAGGCACCTCAACTGCAGGCGCCCGCCATGAGATCTCGGAGATTCGTTCCTCTTATATATGGAGGGCCCGCTTGCAAGCTCCATCGCTCGCTTATGGAGGTATCTCCGCTTGTCCGACATGTATTTCCTTAACCCTCACCTGTGGATTGAGGCTACCCACCTGCCGTATGCTGGATACGACCATATCCTCTCAAAGTAGACAGGAGCTCACATGCCAGAGTCCACCCAAAAGACCAAAAAAAAATTTCCACGTTGGATACTGGAACTATTTACATTTATTTTCATTCCTTACCTCATAGTATACATATCTAGCCCAGTTATCTTCGGAATTCTTTTACTTATCGGTATACCTATTTTTATTTTCTTATATTTTCGCCTCACAAACTATATAATAGATTCAGAAAATCCTGCGGGGCACAAAAAAATGAACCTTCCACAGACCCCCAAGCCTGAGGAAAAACGCACCAAAAACCATTTTCTTAAGCGTTTCTGCCTTGCTATTCTTATATTAATCACCATAACTCAAATCTTCCTTCTCTTGGTAAATATTAATAACTATAGAGAAACAATGATAAATCTACCAGACAGCTTCAGCTTCTCGGCTAAAAGTCAGGAACTTTCGAATATTCACTCTCTTCAAAACATTATTTTCAAGCAGATGCTTGGAGTCATACTCCTAATTTTTCTCATTGCCTGTTTTTTCAGAGAATATATTAAATTAACGCTACAAAATCATATCTTACGAGTATTTGTAGCAACAGTAATATTTGGAGGCATACTCGCATTCGCTATCCCGTCCTTTTTGTATAATTACAGACTCATCGGAGAGACCAAAGACTTAACAACCGCACTACTTGGAGTTACAGGTGGAGTTGTTGCACTATTCTCACTTATCAAAAGTCATCAGAAGAGCGAGCTTGAACGTGAGCAACTGGAAGTGCAGAAGCAGAAAGATAGCCGAGAGCATATACGACAACTACATAATTCGTACAGTGATCGATTTGATAAAGCCGTGACCGAACTTAATAGTGGCGATTCAAAGGATGCTTTTGCGGCGGTATATAAACTCGTCCACCTTGCCGACGATTGGTTGGAATACAAAGATTTATCGGACAACGAGAAAGAGCAAAATAAATTAAAAAATAGGGCCCAAAAAGAGACTCAGACAATCATCGACATTCTTTGCAAGTATATTCGAACCATGCCCAAAACCTGCACCAACAAAGACCTCCAGAATATAAAAACAATTCAAGGAAAAAAGAAAAATCTAATCGAAAAAGAGGCAGAGGTTCGCCAGCTAATATTTAGCGAAATCAAAACAAGGACAGATTACCTTAAGAGAATTAATATCCCCAACGATATCAATGCTCCACTTCCTGGGGAAAAAGAACCACCTGAGGATTCCTGGGGAAGGTACACGTTCAATTTCTTCGGTGCACCAATTTTCTACTCGCTCGATGGAATGCATTTCCCAAATTCCGACTTCAGCGAGGCGAATTTTTACGAGGGGTCCTCATTTTGTAGCACAAAGTTCCAGGAAGCAAAATTTGTAAATGCAACATTTTTTGAAGATATAAAATTTAATAATGCAAAATTTCTGGGACAAACTTTATTCACAGAATCTATTTTCAAAAAAAGAGTTTCTTTTTTTAGCGTTAATTTTCTTGGAGAATTACATTCTTCAAAAATAGACGTATATGGTATTGCAGATTATTCAGCAGCAAGATTTTATGATTTAACAATATTTCACAGTTCAGAATTCCACAAGGACTTGAAAGGGCATTCAGGGTCTCACATCAATTGGCAAAACCAAGATTACACTTTATTCAAGGCAGTACATACAGCCCCACGGAAAACTATAGAATGGCATGACACAAAATTCTACGGGTACGTTGATTTCTATTCCTCTGTCTTTAATAATGACGCATTATTCAGAGATGTGGAATTCATGGAGGGCTGTAATTTCTTGAGGTCCACATTTAAAACCGCAGATTTTAAAAATTCAAAATTTACAAGAGGCGCAGGATTTCAAGAAGTAACATTCACACATCGTGCCTACTACAAAAATGTGAATAGCTGGTTTCAAAAAGATTCTTTCCGTGGAGCAGAATATATATACAGTCGTGATCACGAATTCCCGGGCTTTGCTTGTTTGGGAACAATTCCCAAAGATAGAAACTTCGATGTAGGTTCATATTTGTATCCATTGGGATCTAGGTTTTATAAAATTTCGAAGAACGGAAATAAAATTTACAGCCAATATGCTCAACAAATTTAACCAAAATCCATTTTTGGTTTCCGCATAAAGCCATAATTACTGAAGCCCCGTCTGCGTATCTCGCGCAGGCGGGGCTTCTTCTTTGCCCACTGGGAGCGCACACGGGTGGGGTCCTCCCCTATGCTGGATATAAGCCAGCACCGGAGCAGGAAGGGACCACCACCATGAACCTCAACAAACTCTTAACTGCGCTGCTGCAACGCAAAAACACCTCGGCACGCAACCAGCCGGCTGGGCGGCACGAACGCTACACGCACGCACTCGAACAGTTCCTCGACGGGCAGCCCGCCGTACGCCTGGGCGGGGCATACACGCTCGCGAACCTCGCAGACGAATGGCTCACCGACGCATCCCTCCCCGAGCAGGTACGCCGCGAAGAAGCCCAAGCCATTATCGACAAGCTGACCGGGTGTATCCGCACGCCCTACCCCCTCGCGCAGAAACGACAAGCCCTAGAAGCAGACGAGGCCCCCGAAGGGTACGAAGGCGACTTTACGCGCGATCAGGAGGCACTACGCGAAGAGCAGCTGGTGCGCCGCACCGTCTTCATGGAGTTCAGCCGCCGCCTCGCCGCGGTTACCGAAAGCTGCAAGACTGGCAACACGGAAAGCCAGCACACGGTACCGCCAATATTGCCCATGTGGGCTGACCTACGCTTCGACTTCGGCGGCGCACCCATCTTCTACCCGTTACGGCAGCTGCACTTTCAGAACGCCGATTTCGCCTCCGCGACCTTCTACGGCCCGGCGGATTTTTCCGGCGCAACCTTCCACGGTGACACCAGCTTTTCCGCGGCACAGTTCACGGCTGACGCATCCTTCAACAGCGCGAACTTCACCGACTGGGTGGGTTTCAGCGCCGCACGCTTCGCGGGCGCAGCAGAGTTCAGCGGGGCACATTTCGCGGACGCGGCAAGCTTCGCAACCGTAACCTTCACCGGCGAGGCAGACTTCTCAGACGCGGTCTTCTCAGCTGCGGCTGACTTCGCGGTAGCCTCCTTCGAGTCCGACGCCAACTTTTCACACTTGAACACCGCGGGCATAGCCAGTTTCGCGGCGGTCACCTTCGACGGAAAGGCAGTATTCACCGCCTCCACGTTCCACAATGAAGCGCACTTCGCCGCGTCGGTCTTCAACCGCCCGGCGGTGTTCTCCAAATCGCTGTTCGGCGGGGTCGCGCGCTTTGCCGGTGTAGTCACCAAGCAGTCCGCAATGTTCAGCAACGTACGCTTTGCGAGCGCGGCGGACTTTAGCGGGGCGTCCTTCACGCAGTACGAGGATTTTGGTGGGGCGCGGTTCGACGGCGACGCCACGTTCAGCCGGTCGAGTTTTTTTGCGGTTATAAGGACGAGCTATGACATGGACTTCCCGCAGTACGCGAACTTCGCTAACGCGGCATTCGCGCAGGGCGCCGACTTTAGTGAGGCGACGTTCACGGCATTTGTCGGCTTCGGTAGGGCGACGTTCGCGGGGACGGTGAGCTTTAACGGGGCGAACTTTGCGGGAGCCTACTTTGCGGATGCGAAGTTCAGTCAGAAGGCTGATTTTAGGCAGACTAGATTCGCGTACGCTGAGCCGTCTTTTTGGGACTCGGAGGGTCAACAGAAGAGTGCCCGGTTCTCGGCGCAAGCGGATCCGCAGGATTACCTGTTCGAGGTGCGCCCGGAGAGCCCGCACGGTTTCAGTTGCGGCGAGGCGGAGCTTCTTAATAGAACGTTCATTCTCCCTGTCGGTGCGGTGCTGTACGACCCGGATTCCTGGGACGAAGAGCAGCAGGAGTACACCCGCGTTAGTGAGCCTGCGCAGTAATATCCAGAGGCCCCGCCACATTGAACATGTGGCGGGGCCTTCGCGCACGTAGTGAACACCGCCGAGCAACTACGTCGAAAAATAAAACGGTACAAAAAACCCCGCTTGAGCGAGTAGGCTCTAGCGGGGTTTTTCGAATCTTATCTACCCGGATTCGTTTATCGCTTTTCAACGGCATTAGGCTACGCCTGAGATAAACAAACATAAATTGGGTAGCAAAAATACGCGGAATGTGTGTCATCTGCTAAAATCAGCAGTGACAACGCAATTCCGCGTTGTCTCTAATTTATAAACTAAATAGAGAGGAGGTGTACTCCTATGGATAAGGACCATTTCTGGCTCCTCGTTGAACGAGGAAGCTATGTGGCTACCCTATTCCTTGGTCTCGTAGAGATGAGTCAGTTGTTGGCATCCTGTCTCTTGTAGACCATTCATTTGTGGGGCTACTGGTGATGCTGCAACATCACTGGTAGCTCCACTTTTATTTACTGTCATTATACATAAGGACATTCCCTATACGCATGACCATATACCTAATAATGTAGCGTAATTCTTAAGACATAACAACACGACAACACTAATTACGCCGCTATTGTATCCACAGCAAGGAACAATATCGCCTATTTTGAGGATTTCCACACCCACCTTGCCTGCAGCGGATAGCAGAAGCATCGTCTGTGCATCTCATGCAGACGAAGCCCTCGTTGATGACCGGGCGCAGCTCATGGCAAGCAGCTTTACCCTATGCTGGAAGGTGAACGTTCCTATCAGAGAGGACAGGAGAACCTAGTGCCCAGCAATAACGCATCATCCGTTCCAGAGAGCCCGGTAATCCCAAAAGCTCAGGAGAAGCCTTGGTATATCCAGCGCTTTACTAAGCTCCTCATTGGTTTTGGTCTGGGCAGCGGCGCGGTTGCACTCGTTCTACCTTGGATGCTGTGGTTTCTCTGCGGCATGAGCTCGGGTAGCTCAGATCAGCTGCGCTTGCATCTTCTGTACGTTACTGGCGGCATTATTGCGGTTCTGACTCTTCTGCAGACTAATTGGAAGAACCAGGGTGACCGCCTCAAAATTGACGCCGACATCAAGAAGAATGAGCAGGACGCAGAGAAGAACGAACGCGACCATATCCGCCAGGTTTATGCAGAGCGTCGTAACCGCTACACCAAGGCTGTCGAGCAGCTAGCTGACGAGAAAGCAACCGTCCGTCTGGGCGGTATCTATACCCTTGTAGGCTTGGCCGATGAGTGGCTAGCCGATGACACTCTTGAGGTAGAAGAACAACAAAAAGAAGGACAGGTTATTATCAATAACCTTTGCTCCTACATTCGTTCACCCTTCCCCCTTGCAGAAAAAATTGAAGAATACGAAGCCCGCAAAGCACTAGAAAATCTCCAGAAATTAGAATCCGAGAAGCTCGATGAAGAAATGTCTTCACGACTCCAGGTCCTACTTAAGCGTTTCGAAGATTCTGGTGAATACGAAAAACCTAAAGACATCACCACAGACTATGCAAAGTTCCACGAAGAACAGGACGTACGCCGCACTATCTTCGTCGAGATGAGCAAGCGCAGTAGTACCTTCGCCAAGAATGATAAGGGTGAAATAATCGAAACCGTTCCAGGAATCTGGAGTGACTTTGATTTCGATTTCAGTCGATCTCCCATTTTCTATCCTCTCTATAGCCTCACGATTGAGAAAGGTAATTTTTCTTCTGCCAAGTTCTACAGCAACGCATACTTCGGCAAGGCGACCTTCACCCAAACCGCAGACTTCAGCTGGGCGACCTTCACCCAAACCGCAGACTTCAGCTGGGCGAGGTTCACCCAAACCGCAGACTTCAGCGGGGCGAGGTTCACCCAAACCGCGCGCTTCAGCGGGGCGAGGTTCACCCAAACCGCAGACTTCAGCTGGGCGAGGTTCACCCAAACCGCGCGCTTCAGCTGGGCGAGGTTCACCCAAACCGCAGACTTCAGTGAAGCGGCCTTCACCCAAACCGCGTACTTCAGCAGGGCGAGGTTCACCCAAACCGCGTACTTCAGCAGCGCGACCTTCACCCAAACCGCAGACTTCACTGAAGCGGCCTTCACCCAAACCGCGTACTTCAGCAGCGCGACCTTCACCCAAACCGCGTACTTCAGCAGCGCGACCTTCACCCAAACCGCAGACTTCAGCAAAGCAACGTTTAAAGAGATCTCGCCAAAATTTGTGGATAATAACGAAGATTCTGATATAACATTCAGAGCACGATTTGCTGTACTGTCGGATAATCAAGGAGAACACGAATTCACAGTTCGTGAGGGTAGTAAACTTATTGAGCTTGGAAAGGCTACGCTTCGTGGTAAACCGTTTATTATCCCGGTTGGCACAGTGCTCTTCGACTGGGACGATGAGCTACAGGGCTACATCACTAGTGAGCCTGCTGAGCCGCTGCTAGATAACTCCAGCGCTGGAGAAGAAAACAAAGCCGAATAGCACTCCCCCCCCCTAAAAAGGCCCCGCCGGCCCCTCGTCGGCGGGGCCTTCACGTGTGTTTATGGGTGACTCACTACAGGCCACTTTGCACTATGCTGAAAGGTGGCCGTTCCTCTCAAAGGAGATAGAGATAGGGATATGACTAAACCGATTAAAGATTCCAAAAAGCCACTGCAGGAACCTAGCTGGTTGAGCAAGTACTGGTTTTATACAGTCCTCATTTTGCTAGCCGTGATTGGGGTTCCCAGCGCTTTTTTCGTTCCCACGCTAATCCCTGGGCTCATCAATGATGGCAATAGCATTGTGTCCGTTCGTCAGGGTATCCTCGCAGTCTTAGCAGGAGCTCTTACCATGCTCACGCTCTCGGAGACCCATCGCAAAAATACCTATGAAAAGAACAAGAATGAGCGGGACCATACCCGTCAAGTACTCGCGGAACGTCGTAGCCGCTATGCCAAAGCTGTCGAGCAGCTAGCTGACGAGAAAGCCTCCGTCCGTCTGGGCGGCATCTATACCCTTGCAGGTTTGGTCGATGAGTGGCTTGCTGATGATGCTCTCAAGCTGGAAGAACAGCAAAAAGAAGGGCAGGTTATTATCAATAATCTTTGTTCATATGTCCGTGCTCCCTTTCCCCTGGCAGCAAAGACGGAATATCTCCAGTCTGATGTAGATATAGTGCCTGCTAATTATGTAGGCGACTTCGTTGCAGATCAGGTAATGTTTCGTGAAGAACAGGATGTACGACGAACAATTTTTGCAGAAATTAGCAATCGCAGTAGTACCTTCACCAAAGATAAGAACGGGAATGTTTTTGTAACCCCTGGCGCGTGGGCTGAATTTGATTTCGATTTCAGTTGGGCACCAATTTTCTATCCTTTGAGTAACTTCACCATTGAAAAAGCAATTTTCTCTTCTGCCAGATTCTACGGTGACGCGAATTTCATCAAGACATCCTTTATCCAGAACGTAGACTTTAGCCGGGCAACTTTTAACGGCAAAGCAAAATTTAACGGTTCAGAATTTGCTCAAGAAGCAACCTTCAACGAAGTGGTCTTCAACGAAGTAGCAGATTTCTCTGACCAAGGGGATGTCAAAACCTTCTTCGGCGGAAATGTCTCCTTCAACTACGTAAGATTCGCCCATGATGCAAACTTCAATGGAACAACCTTTGCCGGCAACACAAACTTCAGCAGAGCGTACTTCCTCGGTAACGCATACTTCACCAACGAAGCATACGTCACCAAGGCCGCGGCCTCTTTCAACACCATGGAATTTAGTGGAGTGACCTTTGCAGGCAACGCTAGCTTCCGCCAAGCGACCTTCGCTAGTAGCGCCAACTTCCGAGAAGCGACCTTCGCTAGTAGTGCAAATTTCCAAGAGGCAGCTTTCAAAAATGAGGCAGTCTTTATGGATACCGTCTTTACTTGCGGGGTGAACTTTGGCAGGGCAACCTTCAGTAGCTATGCAAACTTCAATGAAGCAACTTTCAAAGGTGGCGTTAGATTCGCCAAGACGACCTTCACAAACTTTGAGCCAAGCTTCGCTGTTATGTGTTGGCGTGCCCGATTCTCCGCACTCATAAACCCACAAGATTACTGTTTCGCAGTTACAGAGGAAAGCAAACCTATTCGTTGCGGAACGGCTACGCTTCTCGGCAAGCCATTCACAATCCCCCTTGGAACGGTACTCTTCGACCCCAGTTCGAGAGATAAAAACACCAGGACCAGCGAGCCAGCAAAGCCGCTAGATAACTCCAACCGCAGCAAAGATGACACCCCCGAATAGGACTTATCTCTAGAAGGCCCTGCCGACCTCTTGTCGGCGGGCCTTCAATTTTAACCATAGGTAGCTCACAGCAGGCAGTTTGTACACTATGCTGAAAGGTAACCATTCCTCTCAGAGAAGATAGGAGCCTCCTATGTCATCGAACGATGATTCACCAGTGTCCCAACCTCATTCTGTGGAGCCCAGTCTCCCTTCCAGCTCAAACAAAAATCCTCAAATCGATACAGTGGCTGATTTGCTACGAATTATATTTAGAATGGACTGGAGAGATTGGACACTAACAGCAATTTTAATTTCATGCCTAATCAATCATTATTTTTTGACCATCCTCAGCGTTGCACAACCAATAATTGATTTCACTAGGCTTATTACTGCTCTGATTTCAGTGATTTTCATTGCCTATAAAGCAATAAGTGCCTATAAAACCAAAGAACTAATTACCACATTCTTCAAAAACCACCCCCTCCAGCTTTTTGTTTCAATAATCGCCTGCGGGGCAACAACTGCATTTTTCCTGCCTTTAATCCTAAATATATTTAAATTCATTGGAGACACCGACAAGCTCACTACTGCTCTACTTGCTTCAACAGGTGGAGTTATTGCAGTTTTCACACTGATTAAAACCCATCAAAAAAACCAAAATGATGAGATATCCCTGCAGCTTGACAGGGAAAAATATGAACAACAGAAGGAAGATCGATTAAAAGACATAGAAATGCAAAATTCTCAAATAAAAGAACAAAAAAGGCAGTTTAATAAGAAGACAAAACAAGAAGCCTATAGCAGCCATCAAGAACGAATTCGGCAGATTCACGCAGAGCGCCGCAGTCGCTACGCCAAGGCTATTGAGCAGCTCGCTAACGATAAATTAGCAGTCCGTTTAGGTGGCATTTACACACTTACTGGCCTAGCTGATGAATGGATTTCTGACCCATCCCTAGATAAAGAAAGTCAGCACAAAGAGGGGCAATTTATTATAAACAACCTCTGCGCTTATATCCGATCACCTTTCCCCCTATCTTTACACAGGAACCTTTTCGAATCGAAAAGCATTAACGACGAGAAAATTCAGATTTATAACAAAAATTGCACCAAAGATAATTTCGCCGAGGATAGAATAAAATTCCTAGAGGAACAAGAAGCACGTAGGGTTATTTTTACAGAAATGAGCAAGCGTTTCACTAAAATTGACAAAAATGGATTAAAACACCTTGGCCCCTGGAGCTCATTTGACTTCAATCTTACCAAATCAAAAATTTTTTACCCATTAAATAACCTAACTTTCGAGAACTGTAACTTTACGGCGGCAATATTTTACGGTGATGCTGACTTCACCTATTCAGGATTTGCAGAAAAAGTGCTTTTCGCAGCGGCCCACTTCATGGAAAACGCTACATTCAGAGGTGCATATTTTTCAGGAGATGCCGACTTTATCGGGGCACGATTCGAAGAAGCTGCATCTTTTTATGGAACACGGTTTACAAAAAAATCAAAATTTAACTCAACGATTTTTATGGGCCCTACAGATTTTAGAGAAGCGGAGTTTCGAACCGAGTCACCTACATTTGGGCTCTCTATGGGCAAACTGTCAAATCATGCCCTCTTCTCATGCAATGTAAATCAAAAATATTACGATTTTAGCATTTCTGACAATAGTCCACACCCAATTATTATCGGAAATGCTCAGCTTGGAAAAAAGAAATTTGAAATCCCAATTGAGTCTAAAGTTTTTGACCCAGAATCATGGGACAACACAAATCAGGAATATTCTCGCACAAGCAATCCAGCAAAACTTTCTAAAAAGTCTACTTGTACTATAAAAAGAATATTCAAGAAGATAAAAACGTAGCTTCCATAATTCGCAGAAGGCCCCGCCGGCCCCACGTCGGCGGGGCCTTCGCGCACCCTCACATGCCCGTAGCGAGTGTGCCTTCGCGAGCGCATCCGCCCCTCACATCGCCGCCTGCAAAGCCGCCCGCAAAGCCCTCCCAAGCACCCACCTCGCCCAACCACCCGCTACCCCACCGATACACTAGAACCATGTACCGAATCATGACTGTCTGCACCGGCAACATCTGCCGCTCCCCCGTCGGCGAATACCTCATCCGCCAGCAC
>QWCF01002027.1_pt1 | contig 10915 bp, 8 predicted proteins | sample 1972521 | NCBI WGS metagenome assembly QWCF01 (sample SAMN09866715, study PRJNA288562) | Human oral metagenome isolate term4_saliva, whole genome shotgun sequencing...
CTAATGCTGCTCCAGCTCGTAAATCACTTGCAGCAACTTCACAACCTGTTAATGGTGTTGGACCAGTAATTGAAATCACATCATTTTCTACACGTCCTAAAGCTCCCATACGATTTAATTCAGGGATATGATTGACACGTTTTGGATAAATTGTATCAATAATTTTCGCTTCTCCAGTCGCTTTCATTAACAATGGCGTAATTGGCTGTTGTAAATCAGTAGCAAAACCAGGATAAGGTAATGTTTTAATACTTACAGCTTTTAAATCTTTAGAAGGAGCTACATAAATATCTTCTTCTCCAATGGTCATTTTCACGCCCATTTCTTCCATTTTTGCAAGTAAACCTTCAATGTGTTCAAAAATAACATTTTTAACAGTCACTCCTTCACCAACTGCTGCAGCAATCGATAAATAAGTTCCTGCTTCAATTCTATCTGGAATAATCGTATGACGACATCCGTGTAATTCATCTACACCTTCAATACGAATCACACTAGTACCAGCACCTTTAATATTGGCACCCATTTTGTTTAATAAATTAACTACATCAATAATCTCAGGTTCTCTTGCAGCATTTTCAATAATCGTTTTACCTTTTGCACGAACAGCTGCTAATAAAACATTAATCGTTGCTCCTACGGATACAACGTCCATATAAATACGAGTTCCTGTTAATCCTTGTCCATTTGTGGATAAGTAAATAGCTCCCATTTCATTACGAACATCTGCTCCTAATGCTTTGAATCCTTTAATATGTTGATCAATTGGTCTTGGTCCTAAGAAACATCCTCCAGGAAGTCCAACAACTCCTTCACCAAATTTTGCAAGAGTTGCTCCCATAAAATAATAGGAAGCTCTCATACTTTGAATTTTTCCACTTGGCATTGGAATGGATAACATATTTGTTGGATCAATCGTTAATACTCCTTCTTCAAAAGTAGTATGAACATTGAAATCGCTCAAAATTTCAATTAATGCAGCGACATCTTGAATATCTGGAACACCTTCTAATACAACTGGTTCTGACGCTAAAATAGCAGCAGGAATTAATGCTACTGTACTATTTTTAGCACCACTAATTGTTACTTCACCAGTTAGTGGTTTTCCTCCATTAATGACTAATTTCCTCATTGATTCAAATCCTCTCTTAACATCTTCTCTTCCATTATAACATGCCTTTGTAAAAAGGCATACTTAAAACTACATTTATCATTGTCACCCAAAATCAACAGCAAAGTTGACAATTTTGCTGAATCTTTATACAATTTGAATCAACTAAAGGAGGATTTTTATGACTACAAAAGAAGCTGTTTTACTCTATCTTCAAGAACACGCTGGTGAACCAATTTCCGGTGAAAAAATGGCACTTGCTTTAAATAAATCACGAACTTCAATCTGGAAAGCTATCCAATCATTAAAAAAAGAAGGCTATGCCATCGATTCTTCTACGAATAAAGGATATACCTTATCTGAAAATAATGATGTATTATCTGAACAAGAAATCAACCAAGAACTTACTCAACAGCATCATCCAATCGATTGGGTCATTCAAACAATGGAAAGTACTACCTCCACCAATGATCTAGCAAAACTATATGCGAATCAAAACTCTACTACTCCTGCGATTTTTATTAGTGAAGAACAAACAGCTGGAAGAGGACGTTTAGGAAGAAAATTTGTTTCTCCAGCTAAAACGGGGTTATATATTAGTCTTTGTTTATTCCCTACTATAGCATTAGAAGACTTGTCTCTCATTACTTGTGCGACAGCTGTAGCTTGTGTAGAGACGTTAGAAGAATTAACAGGGAAATCTCTGAATATCAAATGGGTAAATGATTTATTTTATCAAGATAAAAAAGTTGGAGGAATTTTAACAGAAGTCATTAGCGATTTTGAGTCTCAACAAGTTCAATCACTCATTGTAGGAATGGGCATTAATCTAGTTGAAGCTCCTGAGGCCTTTCCTGAAGAATTACACTCAATAGTTGGAAGTATTTTTTCTTCTAAAAAGGAATATAAAGCACAATCTTTTAATCGTAATCATTTTATTGCGACATTTTTAGAAAAATGGGCATTTTATTATGAAAATCTTTCTAAACGAGATTTTATTCCTTCTTATAGAAAACACTCAAATGTCATTGGAAAAGCTATCAAAGTCATTGAAGGAAACCATGTTTATCATGCTTTTGCAAATGATATTGATGAAAATGGACGTTTGATTGTCGAAAAAGAAGATAAATGTTTGCACGCATTGTCGTATGGAGAAGTTAGCATTCGTACGAAATAAATAATTAGTTTATAGGTTTATCAATAGTTATATAGAAAAAAGAAGCTCCGCATTGGCAGAGCTTCTTTTTTTCTTTGCTACTTCAGATAAGTCCTACTTTAACTCATCCGTAAGGTCGTATAATTGATCCACTAATTTTCCTACGTAAGCAATGGCTTCTTTTAGTGGTTGTTCTGTTGAAACATCACATCCAGCATGACGTGCTAAATCTTTCGCAGATAGGCTACCACCTAATGCTAATGTATCTTTCCAAACTTGCGCTTGAGAAGGATCTTCTTCAATCTTATTCGCAATTGCTGTACCAATTGTTAAACCAGCAGAATAAGTATATGGATATAATCCCATATAATAGTGAGGTTGACGCATCCAAGTTAGCTCTGCCCCTTCATTCACTACAAGACTATCCCCAAAGAACTCTTCCATTACTTCACGTTTCACTTTAGATAACACATCTGCATTTAACATCTCATTATTATCAACCATTTTGTAAATACGATCTTGGAATACTGCTTCTAAATAGTGAGTTACCATATTATGGAAATAAGTACGACTAATCATGTTACTGATGACCCAACGTTTGAAACGAGCATCTGTACTATTTTTCAATAAATAATTTGAAACAATGACTTCGTTACATGTTGATGGAGCTTCTACAAAGTATAATGAACATTCATTATTAAACATTGTTAACTCTTCTCCAACACGTTTAAAGTGGTACGCATGTCCTAATTCATGAGCTAATACGAATACTTCATTCATTTTTCCAGTCCATGATAATAAAATATAACTAGCTACTTTTGGAACAGTCGCACAGAATCCACCTGTGCTCTTACCAATATTTTGTGGGAAATCAGTCCAACGTTTATCGTAACTTTCATCGATCATCTCTTTATAATCTTCCCCTAAAATTCCAAGAGCTTTCTTTAAATAATCTCTAGATTCTTCAATAGACATATCTACTTCAAATTCAGGGTCTAAATTGATTTTACAATCTGCAAATTGCATATCTTGAATATTATGTTCTCTTGCTAATAAACGAATATAACGTTGAATATGTGGTGCTAAATCCGTCATTAATGTACGAATTTGACGGTCATATAATTCACGATCCCCATCTTGTTTGTCTAATAAGTAATCAATGACACTATCGTATCCACGCATTGTTGCAAGCATTTTTTCTTTTTTAATCGTTGAAATGTATTCATTTGCAACAGTATTTTTATAGCGATTTAATGTTTTATAGAAACTTTTTGCTGCATTACGACGAACTTCTGTATGATTATCCATTTCATGTAAGTTTTCATATAAAACAAAACTATTTTCATAAGTTTTTCCATCAGCTTCAAATGAATCAAATTCCATGTCTTCATGTTTTGTTACTTCATATAATTGATAGAAGCTTGGTAAGCTAGACATATTTGATAAAACTTGTTCTGCATCTTTGGATAAAGTATGTGCTTTAACACGAATAATTTTTTCAATAAAATATGCTAAATCTGGACGTTTTTCTTCCACAAATTGGCGTAATAAACTTTCTTCTAATCCTACGATTTCAGTATCATAGAAACTCATATTTTGTGCCCAAGCACTAGCTAATTGTTCAAATAATGTCGCATTTTCAACCACTGTATCATTGAAACGGTCTACAGTCATTGGTAATTCTGCATAATGAGATAAACGGTAGAATGTTTCATATAATGCTTCATATTCTTCAGTAGCAGCTGTTAATACTTCTAAATCTGCTAATTTATCTTCATATTTTTCTTTGAAACTCTTTAATTGAGCTTCTGTTTCTTTTAATGTTGTACGATATGCTTCATCACTTGGATATAATAATGTCATATCCCAAGTAATGGATTGATCGACTTCACTACGTTTTACTAATTTTACATCACTCATGTGTATCCCTCCATACATTCTTTTGTATTGCTATTATAGCATATTATTCTTCATTCTCTACAGTATTCGTCATTAAACTATCTTCCATTAATCCATTCATCACTTCTGTAATCAATTCGGTGTGAATTGCTTTTAGACAATCCTTCTTATTCCAACCTTGAACTACTAAATTAGATAAGACTAATTCATTAATATGATAGGAAACTGTAGCCGATGTAATCCCTAATTGTTCCGCAATTTTTTTAACACTCTTTGTACCTTTGGCAATCTCGCAGAAAATTTGATACCTTGTTTTATCTCCTAAATTCTTAAAAACATTAATTCGTTCTTGTTGTTTATCTAATCGAGTTTGGATAAAATGTTGAATCACTTCTAACGATTTTGCCCCTAATAATAAAATTTCAGAATCTTGAAAAAAGAAATCCGATAATAGTAATGTTGGTATGACTGAAATGTCATCTGAAGTCCAGTCTATTTCTTCAATTTCCTTTGTTCCAGTAAAAGCCTCTGCTAAAATCGTTGGATGTTCACGAATCGTAGCTTCAAATTCCGTATAAGATTTTTCTAAAATCGGTAAATATTCTGCATACACTTTATCAAAAATCGGCTTAATCGTTTGATGTAATGAAATAAAATCTTCTACAAACTTTTTAGGTTGCGACATAATCGTAAAATAATTCCAGCGTAAAGTATCATCAATTGGTAAATACTTTAAAAAATCTAAAAATGCAAATTGATTTCCTACAAGCTCTTGAACGATAACGAAGTAGTGTTTTTACATTGATGAAGAACATACGTAAAACATCATCTTTATAGAAATACAGAATCTTGTCCATATATGTTTCTAACGGAACACTCATATGTCTCATTTCTTCAACGATATCTTCTAATTGTTGCTCTAACTGTGTTGAAGGACGTTCTTCATCTCGATTCTTTTTCAATATTAATATTGGATATAGCAATTGATTCACAAATTCCATCTGCTCTTGTTTAAATTGCATTTTCCCCCTCCTTACTAGAATCTTGGTACATTCTATTTGCTACTATTAAGAATACCACTAATCCAACAATAGAAACAGCTAAACACACTGTTGCATTAAAATTATCTAAAATAATTCCAAATACTAGTTGTCCAATTGGAACAGAAATCGTAGCTAACATCCCCATCGTTGTCCCAATTCTTCCTAAAAATTGTTCAGGAACCATTTTAGCACCTAAAGTTGATAATTGAATATTAATATACGTTGCTAAAACAGAAACAAGGATAAATCCTACAAGAATACCCGCTAACGACATCCATTGATTCAGTGAAAAAATGTCACGAGCCATTGTTCCACACATAACCACGAATAATCCAACAACAAATCCCCCAGTATATTTCAATAATAAGTGTACGGGTTCTTTACTATCCTTAATTAAACGATACGCAATGAGTGGTGAAATCATACTCACTACTGCTACAAAGGACTGAAACATACTAAATTCTGTATTTGAAAATTCCAACGTGACCCTAATAAAGTAAGTAATGACAATTCCAAAAATAGGCGACATTAAAAAGTTAATAAATAACGCAAGCAATACGACAATGATGAGATTTGGAATTTCAAACGCAATTTTAATTCCTTCTTTAAAATCTGTCCAAAAACTATTCACAACGGATTGTTTTTCATCCATTTGTTTTTGAACTTTACGTTCAGGAATTTTCATAAATACATAACCAATCATTGTTAAAAATAAAATACTACCTGAAATGAATAAAGAACCTGTAATAGAAAAAGTTGAATAAATGAATGCTGCTACAAATGGCGTAATAATATTCACAATTCCATTATCCACTTGCATCCAAGTATTCGCTAACGCTAATTGACTTTCTTCTACAATCGCAGGCAAAACACTCATCATCGGACCAGATTGAAAGACTTCTACTAATTCTAAAATGATGACCAATACATAAATTGCAACTAAAGATAAATTACTCGTTACATAAGTCCCAACTCCAAAAATCAATAATGTAATAACGGTCATCAGTGTTGTATAAACTAAACCTTTTTGTCGATTCACTCGATCTCCCCAAACTCCTGCTATCGGAGAAAAAAGTATTCGAGGAATAATAATAATGGAAAGAATACTGGCAAATGCCGTTGCAGAACCTGTTTTATCTAAAACATACAGCGATAAAGCATATTGAATAATATTACTCGCTGCTCCTGCAAAGGTACTACTAAACCATAATTTTCTAAAATTCGCATTATTGAATATGATATCCATAAAATTTCAACCTCACTTTCTAAATAAATTAGATATTTATCTAACTTTATTAGAAGTTTACCGCTAGAAACAAAAAATGTCAATAAAAATTAGATAAAATTCTAATTTTTATTGACATTCCATTCAATTACATTTCTGGATTCCATTTACCTGTTGCATCTACATAGTAGCTTCCAATCCATGTATCACGAGCTAATGCTCCATTTTGACCTAAATAGTATGAATCTTTCCAATATTCACGAGCGTATTTCCCATTTCCATGTAAGTAGAACCAATTTTGATAATTTGTATCATAAATCCATTCTCCACTAGCCATATAGCCGCCGGCTTCTAAATAGTAATCGCCCTTCCAAGAATTCTCTAAATACTCTCCATCGGCATCAAGATAAAACCAACTAGAATAATTCGCATCATAAATCCATTGAGAAATTACTTTTTCTCCATTTTTATAATAACTGCGATCTGACCAACCATTTAAAACAGTTGTTGTTTCTTTCAGTTCACTAGCAGATTTTGTGACTACTTTATTTTCTACAGTTTTATTTGCTTGTTTTACAGTTTTAGTTTGCTTAGAAGGTGATTTGGCAATCTTACCACCAGTTGTAATATTTACAGATGCTTCACCATTATGACCTAAATAGTCTTCTGATAAATTCGTATCAAAGCCATTTCCTTTTAGCCATTCTGTATTGGTAAATGCTTGTGCAGTAATCACACCTTTACCTTCTTTTTGGAAAGCTACTAATGCTGTATGAGTAAAATCTGGACGAATTAAATTCCAATAATGCCCTGTTTGTTCTCCTACTTCTAATGGTTGATTATTTACTTTGGATTTTACATAAGCAGCTTTTTCGCCATAGAAATATTCAATACCTTCCAAAACCCCTGTGCTATTCCAAGCTAAATTTTCCCCATAACTTCTCACATTATCTTTAACAATACTAAATGGATCACTTTCTCCATTAGGACGACTATGAGCAAGTAAAACAGAAGCTTCTACGGAACGAATTTCAGCAATTTTTTCTAAAGCTGTTGACCATTTAATCGGCACATAACGATCGACTAAACCTTCTTCAAAAGCTTCTTTACGAATTTCATTGATTCGATTAATAATCGCTTCTTTACTATCAGAAATGTATTTCCCACTAACTACTGTATCTTCAGCATACGCTGTAGTTGAATTAGCATATGTTCCAACAGTAAATAGTGTTAAAGCTGAAAGACAGCCTAATAATAACTTTTTATGTTTCATAGATTTCCCCCTATTTAATCTTTCTGTCAATTATACACTTCTTTAATTTCAATTCATGAGCAGTTATATAACAATTTGATGACAATTTTAATTTTAAATAATAATTTAGCATTCTTATTTTTTTATTGCCCAACTTTTTTCCATAATTGCCCAGTCCATTCTTGAACTTTAGACCATATTTGTTTTCCTGTTTCTTCTGCTTTTTGAATCAAATCATCTACATTTAAAGACGAATCTTTTTTCTCAGCAGTCGCAGCAGGTGCTACTCCAAATGGTGTATTTTTTGGATATGTACTTAATAATCCATACATTTCTAATTGGAATAAAGGACCAACTCCATGGGTGCTTGATACCGCTAATGAATATTTAGCAGAATCATCATAACCCATCCAAGTAGCAACAACCATATCAGGTGTGTAACCAATCATCCATTGATCTCGTGCACCATCTTCTCCATTAACTGTTTCCGTGGTACCTGTTTTTCCAGCAATTGTATAACCTGCAGGAGCAGCATTTGCTCCCCCACCACCAGGTGCATAAACCGTAAGTAACATACTTGTCATCTTATCAGCAACAGACTCACTCGTCACTTTATTTGTTTGAGGAGTAGTATTATCAACAATTACCGCACCAGTAGCATCTACAATTTTCGTCACAAATCTTCCCTTAGCACGTACACCTTTATTAGCAAAAGTAGTATAAGCTGAAGCCATTTCCATTGGAGAGACTCCTTTTGTTAATCCACCCAAAGCAATTCCTAAATATTCATCTTCTGGAACTGTTGAAATACCAAATTGATGAACTTTTTCGACACCTTTTTTCAAACCTAATTGATCTAATAGCCATACAGCAGGAGCATTCCAACTTAAACTTAAGGCTTCTGTCATTGTTACTGTTCCTTTATTTTGGTGATTCCAGTTTTCAGGAGTATATTTTTCCGGACCATACGAACGTTTTTCATCAACTAATGTTGAATTAGGTTCATATCCTTCTTCTAAAGCTAAAGTATAGACGGCTAAAGGTTTAAAGGTTGAACCAGGTTGAACTTTCATTTGAGTCGCACGGTTAAACCCTCTAAACGTATGTTTACCAGGCCCATCAATTCTTCCACCCACTACTGCTAACACGTTCCCTGTTTGAGGTTCCATTGCAATAGAAGCAGCTTGGGCTTTTGTTCCATCATCATAAGCAGGATATAATTGTGTATTTCCAAAAGTTTCTTCCATATCCGCTTGCAGTTTTTGATTTAATCCAGTATAAATGCGATACCCTTTATTGAATAAATCCTCTTCCTTAATGCCATAATTTTGAGTGATTTCATTAATTACCGCATCAAAATAATAAGGATAACGATATCTTGAATTGGCTACATAATTATCAACAAGTGAAATTTCAGATTCTCCTGCAATATTTGCATCTTGCTCACTAATTTTCCCGTTATTCACCATTAAACTCAATACAGTTGCACGTCTTTTTAATGTAGCATCATAATTGTCAATTGGATTATAATAACTTGGCGCCTTTAATGCACCCGCTAAAATTGCAGATTCACTTAATGATAAGTTTGCAGCACTTTTTCCAAAATAACGCCTTGCTGCATTTTCAATACCATAAGCTCCATTTCCAAAATAAGCATTATTCAAATACATTTCAAAAATTTGATCTTTTGTATAGTGTTTTTCAATTTCAAAACTTAAAAACAATTCCTTTGCTTTTCTAAGTAATGTTTGATCTAATGTTAAAAATGCATTTTTCGCTAATTGTTGCGTTAATGTACTTCCTCCACCGACAATGTTACCACGGTGTATAATCACTCCAGCAAATGCACGTAGAATCCCAACTAAGTCAAAACCTTTATGATGATAGAAACGCTTATCTTCTGTTGATATTACTGCATCTTTCATAAATGTTGAGATTTCGTTCAAAGGTACGTACTCTGCTTTGGAAATATTTAATGCCCCAGCTTCTTGACCAGCTTCATCATAGATCACAGTTTCTTGAATCATTCCTGCTCTTAATCCACTCACATCAGCAGTTTTTGCTCCATATACTAAATAAACTAAAAAGAACGCTGTAAATGTAAGAAAAATTGTCAGAAATAATTTAGTAACATGATACTTTTTCCAAAATTCTCTAATTTTTTTAAACCACGGATGATTCCAAATCTTTTTATACCATTTTTCATTTGAGCCAATTTCTTCTTCTTTTTTTTCATGTCGAGAAGGAATTTTTTGTGGTTCTAATGGTTGATTTTCATTCATAAAACTCTCTCATTTCTATTAATTTCAATATAATATTATCGTATCATGAATAGAATTAACTGACAAATAATAGAACAACTTTTTACCATTTATTAAACAACAAAAAAGACTTCTTATAGCAGCTTTGTCCTAAACTACTATCAAAGAAGTCAAAACTTTTATTCACTCTCTCATAAATATCCGTTAAAACAGAATAGACTTCTTATAGCAGTATGCGTAACAGCAGCCACCTTGTGGCTACTGTTACTAGGAAACTTTGAGACCTAGGCTCAAAGTTTAGCCATGAAACCGAAGGTTTGCTGGCGTCCTATACTACTATATCAAAGAAGTCTAATTCGTATCCTTTTACAATGGAATGATAGTATCCGTTTCTTCCGTAGGTTCCTGAGTCGAAACAATCTCAATCATTAACCCATGCGGTAAACAAATACTCGTTTGCCCTACTCTTGAAATCCAACCCGTTTTAACGGCAATTTGATCAGGACTATTATCTTCCTTATCTCTAATTCTAGTCCCATCTACTTCAATAATATTATATTGATCATCACTGGGAAAATAAATAAATTCCTCATTCGGAGTATCTTCTTTTAATTCAAAACGTTGCACTTCTTCACCATTAATCGTAACAACAGCGTAAATCTTAGCTTCCTCTGTTGGAGTCGTCATCTGTTGTACTGCAAAAATTGCATTAGGTAAAAACGATAAAATAAATAAGGTAATTACAATAATAATGTCATAAGGCTTCACTAAATGTTGATATTTCTTAAATTTCTCTTTCATAAATCCTCCATTAAAATTATTAGCCCTTCTATTTTACAAAAAAATACATTTTTATACAACCAAAAAGGGGCTCATCGACAAATTCTGTTGGTGGATCAAATTTAACACCAAATTAAGTCTTTAATTTTAAATGAACAAGGTGGAAGAAAATTAAATATTTAGTCTAT
>QWCF01001100.1_pt1 | contig 10905 bp, 8 predicted proteins | sample 1972521 | NCBI WGS metagenome assembly QWCF01 (sample SAMN09866715, study PRJNA288562) | Human oral metagenome isolate term4_saliva, whole genome shotgun sequencing...
ATCGACAAGTGCGAGCCAGTCAGCAAGTACATCGGCATCTGAATCAGCCTCAACAAGTGCGAGCCAATCAGCAAGCACATCGGCTTCTGAGTCAGCATCAACAAGTGCATCAGAATCAGCAAGCACATCGGCTTCAGAATCAGCGTCAACAAGCGCCTCAGAGTCAGCAAGCACAAGCGCCTCAGAGTCAGCAAGTACATCAGCTTCAGAATCAGCGTCAACAAGCGCCTCAGAATCAGCAAGCACATCAGCTTCAGAATCGGCATCAACAAGCGCATCAGAATCAGCAAGCACATCGGCTTCTGAATCGGCATCAACAAGTGCATCAGAATCAGCAAGTACATCAGCATCTGAGTCAGCATCAACAAGTGCATCAGAATCAGCAAGCACATCAGCCTCTGAGTCAGCATCAACAAGTGCGTCAGAGTCAGCAAGCACATCAGCATCTGAGTCAGCGTCAACAAGCGCTTCTGAATCGGCATCAACAAGTGCCTCAGAATCAGCAAGTACATCGGCTTCAGAATCAGCGTCAACAAGCGCGTCAGAGTCAGCAAGCACAAGCGCTTCTGAATCAGCAAAGTGCATCAGAATCAGCAAGCACATCAGCCTCTGAGTCAGCATCAACAAGTTCGTCAGAGTCAGCAAGCACATCAGCCTCAGAATCAGCGTCAACAAGCGCTTCTGAGTCAGCATCAACAAGTGCATCAGAATCAGCAAGCACATCGGCTTCTGAATCAGCAAGCACATCGGCTTCTGAATCAGCAAGCACATCGGCTTCTGAATCGGCATCAACAAGTGCGTCAGAGTCAGCAAGCACATCAGCTTCTGAATCAGCATCAACAAGCGCGTCAGAGTCAGCATCAACAAGTGCATCAGAATCAGCAAGCACATCGGCTTCTGAATCAGCATCAACAAGTGCATCAGAATCAGCGTCAACAAGCGCCTCAGAGTCAGCAAGTACATCAGCTTCTGAATCAGCGTCAACAAGCGCCTCAGAATCAGCAAGCACATCAGCTTCAGAATCGGCATCAACAAGCGCCTCAGAATCAGCAAGCACATCGGCTTCTGAATCGGCATCAACAAGTGCCTCAGAATCAGCAAGCACATCAGCTTCTGAATCAGCATCAACAAGTGCGTCAGAATCAGCAAGCACATCAGCATCTGAGTCAGCATCAACAAGCGCTTCTGAATCAGCATCAACAAGTGCGTCAGAATCAGCAAGCACATCAGCCTCTGAGTCAGCATCAACAAGTGCATCAGAATCAGCAAGCACATCGGCTTCTGAATCAGCATCAACAAGTGCTTCTGAGTCAGCATCAACAAGTGCGTCAGAATCAGCATCAACAAGTGCTTCTGAGTCAGCATCAACAAGTGCGTCAGAATCAGCAAGCACATCGGCTTCTGAGTCAGCATCAACAAGTGCGTCAGCTTCAGCAGGCACATTATCTTCTGAAACACCATCAGAATCAGCAGGTAAGTCAAGACAGCAATTGCCAAATACAGGTACAGAAGCTTCCAAATCATCTGTACTCCTTGGAGCTTTGGCAGCCGTGACTGGTCTAGGTCTGTTTGCGAAACGCCGTAAACGTGATGACGAAGAATAATCGGATTAAAAATATATAGAAAGTATTATTATCTCGATTTATGAAAAATCCCTTGGATGAAAACTCATCCAGGGGATTTTTTGCATTATTTCGTCGTAAATGTCCACTAATGATCGATAGTTGTATTCGTATTTTTCCTGTACGATTGTAGCCTATGGTAAACAAGATTTTAAGACCTCATTTTACTTGTTGATTAATATCCTTGAAGAAATAAAACTCCATCGGCATGACTTTGAATCGTATATGATTATTCTTCCAATTCGTTAATTGTATGTAAATTTATTAATTTTCAATTCTGGGATAGCCTTGATATTTCTATGTAAGTTACTTTTATTATAAGAGTATTTGTGGTAAGATGTATATAACAAGAGAACACTATATAGTTTCTCTATATGAAGGGTAAATAATACTAAATTTGTATAAAGTTTTCGTTAGATGACTACTTATTCATGTTGTAGGCACACTGATAGATATAGTCAATTTAGTTGGAAGGGGAAAGTTTTAATTGATATCTGGAAAATTCTGTTTATTTTCACATAAAAATAAGCAACACCAACGTTATTTCCAATTCTTACCTGATGGTCAGATTAGAGATATTGGTGGAACAGGTCATGATAATGAGCGGTTTTGGAAATTAGAAGATCATAAACTTAAATTATATTCTAAGTCAGAGCAACTAACAGCAGTTTTTGAGTGTTGCTATGAAGAAGTAGGCCATTCCTACTGGGAAGGATTACATCAGGAAACGATTCCCTTGGAAATACGAATATATGATTCACGTTCGGACTTATTTGATTACCTGACAAAATATACTAGTCGCTATTTGATTGATTACGGAGCCTTAATAGTAGGGAAACATACGTATGGCATTCCTCAATTAATTGACTATGATCACGGAGGTCAAGTTATAATTGGTGATTATTGTTCTATTGGGCATAATGTTCAATTTATAACCGCAAATCATGATTTAGAGTTGATTACAACCTATCCATTCAAGAGTTTAGAGGTGTTTTACACGGATGAGCCTCTGCAGATGACTGATGATCATATTTTGAAAAGTCCAACTCGAGTTGGTAATGATGTTTGGATTGGAAATAATGCGCAAATCATGGCTGGGGTAACTATTGGAGATGGTGCAGTCATAGGAGCAGGTGCTCTAGTGACAAAGGATGTAGAACCCTATGCTGTTGTAGGAGGCAATCCAGCTAAAGTGATTCGTTATCGTATAGCAGATCCTATATTCCGTGAGCAGATGCTAGAAATTGCGTGGTGGAATTGGCCGGAAGACATTATTTCTGAACGATTGGATAAAATCATGAGTAAGGATATATCAGGATTTATAAAAGAATACTTACCAAATGCTGGGAAAGTTAAACATGATTGATCTGTTCTCAGAAATATTAGAATTGATTTAGAATGTATCTTAAAGAAATGTGTATTGAAATCGACTTTGTTTTTTATATATTGCATCAGAAAAGGAGTATATGATTAAAATGATGGAAAAAATAAGTGTTATTGTTCCTGTTTACATGTCAGAACTATATCTTGAAAAATGCTTGGATAGTATCGTTCAACAAACCTATCAAAATCTTGAAATTATTTTGATTAATGATGGCTCAACAGATGGTTCAGCAGCAATCTGTCAACGTTATCAAAACCAAGATGCACGTGTTAAAGTCTATCATAAAAGAAATGGTGGAGTTTCTTCTAGCCGCAATCGTGCCTTGGAAGTGGTAACTGGGGATTATATCGTTTTTGTAGATAATGATGACTGGTTGGAGTTGGATCATATCCAAAATCTTTATGATTTATTGAAAAAAACAGATGCAGATATTGCAATCGGAAACTTTACTCAATTTTTGGATGATCAAGCTAGTTTTTTGATTCATGTAGGAGCAGATGATTATTTTGAGAAGACTTATACGCCATTTGAATGGTTTAACCATCAATATGACAGTAAGTATAATTTCAGTCAATGCTTCACAGTTCCGTGGGCGAAGTTATACAAGACAGAGCTGTTTAAGGATATTGTATATCCAACAGATAAAAGTGTAGAGGATGATTACACAACTTATAAAGTTTATCTTCAGGCAGATAAAATTGCTTTTATGAATAAGGCTATCTATATCCATAGAAAACGTTCTACAAGTGTTACAAGGACAGTCAATCTTGCAGATGTATATCCCTTAAAGAGTATTGAAGAACGTATGACTATTCTCCAATTGATTGGAGCTCCTCAGGAGTTATTAGATAGAGAAATTCAAGCTTATAAATGGCGATTATCTATTCATGAAGAAGAAACTCTTAAACATGGAGACGTGGAATCTTATCAACAAATTTTGGTCAAAAAAGCAATTGCAGCTAAATATTTTAAAGGTTAGTAAAACACATTTTACAAATTTGTTTTTCTCTATTTTTGGTGGATGTTTTTAGATAGAAAAAGTGAACTATACTCAAAAATTAGAATGTTATCTAATTTTTGGATATAAGCCACTTTTTTACGTTTATTAGATAGCTATTCTAAAATAATAAGATTTTTTACATCAATAGATTCTTAAAAGATGCTTGATATGCGGACAGATGAGTCATTTCTTTGGATGAAGTGAATTAAAAATTTCTTTTTAAGATTGATCATTAGAAAATGTGATTACATAACTGCAGTAAGATTGCAAAGCTGAATATTTTAAATTATTTTTCTTTTGTTTTTGAATGATTATTCAATTTGAAATGTGATTATGATTTAGTATTGTAAGAACGTTATTGTCAATGAAATAAACAGATTTTTTTAATTTAAAATTCCTTAATAGCTTAAAAAATAGCAAAAAAATGTTATAATAGTAGGAAAGGAGAATGAGCTCATGAATGAAAAAATTACGGTAATTGTGCCAGTCTATAATGTTGAACATTATCTAGATAAATGTTTGGATAGTTTAATTAGCCAAACTTATAAAAATCTTGAAATTATCGTTATCAATGATGGCTCTACAGATAATTCGGGAGCAATTTGTCAAGAGTATGCACGCAAAGATAATCGGATTATTTATATTGAAAAAGAAAACGGTGGTCAGTCTGAAGCAAGAAATATGGGCTTGGATCGAATGACAGGATCTTATGTGACCTTTGTAGATTCAGATGATTGGGTTGAGTTAGATTATGTAGAAACCCTATATAAAAAAATAACGGAATATCAGGCTGATATTGCGGTTGGAAATTATTATTCTTTTAATCAACCTGAGGGAATGTACTACTTCCATATATTTGGAGATTCCTATTATGAGAAAGTATATGACAATGTTTCCATTTTTGAAAACTTATATGAATCAAAAGAAATGAAGAATATTGCCTTCATATCAGTCTGGGGTAAACTTTATAAAGCGAGTTTGTTCAAATATTTATGTTTTGATAAAGATAGATTGAGGGAGGATTGCTATCTCAATCAAAAAATTTACTTACTTGCTGAAAGGACGGTTTATCTGAATAAAGGGCTATATGCCTATCGTCAAAGAGAAGGAAGTAGTTCTAAAATTTGGACAGAGAAGTGGATGCACGCCTTAGTTGATGCTATGTCTGAACGTATTACTCTACTAGCTAATATGGGGTATCCTCTTGAGAAGCACTTGGCAGTTTATCGTCAGATGTTGGAAGTCAGTCTCGCGAACGGTCGAGCTAGTGGCTTATCTGACACAGCAACATATAAAGAGTTTGAAATGAAAAGAACTCTTTTAAATCAGTTATCTAGACAGGCTCAAAAGGAAAAGAAAGCCATTGTCTTGGCAGCAAACCATGCCTATGTCGAGCAGGTCGTGACGACCATTAAGTCTATCTGTTACCATAATCGCTCGATTCGCTTTTATCTGATTAATAGTGATTTTCCTAATGAATGGTTTAAACAATTAAACAAGCGATTGGAAAGATATGACTCAGAGATTATCAATTGTCGGGTTACGTCTGAGCAAATTTCGCGTTATAAAACAGATATTAGTTACACAGTATTTTTGCGTTATTTTATATCTGATTTCGTGAAAGAAGACAAAGCTCTTTATTTAGACTGTGATTTGATTGTAACTAAAAATTTGGATAACTTATTTGAAATAGATTTGCAAGACTATCCATTAGCAGCTGTTCGAGATTATGGAGGAAGAGTATACTATGGTAGGGAGATATTCAATGCGGGTGTTTTATTAATCAACAATCGTTTGTGGAAACAAGAAAATATGTCCCAACGCTTGATAGATTTGACAAATGAGTGGCATGATAAGGTAGATCAAGCGGATCAGAGTATTTTAAATATGCTCTTTGAAAATAGATGGATAGAGATGGAATTTGATAATAACCATGTTGTGATTCATAAGCAATTCACAGACTATGAGTTGCCAGCAGGTCAAGATTATCCTGGTATTATCCACTATCTCTCGCATAGAAAACCGTGGTTTGATTTAGCTACGCAGACCTATCGTGATGTTTGGTGGTATTATCATAGTCTGGAATGGACAGAGTTAGGAAAGAATCATCATTTACATCCATTACAAAAATCACATATCTATCCTATCAGAGAGCCGCTTACTTGTTTAATTTATACGTCTTCAGATCAGATTGAACAAATTGATACATTGATTCAATCCTTGCCTAATATTCAATTTAAGATTGCGGCTAGAGTGATGGTCAGTGATCGTTTGAAACAATTATTGGTCTATCCAAATCTAACTGTTTATGCTGGAATTAATTATTTAGTAGAATTGGATCAAGAATTAATTGAGACTAGTCAGGTACTTTTAGATATTAATCATGGTGAAAAAACAGAGGAAATGTTGGATCAATTTTCAGAAAGAGGAAAGTTGATTTTAGCTTTTGAAAATACAAAATATCGTGAAGTTGGACAGATAGCCTACAAAGTAGAACAAGTTCAAGAGATGATTGAGAAATTAAGAGAAATAAGCAAATGAAGAAAAATCATTTAGTAGGTGATGCACTAATCTTAACTGTTAGTGATCAGATTGAAGAGTTGGATTATCTCCTTGAGAACTTGCCAAACATCTGTTTTCATATTGTAGCGCCTGTACAGTTTTCTGAGAAAATTCGTAGCTTAGAAACGAACTATAATGTCCGTCTCCTAACAGTTACAAATGAAGAACAGTTAAACTTTCTAGTGAACATGTGTGACTTTCTACTAGATATCAATCACTTTCGAGAAGTGGATTCTATTGTCTCCAAGTTTGTACAGATTGGGAAACCTGTCTTTGCTTTTGACAATACAGTCCATGGAAATCAGGGTCAGGAAGTTTTTCTATCAAGTACACCAGATAAATTGGTTTCTGGAGTGAGAGAGTATCTGAGTGAAGTCAGAGTAGGCATCAATCATCAAGAAAATATCATCCAAGATGGAAATTGGAATGTATTTCAAATAGATGATAAGGCCAACTTGGTTGTAGGAGCTAATGTTATCTGCAGAAATTTTGAAAATTTTCACGTCTCTTCTGGCAAGTTGGTATTGAATGATGGTGTCTTTATTAATAACTCTTGTAGTTTTAACTGTATGGAAAGAATTGAAATCGAAAACGGAACTATGATGGGGGAAGGTGTCCGTTTTTACGACCACGACCATATTTATACTGCTGAAAAAATCGAAAAATGGCAGTGGACTACAGCACCAATTAGAGTTGGAAGAGATTGCTGGATAGGAAGTAATGTCACGATTTTAAAAGGAGTAACTATTGGGGATAATACCATTATCGGAGCGGGTTGTCTCATACGCAATGACATTCCATCAAATAGTGTGGTTTATAATGATGGGAATCTTTGTGTAAAAAAAAGAGATTAAATAAGAAATATAAAAAAAGCCTAGGTGGACTAGTATATGGAGAACAAATTAATTAGTATTATAGTTCCAATTTACAATGTTGAAAAATATTTGCGACAGTGTTTGGATAGTATTCTGAATCAGACTTATCAAAATTTTGAGTGTCTATTAATAAATGATGGTTCACCGGATAATTCAGCAGATATTTGTAGAGAGTATGCTGTTAAAGACTCTCGTTTCAAATATTTTGAAAAGGAAAATGGTGGGGTATCTTCTGCGCGAAATTTTGGAATCAAAAATTCTATAGGAGATTATGTTACATTTGTAGATCCAGATGACTGGTTAGATTCTTATTACCTAGAAACGCTATATGAAACAATGATGAAACATAAGGCAGATATTTCGATAGCTTGTTATGGTGCTTATGATGAGGAAAGAGCAACTTATCTTTTTTATGCCTACGGAGAAGAATATGAACATGTTTATAGTGGTAGGGAAGTTGTCGAACAGTTACCCACTTTTGAAGGAGGGGATTTAACATATCAAACATCATGGGGGATGCTATTTAAATGTGAACTATTTGAACAAATAACGTTTCCAGAAGGAAGAGTTAATGAGGATATAGGGACGAATTATAAGTTATTTATGCAGGCTAAGAAAATGGCTTATTTACATAAAAATTTATATATTTATCGTATTAGAAAGACTAGTATTTCTAATAGCGGTTTTTCTGAGAAAATGATGAGGGATAGTCACGATTTGAGATTGGAACGAATTGCGATGATAGCATTAAAAGGTTACGATATAAGTCAGTATATTCAACAACATCGTTTTTATCTAGACTATTGGCATCGAGTAGCTGAAGAGCAGGGATTGGGAAATAGCATTGAAACAAAGCGATTAGAAGAGTTAGATTATCTATTGACAGGGAAAATTTACGAGGAGAAATAAAGTGAAAAAAGCAATCGTTCTTGGAGCAGATAATGGCTACTTATATAAGTTAGAGACTACAATTAAGTCAGTGTGCACTCATAATAAAAATGTAAAATTTTATATTTTTAATGATGATCTTCCGAGCGAATGGTTCCAAGTTATGAATAGACGATTAAAAGCAATTGATTCAGAAATTGTCAATGTTAAGATTTCGAATCATCAATTAAAGGGCTATCATCTTCCAATCGCTTATCTTTCTTATGCGGCATTTTTTAGATATTTTATAGCAGATTTTGTAGTAGAAGAAAAAGCCCTGTATTTAGATTCTGATATAGTAGTGACTCACTCGCTGGACGAATTATTCAAGGAAGAATTAGGAGATTATTGGATTGCTGGTGTCCGTGACTATTTTGTAAAAGGTTACGAGGATCGTTTTAATTCAGGAATGATGTTGATTAACGTTAGTAAATGGAGACGAGAAAATATTTCTGTAAAACTAATCGAACTAACAAATAAACATCATCAAGAAGTGTTTGGTGACCAAGGTATTCTCAATATGGCATTTGGAGAAAACTGGAAAAAACTGGATCGTAAATACAATTTTATGGTTGGTTTAGATAGTCTGATTCATATTGCGGTTGAGACAACTCCAGAAGCACTATCATCTTGGTATAATTCAGCCCTTCCTGATGATGTATTACCTTATATTATTCACTACACTGGAGAAAAACCTTGGTTACCTTTGAGTCAAAATCGTTATAGAGATATTTGGTGGTTTTATCAAGGATTAGAATGGTCTGATATTTTGTTACGTAAAGAAAGAATATTTCAGACTTATCAAGATTTAACAGTTGTACCAAAGGCTTATACAGCTATTTTTACTAATAGTTGTGAATTGGAGCAAGTAGAGTATTTAATAGAAAATTTATCTGATGTTCATTTTTATATATTTGCTCATACTTGGGTTGCATCTAATATTATTGATTTAATGAGGTATCCTAATGTAACAGTTTATCATCAGTATAATCGTTTTAGGGAGCTCAAGTATTTTCTCCTACCGAGCCAGAAAAAATGGTTCAGGAAATTAGAAAGTATATAGATTGAGAGGAGAAAGAAATGGAAAAGAAAGTTATCGTTTTAGGCGCAGATAATGGCTATCAAGATAAGGTAGAGACTACAATTAAATCAATTTGTGCTCATAATCGTGATTTAAAGTTTTATGTCTTTAATGATGATATTTCATCAGAATGGTTTCAGTTAATGTCTAAAAGACTAGAGTTATTATCATCAGAAATTGTTAATGTAAAGATAACAAATCATAGTCTACGAGACTATAATCTTCCACTGTCTCATTTGAGTTATGCTGCATTTTTTCGTTATTTTATTCCTCAATTTGTGAAGGAAGATAAGGCCTTGTATTTGGATTCAGATATTATAGTTAGAACAAATATAGATGAATTGTTTTTAGAGGATATTACGGATTACCCTTTAGCAGCTGTAGCAGATGCTTTAGTTCCCTCTACTTTTAATTCGGGAGTCATGCTCATTAATGTTGCTTTATGGAAACAAGAAAATGCAACAGAAAGACTCCTCGAATTAACAAACGAATTTCATACTAGTACTTTCGGAGATCAGGGGATTTTAAATAAATTATTTGAAAATCGTTGGTATTCTTTAGACTCTTCTTATAATTTTATGGTTGGAATGGATACAGTTGCAAGGAATTATCAGATTGATAGCTGGTATATCGATTCGTTGAAATTAGAAGATTCAGCAAAGATTATTCATTTTACAGGAGACAAACCATGGTATCAAGTGAATTTAAATCGCTTTAGAGAAGATTGGTGGTTCTATTATTCTTTGGAATGGTCTGATATTGTGATGAGAAAGGCTGATTTTAAGAAGGGCTTAAACTCACTCATAGAAGCACCACTCTATCATACAGCTATCTTTACAAATACTTGTCACATAGAGCATCTGGAATATTTGATTAGAGAATTACCGCAGGTTCACTTTTCAATTCTTGCTCATACAGGATTTGCATCTGAAATTGTTGATTTACAACGATATTTAAATGTACAAATACTACCTTCATTTAATCCGATGAATTTCAAAAAGGTTTTAGAAAAGATTGATTTCTATTTGGATATTAATCATGAAAATGAGATTGCTAATATTATTGAAGAGGTATATCAAATTGGAAAACCTATTCTTTCATTTGATAATACTTGTCATAATATAGAAAAAGCAAGTTTTATCTGTGAATCTAAGAGACCGGAAAAGATGGTAGATACGATTAAAGAATTATTGAATAGTGATAGATATTAAAATAAGAGGGGATGAATAATGCAAAAAAGAGCGATTGCTTTAGGTGCTGATAGTGGTTATATCAGCAAATTGGAAACCACAATAAAATCTATTTGCTGCTATAACGATAATTTGAGATTTTATATTTTTAATGATGATATTCCATCAGAATGGTTTTTAATGATGAATAAAAGGCTGAAAGTGATTCAATGCGAAATCATAGATATCAAGATTTTAGATCACACATTAAAAAAATATCGTTTA
>QWCF01000933.1_pt1 | contig 10894 bp, 11 predicted proteins | sample 1972521 | NCBI WGS metagenome assembly QWCF01 (sample SAMN09866715, study PRJNA288562) | Human oral metagenome isolate term4_saliva, whole genome shotgun sequencing...
TTTCTCTTTAGGACAGCTGACACAGGTCCGTGATACTGTTACAAAGGATGGTCGGGATAGTGTTTATAAAAAGAAATTCAATGCAAGTAAGGTCAAGTTCTATATTGATCAGGCACAAGGATTAATATATAATCCAGATTCTTTGCCCTATGGGACAGATGTTGCACATGTATTGACAAAGGTTTCAACCAAGAATTTTGGGACAGTCGTTTTCACGTCTAATAAGGATGGTAAGCAGTATTATTATTCGGAGAATGACTCTTTGGACTTTACGCAACCAATAAAGTTCCGTGTGTATTCAGCTTCAGGGGACAGTTATCGTGATTATAAAATCTCTGTTAATGCTCATAAACAGAAGGGTAATGTCTTTACTTGGACAGCAATGCGTGATAATAGCAACTTTGCAAGTCTGACAACAATGAAGACTGTGAGTGTTGGAGACAAGTTATTTGTCTTTGGTACAAATGGTTCACAAACAGTGGGATATACAACGTCAATAACAGATGGTAATAGCTGGGTAAGACTTAATAAGACTTTCTCTGCAAATGCTTATAAGAGAATCTTGTCACAGGGTAGTAAACTTTTTGCGGTTGATAACAATCAGGTGCTGACCTCAACTGATGGTAACACTTGGACTGTGGTTGCGACAAATGGTAATCTCAAGCAACTTGTAGCCGCATCATCTTCAGAGTTATTTGCTCTTACCACTAATGATAAACTTGTTGTATCAAAGGATGGTGGATTGACATGGGCAAATGAATCGCTCGACAGTGATGCAGAAAAAGCGTTGTATGGACAAGGTTGTCAGATAGTAATACCTCCAGTATTGCTAATCAGTGGACTCTTGTTGAAAGTAACATGAGCAGATATTTGTTACCAGTATACAAGCATCTTACGGTTGTTCGTTATGATAATGCAGCTTTAGCAATGGGCTTGACAGCAAGTAACGAGGCAGCTCAGATGCTTTTGTCACGTGATGGAGGAATCACTTGGATGAGTGATGCTGCCTTCTCGTATCCTAAAGATGTACGTCTTGGCAATACGTTTGCTGCTACTGTTGATAATAAACAGTTTGTTTGGATTATTAGTGGTAGTAAAGTGTGGCGTGGAAGGTTAAATAGAGTGGCATGGGATATTAATCTGAGCAGTGCTACTGAATAATAAATGAAAGGACTCAATTATGAGGCGAAGTGTCATAAGTCTTCTTATTCTGTTTAGCTCTGTACCGGTATTGGCACAGACAGATCCTGAATATAAGATGGAGATTGGTGCTGGTGTCGGAATGATGGGGTATCTTGGTGACTTTAATAGTTCACTTTTTAAAGATTTACAACCTATGGGGACTGTACTTGCACGATACAATCTCAGTCCTTATATGGGGTTTAAAATGAATGTTTCGTTTGGAAAAATGAAAGGTTCTTCAGCTGATGTGAAGACATATTATCCGAAGTTTGCATCAGCTCCCTATACTTTTAATAACTCTTTAGTCGATGTAGGATTGGCTTATGAGTATAATTTTCTCCCATATGGGACAGGTCATGATTATCGTGGTGCTCAGCGTTTGTCTCCTTATGTAACAATAGGATTGGGCGCTACGTATGTGAAGATAGATAATGGGGATCGTAAATCTGCATTTACGGCTAATCTTCCTATTGGAGTAGGAGTTAAGTACAAGATTGGGGAACGAACGAATATTGGGTTGGAATGGGCTATGCATTTCTCTCTTAGTGATGAGTTGGATGGTCAGAAAGATCCTTATGGTATAAAAAGTAGTGGGCTCTTTAAGAATACTGATTGTTACTCAACACTTCAGCTAACATTCTCGTATAGCTTCTCGGCAAAGTGCCGTACATGTCATAATGAGGATGAATAGACAGACTGTGGACGATAATAAGTAAAACAAAAGAAAAGGTTATCTCTTCAAATATATGACAGAAGGAATAGACATGACGCGAATACCTGAGCATATAGCTATCATTATGGATGGTAATGGTCGTTGGGCAACTGAACGAAATAAGCCTCGTTCATATGGTCATCAGGCTGGAGTGGATACGGTTCGTCGTATCACTTCTGAGTGTGTTCGGCTTGGCGTGAAGTATTTAACGCTCTATACATTCTCTACTGAGAACTGGAGTCGTCCTTCTGATGAGATAGCTGCCTTGATGGGACTGGTCCTTACATCGCTGGAGGACGAAATTTTTATGAAGAATAATGTGTGTTTTCGAGTGATTGGCGATATCGCACGTTTGCCACAAGAGGTACAGAATAAACTGCATGAGACGGAAGAACATACCGCAAAGAACTCAGCAATGACCATGGTGGTAGCTTTAAGCTATAGTGCACGTTGGGAGATTACGAAGGCAATGAGGGAGATTATTGCAGAACATCAGCTAGATAGTAGCAGCCTTATTCAGCCAGAAATGATAACAGAAGATGTTATTAGTCGTCACCTACAGACTAATTTTATGCCAGATCCCGACTTGCTGATAAGAACAGGGGGTGAGTTGCGTATCTCCAATTATCTGTTATGGCAGATTGCTTACTCTGAACTTTACTTCTGTGATACTTATTGGCCAGACTTTGATGAGGTGGATCTGCATAAAGCTATTGGAAGTTTTCAGCAGCGGCAACGCCGTTTCGGAAAGACTGAGAAACAAATTGAAAATGAAAATAAATAAGTTACACGATAGATGACTAATATAAATAAGGTATTGATACTCCTTGCTCTCGCCTCTGGAATGAGTCTTACAACGAGGGCACAAGAGAAAATCGTAAACCCAGATATCAGTTATGGAGGTAATCCACATACTTATAAGTTGGCTGGATTAGCTGTGACAGGTATTGATGGTTATGAAGACTATGTTCTTACAGGTATATCGGGGCTTAGTGTCGGGCAGCAGATAGAGGTGCCTGGTACTGCTATTACTGATGCTGTGAAGCGTTATTGGAAGCATGGTCTCTTCTCTGATGTCTCTATAACAGCTGATTCTATCGTTGGAGATAATATTTATTTGAAGATTCATCTTTCTCCTCGTCCACGAATCTCAACCATTAATTACAATGGATTGAAGAAGAGTGAAAGAGAAGATATGGAGAAAAAGTTGGGACTTGTTAAGGGTGGACAGATAACTCCGAATATGATTGACCGCGCAAAAGTACTTGCTAAGAAGTACTTTGACGACAAGGGCTATAAGAATGCTGTTATTTCGATTCGGCAAAGGGATGATGTTCTTAACAAGAATCAGGTTATTCTTGATATCGATGTCGATAAAAAGGAGAAGTTAAAGGTACGTCAAATCATCATTGAGGGTAATGAACATTTATCTGATAATAAGATTAAAGGTACATTATTCACTAAAGGTGCTTTTACTAAGACCCATGAAGCAGGTAAGTTAGAGAACATTCTGAAGTCGAAGAAGTTCACTCCAGAGCGTTGGACGGAAGATAAGAAAAATCTTATTACGAAGTACAACGAGTATGGATATCGTGATGCAACGATCTTGAAAGACAGTGTATGGAATGTTGATCCAAAGCATGTTGATGTCTATGTAAAAGTTGATGAGGGTAAAAAGTATTATATCCGCAATATTACATGGGTGGGAAATACTGTTTATTCGAGCGATTATCTTTCACGTCTTCTTGATATGAAGAAGGGTGATGTGTATAATCAAACTTATTTGAATAAGCGTCTTTCTCAAGATGAAGATGCCGTTGGAAATGCTTATTGGAACAATGGTTATCTCTTCTATAACCTTCAACCGACGGAAGTAAATATTGTGGGTGACTCGATAGATCTTGAAATGCGTATCTATGAAGGACAGCAAGCACATATCAATCGAGTGACGATTAATGGTAATGACCGTCTTTATGAGAATGTCGTGCGTCGTGAGTTACGTACAAAACCTGGTGATCTCTTCTCGAAAGAAGCTCTCCAACGTTCTGCACGTGAGTTAGCATCTATGGGACATTTTGACCCTGAAGCTATCAATCCTGTACCAAAGCCAAACTACGAAGACGGTACGGTAGATATTAATTACAACCTTAAGCAGAAGTCAAATGATCAGGTAGAGCTCTCGCTAGGCTGGGGACAGACAGGTGTTATAGGCCGAGTTGGTTTGAAGTTGAACAACTTCTCAATGGCAAACCTCTTCCGTAGAAATCGTGAACATCGAGGTATTCTGCCTATTGGAGATGGTGAAACATTGTCATTGGGAGCACAGACAAACGGTACTTACTATCAGTCATATAATGCACAGTATTCAACTAACTGGCTTGGCGGTAAGCGTCCTATTCAGTTTAGTGTTGGTGTTTCTTATTCTAAGCAGACTGATGTCTCAAGCAATTACTATAATAGTGCTTACATGAATAATTATAATAATTACCTGTATGGGTATGGCAATTATAATTATAATAATTACCAGAACTATTATGATCCTGATAAGTATGTGAAGTTGTTGGGTATCTATGTTGGTTGGGGTAAGCGCTTGAACTGGCCTGATGACTACTTTACACTTTCTCTACAATTGCAATATCAACGTTATATGTTGCGTAATTGGCGTTATTTCATTATGTCAAATGGTTCAGCAAATAACCTTAATTTAAACGTTTCGCTCAATCGTACGTCAACAGATAACCAGCTCTTCCCACGTCGTGGTTCAGACTTTACTGTCTCACTGACGATAACTCCACCTTGGTCAAAGTGGGATGGCAAGGACTATGCACACTTGGCAACGGATCGTAATTCTCCGACCTATTCAAAAGAACAACAAGAGAAATATCGTTGGGTAGAGTATCATAAGTGGAAGTTCAAGGCTCGTACTTTTACTGCTCTTACAAATGGACAGAAGTGCTTTGTCTTGGTAACACGAGTTGAATTTGGTTTGTTAGGAAGCTACAATAAACATAAGAAGAGTCCGTTTGAAACCTATTATATGGGTGGTGATGGTATGAGTGGATATTCTACAGGATATGCAGAAGAAACTGTCGGCTTGCGTGGTTATGAGAATGGGTCTCTTACTCCTTATGGTGCAGAAGGCTATGCTTATGATCGCTTCTCACTCGAACTTCGTTATCCGTTCCTTTTGGGTAATACTACCATCTATGGATTAGGATTTGTTGAGGCTGGTAATGCATGGACAGAAACAAGTAAGTTCAATCCATTTGATATGAAACGTTCAGCAGGTATTGGTGTACGTATATTCCTCCCAATGGTTGGATTGATGGGTATTGATTGGGCTTATGGATTCGATAAAGTCTTTGGTCAGAAGGGCGGAAGTCAATTCCACTTCATCCTTGGACAAGAGTTTTAATGGAATGAACTTTCATGTTTAGTCGTTGAACATTAAGAAGAGAATCTGTATAAAAAGGATTTATAGGTTTATAATTAAATATAGAAGGATGATGAATAAAAAGAAGATATTGAGCAAAGTATTGAGGTATGTTTTACCTCTTTACCTTTTTACTCTTTTGCCTTTGTCAGCTTCTGCGCAGAAGTTTGCACTAATTGATATGGAGTATATTCTCCGTAATGTGCCTGCTTATGAGCGTGCTAACGAACAGTTAAATCAAGTCAGTAAGAAGTGGCAAGCTGAAGTTGAGGCTCTCAATACGGAAGCTTCTACAATGTATAAGAACTATCAGAACGAAGTTGTTTTTCTTTCTCAAGAACAAAAGAAGAAAAAACAAGAGGCTATTGTCGCAAAAGAAAAGCAAGCTTCGGACCTCAAGCGTAAGTATTTCGGTCCTGAAGGTGAACTTTTTAAGAAGCGTACGAGCTTGATAACCCCAATACAAGATGATATCTATAATGCAGTCAAGGACATTGCTGACCAGCGTGGCTATAGTCTTGTAATTGATCGTTCTAGCAATTCTGCAGGTATAATCTATGGATCACCTAAGGTTGATATCAGCAATGAAGTATTACAGAAGCTTGGTTATTCAAATCAGTAACGAATTTATAAACAATTAAAACGATAAGAAAAATGAAAAAGTTATTTTTAATGTTGATGCTCTGTGCACCGATGACATTGTTTGCACAGAAGTTTGGTCACTTAGATTCACAGGCTCTTCTCCAATCTCTTCCAGAGGCTACAGCTGTTCAGAGTAAGTTGGAGGCTAAAGGTAAAGTATATCAGAAGCAACTTGAAGATATGCAGGCAGAACTTCAGCGTCAGGCAGATGCTTATGATAAGTCTAAGAGCACAATGAATGCAACAAAGCAGGCTGAGACAGAGAAGAACTTACAGGATATGTATAACAAGATCCAGCAGACAGCTCAGGACAACCAGAAGGCTTTCAATGAGGAGCAGCAGAAGCAACTTGGCCCTGTTCTTGAGAAGGTTCGTAATGCTATTGCAGCAGTTGCTAAGGCTGGTAACTATGTTTATATTATGGAAAAGGCAGCAGGCCAGCCATTGTATATCAATGAAGCACTTAGCAAGGATATCACAGCAGAGGTTAAGGCCCAGCTGGCTAAGATGAAGTAAAAGTGAGAACGGGTGCCTTTGCCCCGTCATTTATTCTCTTACCTTAATATTATAAAGTAAGAGATAGGGTGAGGTCACCGCATGAGTTTATATTCTTGCGATGACCTTTTTTTTATTCAGAGACATAAAATACATATGATGAAGAAATTATTCTTGTCCTTTGCTATGGTGTTGTTGCCGCTTATGGCAGCTGCTCAGCAAACGGTTCCAGTATTGAAATTCGCTTATTTTAGTTATGACAAAGTATTGCATGCGATGGCAGACTATGCTGCGGCGACACGTAGTTATAATGATTTAAAAGCAAAATATGATGCCGAAGCGAAGCGTTCTGCTGACGATTTTAATAGTCGTTATGAGGAATTTCTTGATGTGCAACGTAAGTTAGAGCCATCTATTCTTCGTAAAAGACAGGCCGAATTAGAAGAACTGATGGATCGTAATGTGGCTTTCCGTAAGGAGACAGAACGCTTATTAAAGAAAGCAGAAGATGATATTTATGCTCCTGTTCGCAGAAAACTTGATGCAACAGTTCGTGGGATGGGGAAGGAAAGTGGTTATGCTTTCATTCTCAATTCAGATAATAATACTCTTCTGTATGTGGATACAGCGAAGGGAGAGGATATCACAGATGCACTCATTGCTGTGCTTAAGTAAGGTGAAAGGGTAAAAAGATAATGACAAGCTATTCACAAGCACCAGGACCTATTGGAGTTTTTGATTCTGGTTATGGCGGTCTGACAATCTTACATGGTATTCGTCAGCTTCTTCCAGAGTACGATTATCTCTATCTGGGGGATAATGCTCGTGCACCTTATGGGTCACGTTCCTTTGATGTTGTATATCAGTTTACGCGTCAGGCTGTTATGAAACTCTTTGAGTCAGGTTGTCAGTTGGTTATTCTGGGTTGTAATACGGCGTCCGCAAAGGCTCTACGTAGCATACAGCAGAATGATCTACCGAGGCTTGATCCAAACAGAAGAGTACTGGGAGTCATTCGTCCTACAGCTGAAATCATAGGTAAACTGACCCATTCACAACATGTAGGTTTGTTAGCAACTGAGGGAACAGTAAAGAGTCATAGCTATAATATGGAGATTCAGAAGTTATGGCCAGATGTGAAAGTAACAGGTGTAGCTTGTCCTTTGTGGGTCCCGATTATAGAGAACAATGAAGCTGACAGCCCTGGAGCTGATTACTTTGTTAAGAAGCGCATTGACCATATTATGCGCCTTGACCCTGAAATTGATACAGTCATCCTTGGCTGTACTCATTACCCTATACTGATGTCGAAGATTTTGAAGCATGTGCCGCGTGGGGTAAAAATAGTCCCACAGGGAGAGTATGTTGCCGAAAGTCTTCAGGATTACCTTCATCGTCATCCTGACATGGAGCGTCGTTGTACGAAGCATGGTACCGTGAAGTATCTTACAACAGAGAATCCTGAGAAGTTTAAAGAAAGTGCTCGTATCTTTCTTAATGATGAGATTAGTGTAGAACATGTTGACTTGGAATAAGACGGATTGTGCAATAAACATTTTACAATACCGTTAGTTAAGAACTAAAAGATATATGATGAAGAAATTAACTATATTATTCCTTCTTGCATCCGTCGTGATGATGGCAGCATGTTCCGATGATGATTCTTTCTCAACATCAACTGGTAATCTTCTGTCTTTTTCGACAGATACACTGCGACTTGATACTACATTCTCGAACGTTCCAACACCAACGAAAACCTTTTGGGTCTATAATAACTCTGGTGATGGCTTGCGTTTGGCAAACGTAAGATTGGCACAAGGAAACCAGACAGGCTTTCGTGTGAATGTCGATGGGATAAGTCTTGATGCTTCTAATGGCTATCAGGCAAACAATCTTGAGGTGCGTAATAAAGATAGTATTCGGGTCTTTGTAGAGATGACATCGCCTATTAATAGTGCTACTACCCCACAGCAGATTACGGATAACCTCATCTTTACGCTTGAGAGTGGGGTACAACAGAAGGTGAACCTCAATGTCTATAGTTGGGATGCAGAGCTACTGAAAGGATTAAACGTGACTACGAATACGACTCTTACAGGCTCAAAGCCTATTGTTTTACAGGACACGTTAAGGGTTACTGCTGGTGCAACACTGACCATTCCAGCAGGAACAACACTCTATTTCTCCAACAAAGCTGCTATAGACGTACATGGAACATTACGTTGTGAGGGTACGGCTGATAACCCTGTGAAGCTTCGTGGCGATCGTCTTGACTGGATGTTCTCTTATCTTCCATATGATCGTGTGAGCGGACAGTGGAGGGGAATACACTTCCATAAGGACAGTTACGGCAATGTTCTTATGTATACTGATCTTCATTCTGCCTATGATGGTATTGTTTGTGACAGTTCAAACACAGCACAACAGAAGCTTTTGCTTGCCAACTCTACTGTCCATAACTGTCAAGGATATGGTTTACAGGCGGTAAGTAGTACGGTTGAAGCTTATAACACTCAGTTTTCCAACACACTAATGGATTGTGCTTCCTTCCTTGGTGGTAAGACAACGTTAACACATTGTACCTTTGCTCAGTTCTATCCTTTTGATGGAAATCGTGGGGCTGCACTCCGTATCAGCAATCATTTGGGCGACAAGGAGTATGCTTTACAGAGCTTTGATATCGTAAACTCTTTGATTACAGGATACGCTGATGACGTTGTAATGGTTGATAATAGGGATAATATGATGGCTAACTATCAGTTTGATCATTGTATATTACGCACTGATAAGCCTAAGGATACAGCGTTACTTGCTCATTTTACGGATGTGATATGGGAGAATACGAAGGATTATCCAGCAGGCGGTGAGAAACAGTTTGTTATGGTTGATGCAGACAAACAGCGTTTCAACTTCCACCTTTTGAAGCTAAAAGATGGAGAGAAATCGGCTGCTGTTGATACTGGTAAGGTCCTGAATGATACTCGTTTTGCGAAAGATCATGATGGTAAGCCGCGTGATAATAAGCCGGATATAGGATGTTATGAGCTGATGAGTAATTAACTTATTAGTCTCCCAGTCATAAGACAAATACATAAATGAAGACAATAGACTTAAGTATAAAGATTGGTTTCGGCACTTTTGATGAACTTCCTGCTGATGATCAACATCTTATTCAGACAGCTATAGCGGCTACAGAGAATAGCTATTCCCCTTATAGTCGCTTTCAGGTTGGGGCTGCTTTACGCCTTGCCAATGGCAAAGAAGTTATGGGTGCCAACCAAGAAAATGCTGCATTCCCATCGGGATTATGTGCTGAACGTTCTGCAATATTTGCTGCACAGTCAAATTATCCAGACCAACCTGTAACGGCTCTTGCCATTGCTGCCCGTAATGAGCATGGACTGATGCACGATCCGATAGTTCCTTGCGGAGCCTGTCGACAGGTAATCTTAGAGATAGAAGATCGATACAAGCAGCCCATCCGCATCCTTCTTTATGGTACAGGAGGCGTCTATGTTATCAATACTGTAAAGGAACTTCTCCCTCTACAGTTTGTGAGTGAATCAATGAAGTAAATTAATAGAATAAAGAATATGGATAAGTTACCACAGGATCCAGCGATCCTTGTAAGTAGTGTAAACATGCTACTGCGTGATGAAGAGTTTGATTCTTTGGAATCACTCTGTTATAATTTCAACGAGGATATTGATAAACTTAAGGCTCGTTTACATGATGCAGGCTTCGTATATAGTGAAGAACAGCATCAGTTTCGCCCAATTGGTTTTGATGAATAATAAAGGAAACGTTCTAATATAAATCATAAGGAACGTGCATAGCATATGGACTCCCAACCTTATAGAAAGGTTTGGGAGTCTTTTTGTCTATGCTTTTACTTGCTCCGGACTGACAAGGCGTATGATATAAAACTGCAAGGCGTATATTGGCGCATTCAAAGTAGTGGTAAAAAACGGGGATGAGGCGTATTACTTAAATCAGAATTAGATAAGTATGAATATTTCTCATAGTGCTAAAAGGTTATATAAGAAAAGAGGATACGCCTCTAAAAGCATATCCTCTTTTTATTTTTGTAGGCTGATAGTTTACTGTAAGTTCGTTTTTAGACCCTTACAGCTGTACCAGAACAGGTGACCATGAGCATAGAACCACCCTGACCAACAGTCTCATAATCAAGGTCAATACCCACAATGGCGTTAGCACCAAGCTCTTCAGCACGTTGGATCATCTCTTGTATAGAAGTGTCTTTGCCCTCTCGAAGCACCTTTTCATAGGACCCACTGCGTCCACCAATGATGTCTCTGATGCCTGCAAGAAAGTCTTTAAATGCGTTAGCACCGATGATAGTCTCTCCAGTTACAATACCTTTGTACTCAATAATAGGGTGACCTTCAATGGTCGGGGTTGTTGTGATA
>QWCF01000927.1_pt1 | contig 10892 bp, 8 predicted proteins | sample 1972521 | NCBI WGS metagenome assembly QWCF01 (sample SAMN09866715, study PRJNA288562) | Human oral metagenome isolate term4_saliva, whole genome shotgun sequencing...
AAAGCATAGCCCCATATGAAACAGCTGTACCTCATAGATGCGTATGCTTTTATTTTTAGAGCCTACTACGCATTTGCCAAAAATCCACGTATCAATACCAAAGGGCAAGATACAAGTGCCATATTTGGTTTTGTCAATACGATAAGTGATATCCTGCGCAACTTCAAACCCTCTCATATTGCGGTAGTCTTTGACCCTCCGGGCGGGAGTTTCCGTAAGGATTTCTTCCCTGAGTATAAGGCACAAAGAGAAGCGACTCCCGAACCAATTATTTTTGCTGTGCCTCATATCAAGGCTTTCTTAGAGGCTATGGGTATTGAGGTGATTGAGGTACCACGTTATGAAGCTGATGATGTCATCGGTACGATGTCGGTCATGGCCGAGCGAGAAGGCTTTGAGGTTATTATGGCTACTCCTGATAAGGATTACGGACAGCTAGTAACACCTAAGGTGAGCATATTAGCTCCTCAGCGTGGTGGCGGTTATGATGAGATAGGTCCGCGTGATGTGTGCGAGAAGTGGAAGATTGCAGAGCCTCGTCAACTCATTGATATATTGGCTCTTATGGGGGATAGTGCGGATAACTTTCCCGGTGTGCCGGGCATTGGTGCTGTGACGGCAGCTAAGTTAATCGCTGAGTATGGTTCAATCGAAACGATGATTGAGCATGCTCATGAGATTAAAGGAAGTGTAGGGGATAAGGTACGCAACAATATAGAGAATGCTCTTGTGTCTAAGCGACTTGCAACAATTGCCCTTGATGCTCCCGTAGAGTTTAAGCCTCAAGATTATGAAGTAGTTAGACCTAACTTAGAGGCCCTACGTGCCGTTCTTGAGCCACTTGAATTGCGTACGGCTATGAATAATATGCAGCGCTATTATGAACAATTCGTTCCTATGCAGGTGCCAGAAGAGCAGACGGAAGAACCTGTCCGCACATCTGAGACGGAAGACTTTGGCGAGCTTTTTGCCTCGGCTGAAGAGCCATCCTCAAAGCCTGTCCCACCTACTGCGCCTAATTATAATACGATTGTCCTTAAAGATGAAGCCTTATCTGCTTTCTTGGCTAGAGCAGAGCAAAGCAAAAAACTCTATCTCTATGCGCTGACTATTGGTACAGACAACATTCAGAAGGATATACCAGCCCTCGCCTTTATGCTAGAAGAGGGCGATGATGTGTATTATTTACCACTCAACGGTGAGACGGCTAGTAGCGTTTACCAACTGCAGGCTCATTGCAATAAGGCTGAGACAATGCTTATTGCTCACGATTTGAAAACTCAGTTGCTGGCTCTTCGTGCTTATGGTTGGACGCCCGAATGTCAGTATGAGGACACGATGATAGCGCACTATCTGCTGATGCCCGACATGGGGCACTCTATTGAAGCCTTGTCGCAGCATTATCTATCTATGTCGCTTATGGGCTTTGACGAACTGATTGCGCCACAGAAAGCAAGTCGTCTTAGTGTCGCACAGATTGATGCGGAGCGATTGAAGGACTATGTTGTATCTAGAGTTATTGCCACTCGCCATTTACATGCTTGTTTAATAGCTAAGCTAGAAGAGCAAAAGCAACTACATCTATTGCGTGAACTAGAAATGCCACTTATGCCTATCCTTATGCGTATGGAGCTTGAGGGTGTGCGCCTTGATGAGGTTGAGCTTTCTAGGCAGGATAAATTTTTCCAAGAGCAGATGTCTAGCCTAGAGTCTGAGATACAAGAGCTTGCTGGCGAGACTTTCAATGTGAATAGTCCTAAGCAAATAGGGGATATTCTGTTTGATAAGTTGCAACTAGATGCTAAGGCTAAGAAGACCAAGAGTGGAACTTATACGACGAGTGAAGAAGTGCTAGAGAAGTATAGAGATAAGCACCCTATTATTGGTAAAATCCTAGACTATCGAGGGCTGAAGAAATTGCACTCTACCTACATTACGGCTTTGCCTTCTCTTGCTGATATTACGGGGCATGTGCATACCTCATTCAATCAGACAGTAGCGGCTACTGGACGCCTCTCAAGTAGTAATCCGAATATCCAAAATATCCCTATTCGTACCGAGCAAGGGCGTGCCATTCGTGCCGCCTTTATCCCGGAGGAGGGTTGTACATTCCTCTCTGCGGACTATTCTCAGATTGAGCTTAGACTGATGGCGCATTTTAGCGGTGACGAACATCTAATAGGCGCCTTCGTTGCGGGGCATGATATTCATCAGGCTACTGCAGCACGTATTGCAAATGTACCTCTAGATGAAGTTACTAGCGATATGCGCCGTAATGCAAAGACAGCCAACTTTGGTATTATTTATGGTATTAGTGCCTTTGGTCTTGCTGAGCGTTTGGGTATTTCCCGAAGTGAGGCCAAGGATTTGATTACGGGTTATTTCGCATCTTATCCGGGGGTTAAGGCTTATATGGATAATGTGGTTGCCAAAGCTCGTGCCGATAGATTTGTGGAGACAATTATGGGGCGTCGCAGGTATCTGACGGACATTGATAGTAACAATGCTATTGTCCGTGGTTACGCTGAGCGCAATGCGATAAATGCACCTCTGCAAGGTACGGCCGCTGATATTATTAAGGTGGCTATGATTGCTATTGATAAGGAGATTAGAGAGAAGAATCTAAAAAGTCGTATGATTCTTCAGGTGCATGACGAACTAAACTTTAATGTTCCTTTCGATGAACTAGAACTTATGCAAGATCTAGTTCACCGCTGTATGTTGGCTGCCGGTAAAGGTCTTAAAGTTCCCTTGGAAGTAGGTATGGGGCATGGTGCTAATTGGCTTGTCGCTCACTAAATTGATGGCTAATGCCGTTTATTGTTTATGAAGCACTTGATTAGATTATGCACAGCCTTATGCACAGCCTTGTGGGCTTATAGTGTACAAGCACAAGAGCTAGATTTAAGAGACAGCACCCGCTATCTGGCACTGATAGATTCTAGCTTTAATGCTGGGAATAAAGGTGATTATAGCGCTGCAGAGTCTTTCTTAAAGAAGGCTATTGAACTTATCCCTCAACATCCAACGAACATTTATCTACTAAATAATTTGGGTGGGGTACAGCAACTTTTAGGCAAAAAAGAAGATGCCTTAGACAGTTACTCTAAGGCACTCAAGCGTCAACCCGATAATGCGACGACACGCTTTAATCGAGCAAGGCTCTACGCACTTACGGGTAAGCATAATGCGGCTGTTACTGATTATTCATTGCTGATTGCTAAGGCTCCAAGCAATGAATTATATCTATATCAGCGTGCTATGAGTTATATGCTGATGCGTCAGTATGACCTTGCCGAGCATGACCTTAAAACTATTGTTGAGCATAATGGTGAAAGCCTAAAAGCTCGCCTAGGTTATGGGCTTCTAGAGACGGCAAGAGGTCGTTATAATGAGGCTGAGCGTATTTTTGATTATTTGGTGACTAAGTTATCGACTAATGCCGATGTTTATGAAGGTCGTGCTAGGCTTTATCTGGCTCGCAAGATGAAGGGTTATGCTCTGCGTGATATGGAGAAGGCCTTTGAACTCTCGAAAGGCAGACCATCGCCAACCTTACTACGCCTACGGGCTGAAATCAATGAGGGCTTAGGTGATAAGCATAGTGCAGAGAAAGACCTTCGCCATGCAGAAGAGTTAGAGAAGCACTATCTTAATTAAGAAAGCTTTAGTTAAATTACAATAGTAAGTGTGCGTAAATACCGAAGAAGATAATTATCGAAATGCAACTTGTTGAAAAAGAAGAAGTTGCATTTTAATGGGACTGAATAGGTAACGATTTGGAAACGAGCGAAATGCTTTCTGTCGCACGTTTCTACATTAACAAAGAACGCTTGTTACTCTATTTGCAAACATAATCATTTGTTTTGAATAACAAGCGTTTTTGATGAAGATTTCTCTTTATCTGTTGGCTAAATGGCAAAGAATAGAAATTCTTACTACGATCATGAGTTTTCTCTCTTTCATCACATAATGTTTCTGAAAAAGCGGACGAAGATAGTTTTTTCGCTGTGCAGGAATATTCCCCTTACATGGTATCTTCCGCCAGCTATCACCCTTTCATTGAAATCAAGCAGGGAAATATGATGGCAGTATTGAACTCATCCAGACTGAAGAAAACCATTCTCATATTAAAATAAACGGAACGGTAGAGAGGTTTTACAGCATTTTCAACCAAGGCCTTGTTGGGAACGTACACGGGCAGGATAGACCGCACAGCTGCAATCTTCGGTAAAGGCGACAAAATCATCATTAATGACAGGCTCGTTACGATCGCTTCGTATGACATCTGCTTTCGGATTATTTCGGGGATTATGGCTCCTGGAACACCTTCAAAATATTGTATGGTATTCTTACATCGCTTTATCAAGTCTTCCGTGCATTGTGACGATACAGCTTTGCTGTAGACGTAATGACTGAACGGTAGGGCTGTAACAAATGTCTCGGTTTTCTTCGTTTCACCTATTATTTCATCACCACTTCAAACTTATTATCGGCAAAATCAATATGAAATCTCTGCAAAAGTCTTTTCACACCCAATTGTTACTAATGATAATTTACGAGTTATCTCTATGGTCTCTCTGTTTGAATGTTTTTTGCAGGGATCTAAAATAATAGTGTTACCGAAATAGACATTAAACTTTATACGAAATACGGTCTATCAGACGCTAAAACTTCCTTCATAGAATCAACGCTAAAACCTATGTAAAAATAAACGAGGGCAAACATCATACACTTGCCCTCGTTAAAATAGTTACTTTTCTTTAATTACACCCTTAAAAGGTGTACCATCCTGTTTGACATTGATAAAGCGCCCTGTATCTTTATCCCGTTTTACCCATTGTTCTGTTTTGGGATTAAAAACCTGCGAACGTTTTCTCACTGGACCATTGCGATGTCCGTCTCCTGACGGTGGATTTGTTGCCATGTCTAACCTCCTATATTTTGTCCTTGAATTATATAGCCAAGAACACGCTATTATGCTTGTTTGTTTAAATTCGATTGTTTATCATTTCAAGGTAAGTACAACGATTTTAAATGCTCATGATAACTCTCCATCTGCTATATAGTTGTATTTTCATACGGTGCAACTCAATGCGCTATACTTTCTATCAACCAATAGCTTCGTGAGATTCTTTATTGAACTCTTATTTCATTTCTGGATTTATATATTTTCTGTTACTTGCAGAATATTGTCGCATACCATTGATATATACAATTTCAGGTATATACTCACCTTTTTCTTTCATATCCTTTTGCAATTCTCCAATTTTTCGTTTAATCTCATCAATATTATTCTTTTCCATGATTACAATGAATATGCCTGATTGTGCTCTTTCTGCCTTCATATAGGCAGGCAGCTGAGTTCGATATCCATGAATAAGATTTTCGTTAGTAGAACGTTTTATCTCTATGACCGAATTAGCCCTTGAACCTTTGGTTATATGAAAATCAATCTCACCAACACCTGGATTATCTTCTCGCGTTATAGATAGATCTAAATTACCTGCTATTTTATACGTATCAGCGACAGTATATAGCAGAAGCTGCCAATCTGTTTCATCTGGAGTCCGATTGTTTCGATAGAATAACTCCGAAATCCTATTATGCTCAACTAAATGTTTGAATTGATGACACATTGCCAACGTGAGCTTATAGACCTCATCCTCTTCGTTCTCATACTCAATTGGCTTTGGGAATGGAATCTCGTCCAATAACTCTTGAAGTAATACAACTCGATATTGGTTCTTATTGTCAGCTGTGAAATCATATGGTATCGCATTGAGACTCTTATAGAAACTAATTGCTGCTCCATAACAATCCTTATTATCAATGATAAGACTCTTCCAATCTTTCTTTTTATAGGCCTTATACTCGACCCAGTTAACACCAATCAATTCTGCAATCTTTCTTTTGAGCTGATTATTATAATTACATACATTGTCTATTTCTTCAAAATCATGTGCAACGGGGAGATTTGCTAAAAACGATTCTGGAATAAAATGAATAGGTTTACCTCTATAAAAAGGGACTTGAAACGTAACCCTATGCTCGAATGTATATGAATAAGTTGTTAGTCCCATTTCCTGAGCGATTCTTTGTGTATACTCAAGAAAGTGTCTTTGAAGGATGGCAATGGTCATATCACTGATTCTATCAGCTGCCATATTATCCTCTATTAGTTGCATTAAACCAAAGATTTCAGGATCTTTAAGACCCGCATTTATGATGGTGTATGCACTATGGGCAAGTTGTATGGAAATAGTACCACTAATACCCTTTCCTCTTGTATTACTTTTTGAAAATCCCAATCCTGTATTTGGGATCTCCTTGAAAGTAAATCTTTTTACCATTTGCTTAAAGAAACGGTCTTGAAGATTATCTGCTTTTGAAGCTTCTACTAAAGGTATAAATAATCTAAAATAGTCAAAGAATTCAGTATATGCATTTTTAAACTCAGGTATCTCACTTCCTTTCAGAAGAAGCGGATCTATATGAAGCAAAGAGTCCTGATCCAAAAAGCCATTATATACCCCTTTTTGTAGAAAATCCCTATGCTTTACTTTAAAAAATCTACTGTATGTTAATGCCATGTTTATAGTCAATTATAAGTTTCTAATTTATGGTTAAAATACTTCCTGTTTTTAACGAAAGCTATAAGAACTGACTTTTTAATAACTACCTTTTAATGAGCATATTAAGTAATTCAATTGCTTTATGTATTTCTGAGTATGCTTTCAAATCCTCAGGCGATTCTTGGCAGAGCTGGCACAACTTTTCAGAATTTGATATCGCTCGTTCCAAGTTACCATTCTCTATCAAGTATTTATAGAGATTGGTACGTATGAAATACCGTTTGGTCTTTTCATATCCTGGCATATATTTCTGCAATTCGGGAAGCAGTTGTTCGTAACTCTCATATCGCCGACAAACCACATTAGGTAAGAAGTGGAGCAAAAACCAAAATTCCGTGCAAGGATTAGTTTCTACAAACATCACCTGTCCGACATATTTCTTTGTAGCATATTTCTTCTTTGCACGCTGATATAGATGCATTTCAGAGGGATACTTAAATAGTCTGTCCATATCAAACAAGCATACGATATAATCATATTGCTTGCTCAGATAGGATTCTACTAATTTCAGTATATGATAAATGTCACTATGTTGTGGAAAATCTGGCGCAACCTTGAAGGGATAGCGACATATAATCCTCAGAGAATCGAAATAGAACCATTCTGTTTCCCCTTCGCCTATGATAGCGATACTTTTTGTTGCTGTCCGTCCCATATCATTAGTCATTTAGGTTGATATATTGACTACCCAAGAACGGCAGTTTTACTAACTTTCCCTGCGTGTAGGCATTGTATGGGGAAAGATTCTTATGCAGCCCAAGAGAAGAAAGACGCACAATTTTAGTTTCTCCGAATTCATCTTTATCAGTGAACCATATCGTATCACGGCGAATGAAATCCTCATTGAGAAGATTGATATCATGTGTAGTCAAGAGCATCTGGGATGTTCCGTTGCTGTTTGCCAAAAATACTTTTATGAAATAAGCTAACAGTTCATAGTGAATACTTGTTTCTACTTCATCGATAGACACAAATCTATTGGTCTTTAACAAGAAATTCAGTATTACTGCCATTCCCAAGAACCTCATAGTGCCATTGGATTCGTATTCTTCCGATAAATCATATACTTTGTCGCCTGCCTTATGCTTGAAGGTCAGCTCCGTATTTGTAATTTTACCCTTCTTTAGCATTTCTGCCTTTGCCTCTTTATCAATAGGGGCATTCTGAATCAACTGTTCCAATTCAGGGGTTATTAGTTCTTCCTCCTCGTGCAATACAACATCTTCTATATTGAAATCGGATGCTTTCAGGAAGTTTAAAATGAATCTCTTTAAATCTCCTGTTTCGTCTTTATCCAATCGTGATTTGACATATCTCGAAAGTCGCATACCAGGAGCCAATACTTCTTTTACCTGTTTGGTAAAATAGTCGTACACATCATTCAGCCTAGTGCGTTCCACATTGCTTTTTCCAAATGCTGCAAGCACACTGCAATTATTGATTGTGTTTCCGGAAATCACATCTTGACTTTTCTTTGTCATTTTCAGATTTACGCCAAAGTCGATGTCCGTGGAATCTGTCGCGATATCATAACTTCGATTATACAATTTGGTAGGGCGAATGGAATCATAAACAATCAATGCCTCTGAATAAATGTGCCTTGCATCCAACTCAAAACTAAGAATATACTTCGATTGATTGATATAGAACACCATAGACATCTTAGTTGTTTCATTCCTCGAAGTGTTATCCAGCATAAAAGGAACTACTCCGGTTTTCTCATTCCGATCTTTAGGCATTCTCAAAACCAACATCTTGAAGAATTCGATGGCGTTTAATATATTTGTTTTACCAGAAGCATTGGCACCATAGATGATGCCTACTTTCAGCAATCTTAGCCCTTCTTTAACTTCATATGAATACTCATCAGACATAAAAGTATCTGCCGATGGCGCAAAACTGATTTTCTGAGCCGATTTAATGGAGAAAAAATTCTCAATGCTGAATTCTGCTATCATAATCGTTGAATTTATCTGTTATACGGTGTAAAGGTACAAATAAGAAACAATTCTGCGAATTATATTTAGCGTTTTCGTATTTAAATTACAATATGTATAAACAAAATACTGTTTAAGCCAATTGTTTGGTGTGTTTTTTTTAGAAGTTCAAAGTGTGCAATTTTGAAGGCAATTACCATGTGTTATTTGCACCATCGCCTAATTTATTTACGATGGATAGTTTCCAATAGTTTATTTTAGATCATTAATGTATTTACCATCACAGACCTCTTCCTCTTTTCTTCTTTTTGGGGCTTGGCTTCTGAGTTTTCGTTGCCAAACCATCTCGGCATAATCATCACCGTGTGTCTGTGGATTGATAAGTCCACCTGCTCCCGAAATCATTTCTTCGGCAGCATTCAAGGCAGTACTTGCTAAATTTCCTACGGCTTGTGCAATAAATGAACTGTCATTTGCTTTTGCAGGCGATACGTATGAACGGCTGGGAGGAACAAGTTGATAGCCTGTATTCGGTTGAGTTTTATTCTTTGCTGACTCGTGCACCATTGTGGAATCTTTTGTTATTATTGTCTCCTTTGTTTCGGCTTTATTGACTATCTCAAAGTTCTTCTGCAAGGAGCGATAGCCGAACTCCCTGCCAATTTCGGAAGCTTTAAAACCTTGTCCGTTGTAAGCTTCAGACCATAGACTTTGCCCTGCTTATTCTTCAAGCCTTTCGAGTGGCTGTATATCAGTCCCCGTACCTTGCAGGACTACCGAGATAGGAAGATTATCCCTTACATGCAGTTTGCAGGAAAGATACTCTACAAGGCTTCGGACTTGGAAAGGATGTTGGAGGAGAATTACTATTTTAAGTCCATGTGAATTTAGTGTTATAATTCGATTAAAAATACCTATTAATAAGTATTGCCAGTATAGAATTCTTCCCATACCTTTGTATGGAAAATTGAATTAATGATGAAAATATCACATAGCCGTATAAAGGCAATAATAAAAGGAGCGTACTGTTAAAAAACAGTACGCTTTTTTTATGAACAAAATTGAACGATGTCCGTTAATGAAGTTGTAATGAAAATATTAAAAGAAGATATAAGAAACAGAATTGTTACAGCTGCCCGCAATGAATTTATTAAAAATGGTTTTAAAAAAACTTCAATGCGAACAATTTCTGCAAAATCAGGAGTTGTCTTAGGTAATATATACAATTATTTTAAGACAAAAGATGATATTTTTTATGCTGTCCTTAGGCCTTTAAATGCAAAAAGTCTATCCACAAATACAAACAAAAGTTTCGTCACTATTCTTTCGGATTTCCTCTTCTACATGGGTAACAATCGTCGGAGAGATTGTCTCAAATCCAGAAATCCGTAAAGAAGAGGCAAAACAGGTTTTGTCTGAATATATACGCTATAATACAGCAGGATGGCGAGAACTCATTAATCTTTGTTTGTTTCCAACAGTTTTGTCTTCCCAAAATATATTACGTGGGAAAATCATAGATAAAGAAACTGAACTTCCGATATCTGGAGCATACGTATCAATCAAAAATATAAAACAAAAAACAGTTTCTGATAAAACAGGCAATTATCAAATTGATATTCCTTCCAATGGAATATACATTGTCGAGGTTTCATTTGTTGGATATAAACGAGTAAGGCAAGTTGTTGTGTCAGACGGAAATACCACGAAAGACTTTTTTTTGGAGACATCTACGAACGCACTTAACGAAGTCGTGGTAAGGGGTTCCTCTCAAAAGGCTGAAATAAACCATATCCGGCAAAGTCCTATGGCTGTAACGGTAGTGGATGGATCAAAGTTGCGAGGACGCTCAAGTGGAATAGAAGAAATACTCACTAGAACGTCAGGTATCAAGGTGAGAAAAACCGGAGGATTAGGAAGTGCATCGCGTATATCTGTCCATGGATTGGAAGGTAAGCGTGTGGCAGTTTATATCAACGGCTTCCCACTAAACAGTCCAGATGGTTCTTTCGATATCAATGATATTCCGATTGATGTTATTAAGTACATAGAGGTGTACAAAGGAATCGTTCCTGCAGAATATGGCGGTGATGGACTTGGTGGTGCTATCAACATAGTGACACGAGAGGATGAATGTGACCTAGTGGGTTTTACGCAGGAATTGGCATCATTCGGGACATTCAAGACACTTGCAAGTGCCCAGAAACTTTTTGCAAAATCTGGAATATTATTCAATATTGCTTTCTTCAGGAACAAATCCAAGAACAATTATATGATGTCATGGCCAGTGTTTGAGACTAATCTACCTGCTTCTGAATAC
>QWCF01000774.1_pt1 | contig 10887 bp, 13 predicted proteins | sample 1972521 | NCBI WGS metagenome assembly QWCF01 (sample SAMN09866715, study PRJNA288562) | Human oral metagenome isolate term4_saliva, whole genome shotgun sequencing...
GTCTATCGCCATGACGAGCCTATCGGACTCATCACCGCCGCAACCGAAACCGACGCGGGCATCGAAATCGAGGCGCGATTTTCCGATACCCAGACCGCGCGCGATGCCTACCAGCTCGTCCGCGATGGCGTCATCGACCGCCTGAGCATCGGGTTTGCGCCCCTCGAAACCACGCGCACCGAGGACGAGCGCGGCACCCACAACACGATTACGAGCCTGGCGCTCCGAGAGGTTAGCCTCGTGCCCTTCCCCGCCTACGAGACCGCCGCAATTACCGAGGTCCGCACCCAGCCGACCGCCACCCCCGAAAGGAACACCCCCACCATGACCGAAACGACCGAGTACGCGCTCGCCGCCGACCTGGACGACCTTCGCGCCGACCTGACCGCCATCGAGCAGCGCGCTGCCCTCGCCGACAAGACCCCCGCCACGCGCGCCGCCGACACGCGTACCCCCGGTGAAGCAATCAAGGCCCTGGTCACCGACGAGGCATACCGCGCCGAAATCGCCGACCTCCAGACCCGCGCCTTCAATGGCACCACGTCCAGCGCTGACGCCACCATGGTCGTGCCCGAATGGATCAAGGACCTGACCCGCCTCGTGGACAAGCCCAACGTCCTCGCGGCCCTATTCTCCACCGGCCCCCTGCCCGCCGACGGCATGGAACTGGACTTTACCGAGCTCGCCACCAACACCCTGACCGTCAACGAACAGGCCAACGAAGGTGACGACCTCCAGATGGGTAAGGTCACCACCAAGAAGCGCAGCGCCCCCATCAAGACGTTTGGAGGCTACACTGCGCTATCTCTCCAGGCCATCGAGCGGACCCGCGTCAACCTCTTGGATACGCACCTGCGCGGTATGGCTATCGCGGCTGGTCAGAGGTCCGCCGCCTACTTCGCCGCGCGTTTCGCCGACGCCGTTAAGACCCAGGACGCCAACAAGCTCGCCATCGCCAAGGCCGCCACGGCACTCACCTGGGCCGACATCTCCAGCCTCATCATCGACGCCGCCGCCAAGTATACCGACGAGGGCCTGACCCTGGACGGCCTCGTCGTGGACAAGGCCACCTTCAAGGCGCTTTCCGGCCTGACCGGAACCGACGGCCGCCCGCTGATGCGCGCCGCCGAAAACCCGGCCAACACCATCGGCACCGTCAACGCGAAGGGCCTGACCGGCGTCATCCTCGACGTGCCCGTCACCTGCGACCTGCGCGCCACGCCCGGATCGCTGGGAACGGGCATTGTTGGCGCGTTCTACAACCGCGAAGCCATGCGCACATACGAGACGCCCCTCGTCCAGCTCCAGGACGAAAATATCATCAACCTGAGCCGACAGTTCTCGGTCTACCGCTACGGGGCAGTGGCCGCCGAAATCCCCACCGGCCTCGTTCCCCTCAAGATTGGGGCGTGACCGTGGCCGACCTGACTACCCGCCTGGCCGCCTACGTGGGCGACGTGCCCGTAGACGACTACCTCCGTTCATGCGTCGCCGAAGCCACGACGCTCGTGGGTAGCCAGGTCGGCAGCGCAACGATCCCGCAAGAGGTGCACGACCGCGCCGTCATGGAAGTCGCCGCCGAGCTCTACCACCGCCGAAGCGCCCCCAACGGCATCAAGAGCTTTGCCGACGGCCTGGACGGCGCGTCCGCCATCCGCGTCGCTCGTGACGCCCTCGTCGCCGCTCGCCCCCTCCTCGCCCCCTATCTCCCGCTGGCCATCTCATGACCCACGAACACGGACCCATCGCGTCGGCTCGCGCCGACCTCGCCGCCATCCTCCGAGAGTCCACCGACCTCCCGGTCGTCACCAACGTCCCGGAACGGCTCGCGCCGCCGTGCATCGTCATTACCGAGGCGTCCCCACTCCTCACCACCGACGACACGACCTACAACGCCGTCACCGTGCGAATGAGTCTCACGGTAGCGGTGGCACCCACGACCAACGCGCTCGCCATCGAGCGCCTCGACGAGGCCGTGGACACCATCGCCGTCGCACTCATCAAGGCCGGAACCGTCGCCACCATCGAGGCTTACACGAGCATCAAGAGCGCCGACGGACAAGCCTACCTCGCCGCGCCTATCACCACCACCCTCACCTACTCCCTTGGAAGGACCCCGCAATGACCGTCACCCGAAATACCCGCATCCTTGGCAACCGCCTTGGCTTTTCCATCGCAGGAAAAGACTATTGGTCTGACCTCTCGTCCTATGACCTCTCGCCCGAAACGAGCGACAAGGACGTGGTCACCTTCGCCGACGCCCTCGGTGGCTCGTCCGCGTCCTGGAAGCTCAAGGGCAAGGCCATCGTCAGTTTTGACCCCGGCTCATTCTGGGAAATGATCTGGCAGCAAGCCGGAAAGACCGTTGACGTGCTCGTCGCACCCTTCGGCAACAAGACCGCCACCCCCAAGCAGCCGCACTTCAAGGTCCGCGCCAAGATCGGAACAAAGCCGTCCATCTCCTCCGAGGCGGGCGACGAAAAGGGTAGCACGTTCGAGTTCGAGTGGACGTGCGAAGGAGAGCCAGAAAAGCTCACCGCCACCTCGACGCTTGGCACCGGCAACATGGAAGATGCCTAAACATGACTGGCATCCTCGACGGCCACGTCCACCTAGACGGCGGCAGCGTAGAAATCCAGGGCATCAAGCGCCTACTACGCGACGCCGAGCGCGTGGGCGTGGCCGCCGAGGACCTGAAAGAGCTGACCTATCGGCTCGCAACCCCCATCGCGGCGCTCGCCAAGACCCTCGCACCCCACAGTACCGGCCGCCTCGCATCTGGCATCAAGCCAAGCCGCTCAAAACGCAAGGTCATGGTCCGCGTCGGCTCCGCAAAGCGCCTTCCCTACGCGGGCGTCAACCATTGGGGACGAGATGGGTCATCCGGCCCCCGCTGGCTCTCCCAGGCCGAAGAAACCCTGCGCCCCCGCACCTTCGCCGGAATCGGTGAAGGCATCAAAGAGCTACTAGATAAAAACGACTGGTAAGGACAAACAGTAATGAACATGAACAGCATGACCCTCGGTGACCTGGACTATTACGAGCGCAAGACAGGTCAGCCCATCACCTCGTTTGACCCCGAAGCGGGCGGCGCGCTCGCCGCCCCCATGATCGCCATGTGCGCCATCATGCTCTACCGACGCGGCGGCTACCAGACCCGCGACGACGCCTACACCGCCGCCACCGACCTCACCATGGACGAGGCCACCCGCCTCGTGGGCGACGCAACCACCGACGCCCCGGCGGGGGAATGACCGGCGCGTCGTCCCTCGGGCCCGTCCTGGCAATCCTCGCCATCGACGCCGGAATCCCACCGTGGGACGCGCGCGAAAAACTCACACTAGAGGACGCTCACGCCATCCTCGACCTCCTCAGCGAACGAGCGCAAGCACAGAAAGGCTAGGCAGTGGCCGGACACGTCGTAAAAGTCTCGGTAATCGCCGACACCAAGAAGTTTTCGCGTGCCTTCAAGGGCCTTGCGAAGGAAACTGGCCTATCTGGACTGGCCGAAGCGGGCAAAACGGCCGTGACGACGCTCGCCACGGTCGCCGCCGCCGGGGCCGCCGCCATTGGCGTCGCCGGGGCAAAGGCCGTGAGCGCCGCCGCCGACTTGGAACAGTCCACCGGCGCTATCGAGGCCGTGTTCAAGAGCAGCGCCGACCAGATGAAAGCGTTTGCGGATACCGCCGCAACGTCGGTCGGACTCACCAAGAACGAGTATCAAGAGCTTGGCACCTTGCTTGGTGCTCAGCTCAAAAACGGCGGTACCTCGATTGACCAGCTCGCCGGAAAGACCAACGACCTCATTGGCGTTGCCGCCGACCTCGCCGCCCAGTTTGGCGGCACCACGGCCGACGCCGTTGGCGCGCTCTCGTCCGCCCTCAAGGGCGAACGTGACCCTATCGAGCGGTACGGCGTGTCCCTCAAGCAAGCATCTATTGACGCCAAGGCCGCAGAACTGGGCTTTGAGAAGGTGGGCGGGTCCTTCGATAACGAAGCGCAGCAAGCGGCGACGCTCGCGCTCATCATGGAACAGACGGCCGACGCCCACGGCGCTTTCGCCCGTGAGGGCGACACGCTCGCGCACCAGATTCAGGTACTTAAAGCGCATATGGGGGACTTCGCCGCCAAGGCGGGCGCTCTCGTGTTGCCCGCCGTGACCGCGCTCGCGTCCGCCGCAATCGAATACCTCGTGCCCGCGATGGAACAGCTGACCACGTGGGCGCGCGACGTGGCCCTCCCGGCCCTCAAGAACTTCGCCGCTCAGTTCACCGCGAACGTCGTCCCGAAGATCAAGGCCGCCGCCGAGGTATTCCAGACGGAAGTCATGCCGCGCCTCAAGCGCCTCATCGACTGGCTCACCACGACCGTGCCCCCCGCTATAAGCCGCGTCGTGGCTTTCTTCGAGCGCTTTGGGACCGCCATCGGGGCCGCCGCCGGTGTTATCGGGACGTTTGTGGCCGGTTTCCAGGCCTTCGCCAAGATCAAAGCCATCATCGACGCCGCCAAGGTCGCCTGGGCGGCCCTGAACGCCACGATGGCCGCCAATCCTATATTCCTCGTCGTCGCCGCCCTCGCGGCCCTCGTCGCAATCTTCGTTGCCCTCTACGAGAATAACGAGACTTTCCGTAACGCCGTGAATGCGGCCTGGGAACAGATCAAGGCGGCCGCCGCCGTCGTTGTCGAGTGGTTCACGACGAACGTCGTCCCGGCCCTGCAAGCCGCATGGGCCGCCATCGTGGACGCGTGGAATACGGTCTGGCCGAAGCTGCAAGAGGCGTGGGCGACCTACGGGCAACCGGTCGCCGACCTCATCGTCAACATCTTTACCGGCGTCGCCGCGAACTGGTCCACCATCTGGGAAGGCATTAAGGGCGTTTTTACCGGCGTGTGGGAGATTCTCTCGAGCGTTGTCTCGACGGTCGTGGGCGTCATCTCCGGCATTATCCAGGTCTGGACATCTGCCCTCTCCGGTGACTGGCAAGGCGTGTGGGAGGGCATCAAGACAATCTTTTCGAGCGTGTGGGAAGGCATCAAGGGCGTCATCTCCGGCGCTCTGAGCATCGTACAGGGATACATCACAGCCGCCATGGGCGTCATCTCCGGCATTTTCTCCGGCGTCTGGTCGTCAATCTCATCGACCGTCTCCGGCGCGTGGAATGGCATCACCTCCGCCATCTCCTCCGGCGTTGCGACGGCCGTGTCCTACGTGTCATCCCTCCCGTCTCGCGCCCTTAGCGCCCTGGGTAACCTCGGGTCTACCTTGTGGAGCGCCGGTAAGTCGCTGATCCAGGGCTTTATCAACGGCATTACCAGCATGATCGGGTCTGTCCGCGACACCCTCGGATCGCTCACCTCCAGCCTCACGTCCTGGAAGGGACCGGCCGACTATGACGCGGTGCTCCTCACCCCGGCTGGCCGCCTCGTCATCGACGGATTCATTAGGGGCCTCGAATCCCGGTACGGGGCCGTGCGCCGCTCCCTCGGATCGCTCACCGGCATGGTGGCAGACACCGACCCCGGCGCTCTCGCCCTGCCAGACGTGAACGGGATCGCCGGTCTGCGCCGGGGCGGTGGCGTCACCATCAACGTCACCGCCCAGATGCTTCACCCGTCTATCGACGCTGGCCGCGTCATTGCCCAGTCTATCGACCAGTACACGCGCCTAAACGGCGCTGGCCGCTAACCCGAAGGGAGGAAACCCGCTCATGGTGACCCTGCCCCCGCCGCCGCCGTCCACCTGGGAAGGCGTGCGCACCGAGGCGATGCCCGGCGCTAAAACCCGCTTCACGCTCGCGCCCGGCGCGTCCTATCTGCGCATCACCGTGGATAATCTGTGCCCCTATCACCTGATTACGGCGCGAATCCGCATCCGCACCAGCCAGGCGGGCCAATACGTCGTCATCCGCATGGGAGACGATGCTAAGCGCTTCACCCGTTCCACCTACTACGCGCATCATGTGCGCACCACGTCGCTCGGGACCAGCCTCATTATCGAGGTGACCGGCATCCCCAACGGCGTCGTGGAAGAACTGACCATCACCGACGACACGCCCCTCCCGGATAACCCGCGCCCGTGCGACGTGCTCAGTCTCCAGGCGTACTACCCACTGCCCGGATTCTTTGGGCTTAGGTGGAATAATGACCGGTGGAACCGCGCCTCATGGACGCGCGGCGTCGCAAAGCCGTGGGCGATGGTGTGGGACTCGACACCCTGGGATACCCGCGCGTGGAACGTGGGCGAAACGAACGTCTCTCAGTGGCAGGACATCACCGGCCCATGTACCGACATTGCCGTCACTCGCGGCGTCACGACGACCGGCCCCGCGATGGCCGCCGCTGTCGGCACCCTGACCGCTCGCGCAATTAACGCACTGAGCCCTCGTGCCACGGGCTTGCACCACGGCACCCCCGTGCGCCTCATTCACTGGCCGACCCGCTCGCTCGTGTTTACCGGCGTCATCACCGACCTAACGATCACCCCACACAAGCCCGGTAGCCGTATCGACTACGAGGTCAGCCTCACCGCGTCCGATAACGTGGCCCGCTTGGCCGCCATCACCCGCTACGGGGCGAAAGCCGACGGCGGCGACGGCTCCGAGTCGTGGGCGGCGCGCCTCGCCCGCCTCATCAAGTCCGCGCCGGACCTCACCTACCAGGTGCACGACACGGCGACACAGACCATGGCCCCCGTCGTGTGGGAAACGAGCCTAGCCCGCCACCTCGACGCGCTGATGGCCTCAGTACTGGGATCGTGGACAGTAGCGCGCGACGGTACCGTATCCATCCGCGTGCGCCGCCCGCGCACGCCCGTGCTCACCCTCACCGACGCCGATAAGAGCAGCCTCGGTGAACGCATCTGGTCCTACACCGACATAAACGTCGCCTGGTCCGCTAACGACACGATCGCGCACGTGACCCTCGCTAACCACGGCGCGAAGTACGACGCCGAGCAACACGAGTGGGAAGCCGAGGACGCCGACACGACCGTCACCGACCCCACCGCCGCCCACGCATGGGGCGGGGCCGCCATTCAGATTGACACGACGCTCCCGGCCCGCGACGTGGAAAGCGTGGCTCGCCGCTACCTCGCCACGACCAGGACCGACCCCGTGCCGTCGTCGGTCGCCCTCGTCGCCGCCCACGACGCCGGTCCCACTGACCGCGCCGGTCACATGGCCGCCGCCGCCACCCTCGACCCCATTACGGCCGTCGCCGTCGAATGGCGCGGTGAAGATGCCCCCGCCCTCATTACGCAGGTCACGCACACCATCACGCCGACGACATGGAAAACAACCCTCACCCTGACCAATAACAAGCAGTAAGGAACCCCATCATGAAAACGTTTGTTCCCGGCGAAATCGCCCGCGCCGAAGACGTAAACGCAAACTTCGCCGAGCTCAAGGCCGCAACCGACAAGCTCACGAGCACATTCCAGGTCGGACAGGTATACGTCTACCCCCTCCAGCCCGGCGATCAGACCGCCTTTTACAAGGTCTCGTTCCCGAAGCGGTTCGATAAAGCGCCCGTGGTTTTTATGCAGTCGCAGAATCAGCGGCTGAATACGGCCGCATGGGACATCACACCCGAGGGCTTCACATGGATGGCACATAACAACACCTCGGGAGCATCAGCGGGCACTCAAATCATGTGGCTCGCTATCTCCCTCTAACCAGAAAGGACACCAACAATGACCGTGAATAATGCAGTCACCGACACCAATTGGGGGCCCAACTATGACCCCGGTCGCCCCTACGGCGACCCGCTTGGTATCGTCATCCACCATTGGGGCGTCGACGGACAGTCTCACGACGGGGTCGTCGCCTACCTCACCCGCCCCGATGGGAACTCCTCCGCTCACTACGTGGCAAGCGGCGGGCGTGTCACCCAGCTCACGCACGACTACGACAGGGCATGGCACTGCATGGGCAACAACGCCAGGACGATCGGGATCGAGTGCCGACCCGAGTGCGACGACGACGACTTCGAGACAGTCGCACAGCTCATCGCCGCGATCCGCGACGAATGGGGCGACCTGTCCCTCTCAGGGCACCAAGACCACTACGCGACCGCATGCCCCGGGCGTTGGCAGGCCCGCCTCGCCGAGCTCGACGCCCGAGCGCGCGCGATCCAGGGCGGCGGTACGGCCTCGCCGGTCCTACCTGACCCCGCCCCCGGCGTCCTCCTGGTCGACGGTTGGTGGGGGTGTGATACGACCCGCGCGATCCAGAACTTCTTGGGCACCCCTGTCGACGGGATCATCTCCAGTCAAGAGCAGGCGAACCGCGAGTATGTTCCAGCCGCCGGAACGGGGTGGAAATGGAGCTCCAATCCTGACGGCTCGCAGGCAATCGCCGCACTACAGGCACGCCTTGCCGTGCCCGCCGACGGAATCATCGGCCCCAAGACAATCGCCGCACTACAGGCACGCCTTGCCGTGCCCGCCGACGGCTACGCCGGAATGGCAACCGTCGCCGCCCTCCAAACCCGCCTCAACGAAGGGAACCTGTAATGTCAGAGCCCAAGCATGCTGCAACCCCTCAACCCATCGGCTGGCTTACCCCTACCGTGCGACGGTGGGCATACGGTGTCGCGACCGCCGCCGTCCCGCTCCTGGTTATCTATGGAGTGATTGAATCAGAGACCGCGCCCCTCTGGGTTGCCCTCGTCGCCTCTGTCCTCGGAACGGGAACCGCGCTCGCGCACGTCCCGAAGGGCGACGAATGACGCCCGCCGCCGAGGTCATCACCGCCCTTGGTGGCCTCGGTGGCGTCGCCGCCATCGTGACCAGCGCCGCGACGCTGATCCAGGCCAGGCGAATCCATGCGCAAGTCAGCCCTAACCACGGCTCCAGCCTCGCCGACGCCGTGAACAGGACCGAAGCCAAGACCTCTGCCGCCGCCGACGCCGTGAGCCGCCTAGAGGATGCCATCGCCGCGCACTCCAGCGCCATCGCCGCGCACTCCAGCGCCATCGAGCGCATCGAGAGTGCCCTCGCCTCCAATGGCGAGACCGTCCGACGCATCGAGACCGAGCAGATGAAAACCGCGGCTGATGTGCTCATATCGCGGCACTCGATCGAAAGCCTGTCCCGTGAGATCAAAGGCTTAGGCCATGAGATAGGGGACCTCCGATCAACTAGGGACCGTGAGCACGCCGATTACGACGCGCGTATCCGGTCCCTGGAGGGCCGCCCCTAAGCCGCCGCCTCGACGACTGCCCTTAGCGCCTCGTCCGCAATCGCTAGATAGCGTAGCGTCGTGTGCGGTGACTCGTGCCCTAGGATGCGTTGAACCGATACAAGGTCACCCGTGCGCTCATATGCCCGCGTAGCGAAGCGATGCCTAAGCGCGTGCATCGTCACGCCGGGCGGTAGTGCACGGGTGACCAGCCTCCCGAGCCATTCCGGCGACACGTGCCCGGCGTCGTCGCCTGGGAACGTCCAGCCCGGCCCGCGCGCCTCGACGGCGGCGACCAGGCCGGGCGGCATGGGCACCGTCCGCGCCTTCCCGCCCTTCCCGTGCACGATCAAGGACGCGCCTCGCACGTCACGCACAATATCGCTCGCGCGCACGCGGGCAACCTCGCCACGGCGCAAACCCAGCTCCGAGGCCAGGCGCACCGCCAAGTGAACGCGCCAATCACTCGACTGTAGAGCACGCCTCACAGCCTCGTCATCCGCCGGGCGCGGGGCCGGGGCCGACGCCCTCACCGACGGCAAGGCCGGCACATCGACCAGGACCGGCCGCACGGTCGCCGCCCACGAGTAGAACCCGCCGACCGACTGGAGAGCCGACCGGCGCGTATCTCGCGCCCACATGTGCGACGCCGACCACTCGACCACATCAGCCGTGACCACTTCCCAGGGGTCTGCCTCGACAGCGCGGGCGAACCTACGAACCCAGTCCACCCGAAGGCGCGTCGTCGCCACTGTCCGCCCACTTCCGAGAAGGTGCAACCGCCAATCACTGATTGGCGTGTCCCATCCGCCCGGCACTCGTGCTTTTTGCATAACCATGGTCGCTATCCTCGTCCCAACCGCTCAAATCCGCGCGCCGTGGGCACCCTTGCCCGCGCTCACCTGGTCCAACACTACGCCGCTTGTGTCCACATATCGGACAGTGTGACGCAATCCCGAGGTTGCAGGTTCGAGTCCTGTCGGAGGCGCGTTTCCCGACCGGTAGGCGTTACCAGGTCGGCAACAGAGACGCCTAGCGCAGACGCTAGGCTATCCAATTCCTCCAGTTGCCACGGGCGTTTTCCTGTCCATCGTTTGTTAATCGAGGGCTGGGAAATACCGAGCATTTGGCCTAGTCGGACTTGGTTATATCCCATGCGCGCGGCTTCCGCGCGAACGTTCGAGGCGACAATATCGCGTGTCGTGAGCTGGTTTGCCGGGGCGGGCATCATCTGAATTGCCATGCCCCTTTCTTAGTCCATAACGGCATAATCTGTAACCGCCTGGATACACTTCGGATATTCCTATGGCTTGCATCCTGTTCCAACATGGGTTAAAACATCGGCTATGGATACTTCCCACGACATCGTTACCCGTGAGGTCACGCGCTACATGCGCGCCACGGGCCTATCACAGGCAGCGTTGGCGAACGCTATCGGACTTCGCCAATCGGCTTTATCAAAGCGCATCCGTGGCGCTTTGCGCTGGTCAATCACTGACCTAGATCGCCTCGCCGACGCGGGAGCCCCCATTCATCTCACAGCATCGACGCTTGACCGAGAGGCCCGCTCATGAGTTACCGCATCGACTGGCTCCAGTTCCTCGCCGCCCTGACCGCTCTCGCCGCCTACGGCGTCGTCATCTGGTCCTGTTTCGCCCTCTATCTCCCGTGGCCTGTCTCGACGCCCGGCATGATCGTGGCCTTCCTG
>QWCF01001546.1_pt1 | contig 10864 bp, 9 predicted proteins | sample 1972521 | NCBI WGS metagenome assembly QWCF01 (sample SAMN09866715, study PRJNA288562) | Human oral metagenome isolate term4_saliva, whole genome shotgun sequencing...
GATTCATAAATACAAAAAAGTAGGCTGGAATAACCAGCCTACCAAATGTCCATTACTAAAACCCGAGAGGTTTTCAGCCTACCAAATGTCCATTACGCCTTAATATGCCTCTTTTCTCCATAGTAAGGATAGACCATAATAAGTTTGTCTTTCCACTCCTTGCCAGCGTGTGGAGGCTCGGCACACATGGTGCGAATGGTAAGCACACATGGTGCGGAGGCTTAACACCATTCGTGCGGATAGCTTATAGCTATGCTAACAACGTAGGATTATTAAAGCAGAAAGGACTATTAAGGTGTTATTCTGTGATAATATCATGAGCAATAGCACACAAACTTATTAAGCGTAGGGAGGTTTATAGATAACGAAGGGAGCTGGAACGTACAAAAGTTTACAGCATAGAACGATTCCACTAATCGCTAAAACACCCTAATTAACGCTTTGAAAGATTCTCTAAAACACACTCCCAATTATCTGCAAACGCTCGAATAGTAGGGAAAAGAATATTAGCACCTTCATTCAAAAGTACTGAATCAGCCAGAGGACCGCTATTAATGGCAACTGTATAACAACCTGCTGCTGCACCAGCGTGCACTCCGAGTGGTGCATTCTCAACAACAATACCTTCTGCGGGCGCATAATTACCAGCTTTTTTCAATCCCATTAAGTAAGGGTCAGGATTTGGTTTACCACGCTTCACGTCGTATGCTGTTGTTATCTGATCCTTAGAAACGAACTCACCGAAGTCACGAGTGACACGCTCTATCAATGGGAGCTGTGCACTACCAGTTACAATACCAATCTTTAATCCGCTCGCCTTAATCTTCTGCATAAGGTCGATGACACCATCAAACACCTTTGCTTCAGGCATTTCATGGAAGTAATGCGCCTTCACATCATACATCTGCTGTGCCTCTTCCTCACTTAATTCTTTACCAAGTTGAGCCTTAGCATACTTACGGATAGTATCTACACCACGCGCTCCTTCTGTTGCATAAGAGTCTTCAAGGGTGAAGTGAATACCAAACTCCTTCATAGCACGCTGCCACGCAACACCGTGATTTGGCATTGAATCATAAAGAACACCATCCATATCAAAGAGAACAACTTTGGGACTTACACCAGTCTTGTCGAAGGAGGATATGTCTTGCTGAGATTGAGACGTCATCGCTGCTTGCTTTACCTTTATTATATATTATTATCCTCAAGTCCCTCAGCTATGTGAAGAACTTGAGGATACATTAAAAATATTATCTCCTATATGCCCTATCCACACTATATAAATTAGATTCCATTAGGAACTCCTCCCCTTTCGGGGAGGTCGGGTGGGGCTTCTCTCCCCTCCTTTGGAGGGGTTGGGGGAGGTTCTTATTCCTTTGTCAGTCTTTCCTGAATAGCCTTGCTCTCAGCCTCATAACCTGGCTTATTGAGAAGAGCAAACATATTCTTCTTATAAGCCTCAACACCTGGCTGATTGAAAGGATTCACTTCCTGAATAAGACCGCTGATACCGCAAGCCTTCTCGAAGAAGTAGATAAGCTGACCGAGATAGTACTCGTTCAATGTAGGAACGCTGACACGGATGTTAGGAACACCACCATCAACATGAGCCAAACGTGTACCAAGCTCTGCCATCTTGTTAACCTCATCAACACGCTTACCAGCGAGGAAGTTCAAGCCATCGAGGTTCTCCTCATCATGTGGGAAGAGTACCTTTGCATTAGGCTCCTCAACAGAGATAACAGTCTCGAAGATAGAACGCTCACCTTCCTGAATCCACTGACCCATTGAGTGAAGGTCGGTCGTGAAGTCACAAGCTGCAGGGAAAATACCCTTGCGATCCTTACCCTCGCTCTCTCCGTAAAGCTGCTTCCACCACTCAGCAAAGAAGTGAAGCTTTGGCTGGAAGTTAGCAACAATCTCTATCTTCTTGCCTGCCTGTGAGTAGAGACCCTGACGAACAGCAGCATAACGTGCAGCAATATTGTTTGCGAAAGGAACGTCAGCAGATGTCTCTTTCTCCATTACCTGTGCACCTTCAACAAGCTTCTGAACATCGAAACCTGCGACTGCGATTGGCAACAAACCTACTGGAGTAAGCACTGAGAAACGACCACCAACATTGTCAGGAATGATAAATGTCTTGTAACCTTCCTTAGTTGCGGCAGCACGTGCAGCACCCTTATGCTCATCAGTGATAGCAACAATCACATCCTTTGCAGCCTCCTTACCCAACTGATCCTCACACTGCTTCTTCAAAAGGCGGAATGCAAGTGCTGTCTCTGTTGTTGTACCAGACTTAGAAATATTGATAACACCAAACTTCTTATCCTTCAAGTAGTCTGTCAACTCAGCGAGATAGTCCTCACCGATGTTGTTACCTGCAAAGAGAATCGTTGGATTCTTCTTGTCATTTACAAGCCAAGCAAAGCTGTTACCCAAAGCTTCGATGACAGCGCGAGCACCGAGGTAAGAACCACCGATACCTGCAACGACAACCACCTCACACTTCTCACGGAGTGTATTGGCAACCGCCTGAATCTCGCTAAGGAACGCTGGAGTAATGCTTGATGGCAAATGCAACCATCCAAGGAAGTCATTACCAGGACAAGTAGCTTTCTCCAAAGCGTCCTGAGCTGCAGCTACGTGAGGAGCATAAGCCTCTACTGCGCCCGGATTCAAGAACTGGGCGGCTTTCGTGATGTCTAACTTAATACTTTCCATTTGTGTTTATCTAAATGAATCTGTTAATAATTTAATTTCTATTTGTGGACTGATACGTTCATAGAGAATGTTATAAACCGCATCGAGAATTGGCATATTGACGTGCAGACGACGATTAATCTCCTTCATACACTTCGTACCAAAATATCCTTCAGCTACCATCTCCATCTCAATCTGTGCCGACTTGACGCTGTATCCCTTTCCAATCATTGTTCCAAAGGTATGGTTACGCGAGAATTTACTATATCCTGTCACCAACTGGTCACCAAGATATACACTGTCAATGATGGACCGTTGAATAGGATTGATAGTATTAAGGAAGCGTTCCATCTCCTGCATTGCATTCGACATCAATACTGCTTGGAAGTTATCACCATACTTCAAGCCAGAACAAATACCAGCAGAGATAGCATAAACATTCTTCAAGACAGAAGCATACTCTATACCAAGGACGTCGGGAGAGGTCTTAGTCTTGACATAGTTTGATGCTAACACCTCCGTGAAGGCACGTGCCTTCTCAAGATCAGAACAGCCAACAGTAAGATAGGTGAGTCGTTCCATCGCCACTTCCTCCGCATGAGACGGTCCACCAATAACAGCAAGATTATCGTATGGAACGCCATATGCCTCATGGAAATACTCTGAACAAACAAGGTTCTCATCAGGAACAATACCCTTGATAGCCGTTAAGATTAGCTTTGTATTGAGCTTTGTCTTCAGTTTCTTCAGTAAAGCTTTCAGATAAGGAGAAGGAGTAACGAACACCAAGGTGTCATACTCCTGCACTATCTTATTGATATCCGAAGAGAGCAGCACCTCATTCATGTTAAACTTAACACTTGTGAGGTAAGAAGGATTGTGTCCTCTCCGCTTAAATTCTTCGATCTTATCGTCACGTCGGAAGTACCAACCAATATGATGCGTATGCTCCACAACAATCTTAGCGATAGCCGTTGCCCAGCTACCGCTTCCTATGATTGCTAAAAGTAGAGAAAGTGAAAAATATCAGCATTGTATTATGACCTAATACCATTGCTATAGTTATACTTCTCTTTTAGTTATTCATCCTACTTTCTACCCTTTTACTTCTTTCTCATTTACTTTTTACTTTTCGTTAGCTCCGTCAATCCACTGCTGAATAGCCTCAACAGAAGGCTTCTCATAACCGAGCTTGTACTTCTTATTGATTTCTCCGAGCTTCTGCTGCAAGCCCTGTGCCTTCTCCTCTTTAATGTCAGAGATGAGGTTGAAGCCTGCCTTGCGCAAAACATATACCCACTCTTCAGCAACACCAAGCTCAGCCCATTCCTTAACAGAAGACTGTGGAATCTTTGGTTCTGGCTTCATCTGTGGGAAGAGCAATACTTCCTGGATGTATTCCTTACCAGTCATCAGCATTACCAAACGGTCAATACCAATACCAATACCAGAAGTTGGAGGCATACCATACTGCAAAGAGCGAAGGAAATCTTGGTCGATAATCATCGCCTCATCATCACCCTTGTCTGCCAAACGCATCTGTTCAACGAAACGTTCTTCCTGATCAATTGGGTCATTCAGCTCTGAATAAGCATTAGCCAGCTCCTTACCATTTACCATCAACTCAAAACGCTCTGTCAGTCCTGGCTTAGAACGGTGCATCTTGGTCAGTGGTGACATCTCAACTGGATAGTCAGTAATGAAGGTTGGTTGGATATATGTACCCTCACAGAACTCACCAAAGATTTCATCTATGAGCTTACCCTTACCGAAACTCTCATCAATTTCTTCGAGTTTCAACTCGTTAACAGCAATATTACGGATTTCCTCCTCTGTCTTACCATAGAGATCGAAACCTGTCTTCTCCTTGATTGCATCAAGGATAGGTAGACGACGGAATGGTGCCTTGAAACTAATAACCTTGTCACCAACCTGTACTTCTGGCTTACCATTTACCTCTATACAAATCTTCTCAAGAAGTTTCTCTGTGAAAGACATCATCCAGTTGTAGTCCTTGTATTGTACATAAAGCTCCATACAAGTAAACTCTGGATTATGGAAGCGGTCCATACCCTCGTTACGGAAGTTCTTACCGATTTCATAAACACCCTCAAAACCTCCAACAATCAGACGCTTCAAATAAAGCTCTGTTGCGATACGCATATACATATCAATGTTGAGGGCATTGAAGTGAGTAATGAATGGGCGCGCACTTGCACCACCAGCAATACTCTGCAAGGTAGGAGTTTCTACCTCAGTATAACCAGCCTCATCGAAGAACTTACGCATGGTACGCAATACGGTAGCACGCTTCAAGAAAGTATCTTTCACACCATCGTTCACAACGAGGTCAACATAACGCTGACGATAACGCTGCTCTGGATCTTCAAACTTATCGTATGCCTCACCGTCCTTATACTTGACAACAGGCAGTGGCTTCAAGCTCTTAGACAAAACGGTAATCTCCTTAGCATGAACAGAGATTTCTCCCATCTGTGTCTTAAACACTTCACCCTTCACTCCAATAAAGTCACCAATATCGAGCAACTTCTTGAAGACCTTATTATAAAATTCTTTATCCTCACCCGGACAGATGTCGTCACGAGTGATATAAACCTGGATTCTACCCTTGCTATCCTGTAACTCTGCGAAGGAAGCCTTGCCCATGACACGGCGTCCCATCATACGACCAGCGATTACAACCTCACGCTGTTCGCCCTCCTTGAACTGCTCTTTAATATCAGTAGAGTAAGCATTCGTTGGAAACTCTGCTGCTGGATAGGGATCAATCCCCATCTCACGCAATTCCTGCAGGCTTTGGCGGCGACCAATCTCCTGCTCAGATAATTCTAAAACGTTCATATTTATAATTAAATCGAATATATTCTTATAGGATGCAAATTTACTAAATAATTCGCAAACTATAGCTGGTTTTTCCTTTTTTATGGCATTGGAATATTCTTAAACCCCAATCGATCATTAGAGCCTAAACATATTTTGTTTTATTATCGAGCAGATTGTTTGGCTTTGGAACGCAGACGTAGCGGGCTACGTCAAGTTACGAAGGCAGACAAGATGCCGATAAGAAAATAAAAGATGTTAGGAAACAACACCATAGTAAGAAGAACTATACATATTGTGGTCTAATGAGCGATTGGGGTTTAAGCTCAAATCATGGTGTCGCTTATGATATCTATATCGTTGCTACATCCCAACACTTGTACTCACACAGATGGTATATTGCAAGCTATTTAGCCGTTCGCACATAGGGTGCTAACCAACAGCACCACATGTGCGGAGCATTAACACCACACGTGCGGAGCATTAATACACTCGCAAGAAGCGAAAACATCATCTTTAACAAGTCCATAGGTTAGTTTAAAGGTGTCTATAGCTAAGTTCAAAAGCACCCAAACATAACCTTTGTCTATACTTATCTACCTATTAAACCTACTATGATTTTGTTATCTATCCAACTTTTATTATCTTTGCATTACATTAAGTTGATTAGGTTATGAACGTAGAAAACATCATAAAAAGTATTCATCAGGAAGATGGACTAAGCCGTACACTCGGTATGGAGTTTATCTCTACGCCCGAGGACGACACTTTGAAGGCAAGAATGGCTGTCGATGACCGTAACAAACAGCCTTTCGGATTCCTCGCTGGCGGTGCTTCATTGGCACTTGCAGAGAATCTTGCAGGTGTCGGTTCGATGGCGTTATGCCCCGGGAAAATGGCTATGGGCATTAATGTGCACGGCAATCACGTCAAGGCGATGCCATACGGTGGAACAGTTACGGCTTACGGAAAACTGATTCACAAGGGGCATACATTACACGTATGGAATATTGATATCAAGAATGGTGAAGACGAACTCATCTCAAGCGTACAAGTTACCAACTACGTCATAGCCCCACAAGAGAAGTAAATGGATTCTTTCTTTATCTATCGTGAGCCTTTCGAGAAGGTTTGTCATTGCTATTCACAACCAGAGGAACCAACGGCTATTTCCTCACTTGCAGAACTTAATGGGCGCAAGGGATTTGTCATTGCTCCTTTCTTTTGCGATGACAGTAACACACTTTACTTACTGGATGGTCAGAAAGGTTCTTCAACGGTTCTCCCTTTGGACGGTAGTAAGGGTTTTGATGCTATTCCCGACTGGCAGGACGAGGCGGTACTTACTAATGAAACACCTTCACTTCGCGAGGCTTATCACGACGATTTCTGCCGTTTTCATAAAGAGTTAGAACACAATAGATTCCGCAAGTTAGTTCTGGCGCGCTCGATTATCGAAACAAAAGACGAGCGTACGACTCCGCGAAGTATTTTTCTTAAGGCTTGTGAGAAGTACCCACGCTCTTATATTGCACTTTTCTATACTGCAGAGATAGGCATGTGGCTTATTGCAAGTCCTGAAATTCTACTTCGTGGTAATGCCGAAGGGTATCAGACAATGGCATTAGCTGGTACGATGAGGTATGAAGGTGAGGATATGAAGTGGTCTACTAAGAATCAAGAAGAGCAACAACTCGTTGCTGATTATATCCGTGCTTGCTTGCAACCGTTTGCTGCTGAGATTACTGAAAGTAAGCCTTACACTACACGTGCAGCACATTTGGCGCATCTTCGCACAGACTTCACTTTTCAACTTAAAGACACACAGCGACTCGGAACATTCCTTACCGCCTTCCACCCTACCCCTGCCGTATGCGGTATGCCAAAGGATGAGGCACAGCAGTTTATCCTTCATAATGAGCAACTAAACCGCAGTTATTACAGTGGTTTCAGTGGACTACTTGGCGAGAAGGGTGAGGCAAAACTTTATGTCACCCTTCGCTGCATGCAACTCTCTCGTTCTACGTGTCGCCTTTATGCAGGTGGCGGACTCTTAAAGGAAAGTATTGAAGAGAATGAATGGCAGGAAACAGAAGCCAAACTTGACACTATGCGCCAGTTGTTGAAACCCAATTAGGCTATTAGGCTAATTAGGCTAATAAGCCCAATAGCCCTAACAAGTCCAATAACTCAATTCATCATCACCCAACATTCACCACCCAACACCCACAATGTACAGCAACAAAGAAAACGTAAACATTCTTACAGCCCTGCTCGTAAAGGAAAAAGTAACGAAAGCCGTTGTATGTCCTGGTTCTCGTAACTCACCTATCGTACACAATCTCTGTGCTTGTCCCGAGATTGAGTGCTATCCTGTTACCGACGAACGTTCGGCAGGTTTCGTAGCGTTAGGAATGACTTTAGCAGACAATGAGCCAGTTGCAGTATGCGTTACATCGGGTTCAGCCTTGCTCAACTTGGCACCTGCTGTAGCTGAAGCTTTCTATCAGAAACGTCCACTGATTATTATTTCAGCTGATAGACCAGCACAGTGGATTGACCAACAGGATGGACAAACGCTTCAACAACATCGTGCATTGGAGCCAAATGTTCGCAAGAGTGTGACACTACCAGAGCCTCATAACGAAGAGGAACGCTGGTATTGCAATCGATTAGTCAACGAAGCGCTGAATGCAGTACGAATGAACGATGGCAGTCCTGTGCATATCAATGTTCCTATCAGTGAACCGCTCTTTGAATACGACGTACCAAAGCTTCCTGACGAACGCAATATTTTCCTGATGTATGCAGCAACGAATGAGGTTTGTGTCTATGAAATGGCAGCCGATTTCTTCCGTGGCAAGAAACTGATGGTTGTTTTTGGTCAGCTGATACCTGAGGTTGTGGGCAATTCGCTTGAGGCAATTGAGGCATTAAAGAGGGTTGCTGTCGTCCTTCAAGAGAAGTTGGCAGATGACGATATTGGCCCTGCACAACCCATCGACGAAGTATTGAAGATGATTGGGGAGGATGAAGCTTATCGCCCTGACCACCTTATATATATAGGAGGAACGATTGTCAGCAAACGACTCCGCCAGTTCTTACGTAAGTGTGAGTGCAAGATGTCTATCGTTGTGAATGGGATTGATGAGTTTTGTGACACCTTCATGCACACCACTGATATGATTCAAGGTTTACCAGAGGATGTTATCGGAATCTTTGCCCATGAGACAGAAGGCGTTAAAAAGCGTGACTTTGTAACGCTATGGGACAAGGCTTTCGACAAAGCCTTAGCCATCCGTAAGACCTTCAAACCATGCTTTTCACAAATGTTGGCTGTTAAGGCTTTCCATGAGAAGATGAGAGAGGAGGCTGTTGATGGTGAATTGTTCTATGGAAATAGCTCGGCTGTGCGTTTAGGTAACATCTTCTCTGATCAATATATCTATGTTAATCGAGGTGTGAATGGTATTGAAGGTTCGTTATCTACGGCTGTTGGCTATGCTATTGCGCATCAGGAAGAAGAGGATGTGTACTGTGTAATTGGTGATTTGAGTTTCTTCTATGATCAGAACGCACTTTGGAACAAATCTCTTCCGCCTAATCTTTCTATCCTCTTACTTAACAATGGCGGTGGAGGTATCTTCCATCAGCTGCCTGGTTTGGAGCGTTCACCTTATCGGGATAGTGCTATTGCTGCCCAACATACAACCTCTGCGGAAGGAATCTGTCAGACACATGACATCGTTTACCTCTCTGCTCGCAACGAAGAAGAGCTTTACAAGAGTCTTGACAAACTCTTTAACTCGGAGGAAGGACCAGTACTTTTAGAAGTATTCACCAACGCTGAGGAAGATGCACAGGCTTTGAAAGATTACTATCAAGCCTTTTAATGGCCTTCAACGTCTCAACTTTCAGCTTGTATATCCATCATAAATAATAATAACTTGCCACAGTCTATCCCCCTTTTAGGAATGACTTGGCAGGCTCCCTATAATCAATCAAAAACGAAAAGACCTTATGGAGAAAAGAGAATGGAAGCCTATTGAAGGCTTCAACTTTGAGGAAATCCTCTTTGAAGAGTACAACCACATAGCAAAAGTAACCATTAACCGTCCTCGCTATCGTAATGCTTTCACCCCGAAAACAGTGTGGGAAATGTCACAGGCATTCAACTACTGTCGTGAAGCCCTTGACATCCGCGTGGTCATTCTAACTGGTGCTGGCGACAAAGCATTCTGCTCTGGCGGTGATATGCACGTAAAGGGACATGGCGGATACATCGGTACTGATGGTGTTCCACGCCTCAACGTACTTGACTTGCAGATGCAGATTCGACGCCTTCCAAAGCCAGTCATTGCTATGGTTAATGGTTATGCCATTGGTGGTGGACACGTCCTTCATGTGGTATGCGACCTCTCAATAGCATCAGACAATGCTATCTTCGGGCAGACTGGACCAAAGGTTGGTTCCTTTGATGCTGGCTTCGGTGCATCTTATCTGGCACGTGTCGTGGGTCAGAAGAAGGCTCGTGAGATTTGGTTCTTGTGTCGTCAGTACTCTGCTGTAGAGGCAGAACGAATGGGATTAGTCAACAAGGTGGTCCCTTTCGACCGTCTCGAAGACGAGTGTATAGAATGGGCAGAAACAATGATAGAGCGTTCTCCATTGGCACTCCGTATGATGAAAGCTGGCTTTAACGCTGAACTTGACGGTCAGGCAGGTATTCAGGAGCTTGCTGGTGACGCCACTATGCTCTACTACACACTTGATGAAGCACAGGAAGGTGGCAAGGCTTTCCTTGAAAAACGTAAGCCAGACTTTGATAAGTATCCGCAGTTCCCATAATTAGCTATTGGACTTATTGGCCTAATTAGACCAATAAGCCCAATTAACCATAGAACAAATAGTGACTACAAAACATATCACCTATTAGGCTAATTAGGCCAATAAGCCCAATAAACCTAACTGACTCACCATTACAAATATCCCATAACCCAATCATGGAAACACCTTTCTTGCCACAAAAGGGCAACTATCGCAATCTGATAGCTTATCAAAAGGCAGAATGTATTTATGACATCACCTATTATTTTGCCCACCACTTTCTGGAAAGAAGTGACAGAACGATAGACCAAATGGTACAAGCAGCCCGCTCGGGGAAACAGAACATTGCAGAAGGGTGTGCTGCCTCGACAACCTCTGCAGAAACGGAAATAAAATTACCTTAATTCCGTAGCATAAATTCTTGTAAGAACTCCAAGTGTCTGAGAAATAAAGTTCTCAAAACACTTGGATATGTCAGAAATTTCACCTATCT
>QWCF01000778.1_pt1 | contig 10828 bp, 20 predicted proteins | sample 1972521 | NCBI WGS metagenome assembly QWCF01 (sample SAMN09866715, study PRJNA288562) | Human oral metagenome isolate term4_saliva, whole genome shotgun sequencing...
TCCTGCATAGGAACGCCCCGGTTGTCAGCGAAGACATCGTCCTCCATGTAGTACGTGAGCTCGACATGCTCCTGATGACCCTTAGCCCGATACTCCTCTTCGGTGATCTGGTAGGCCTCGAAGTGCTGTCGATCCATCGTACGCTTGGTCACTTCCTCCTGGTCGGAATCTTCCACAGGAGTCGGAGAGTAGTCCACAACAGCGCTCGGTACCACCGGCTCAGGATCGGGTTCGCGATCCTCTGAATCAGCGCCATCTCCCACTCGCTCTTTGTGCTTCGCTTCAGCAATTTCTGCAAGCTCCTTGTTGATCTCGATTGTTGCTTCCTGGAAGTCCTGCTCGAACTTGCGAGCAAGAACGAAATATACGCCAAGGCCGCCTGTGACAGCACCGGCTGCGAAATATGCGATCTTCTCGAACATGGCACCTCAGATCTTGTCGTACATCACGCCGTCGACGTTAAAGTCCAGCGCCCACTTGGTGACGGTACGGCCGTTCTTGTCCTCGCCCTCGAAGGTGCCCTCGAAGATGTTGAAGTCAACGAAGTCGTCGCCGTTACCCTTGACCCAGCCGGTCACAGCACCAGCGGGAGTGTGGGGGAACCCGAGCATCTTGTAGACCTCGTTGAGGAAGATGTGTCCGCGAGTCTGGAGAATATCATTCGCGTACTGCTGCTGGCACTTGAGGTGAAGCATAGACAGGTCCTCGTCAGCAGACCAGTTGATGTTCTCGTCATCGAAGATAACGCCGTAGGGCGAGACTCCGTCGACAGCAGAGATGGCCTCAAGAGTCATCTCGTCCTTGGTGAGGTCCTCGTCAGCGACAGACACGATGGCGTCCAGCACCGCATCCTTACCGAACTTAGACTCGACCTTCTTCTTGTAGGTCTTGAAGGCCTGGTCAACCGCGGCGTACGCTGCAGCGAGAGAGGCGTTGCGCTTCAGCATGATGCCGTGACCAGTGATCAGAGAAGCAATAGAGGCCGCCCCAAGAATCAGGGCGGGGGCATAAAGCTTCGCCAGCTTGGTCGTCATTCGGGTGTAGAGGATAGCCTTGTCCCGAGTGGCGTCCTTGTCGGTGAGCTTGCCGTCCTCGTGGGCCTCATGCACCTTGACGAGAAGGGCAGTCTCCTCAGCGAGGGTCTCCTCAACCTTGAGGGTTGCCTTGGAGGCGAGAACCGTAGTACCGATAAAGCCAACGGTACCAGCGGCGGTCAGAATGGTTGGGGCGTGCTTGCTGAGAACCAGTCCAGCGCGTCCAGCGAGGCGGGTAACAATTCCGAGATTCATTTGATACGTCCTGCTTCCTTGAGTCGAAGATAGATTGCGATTGCCTGGTCATCTTCCATGCGTTCAACACGGCGACGCCACTTGTCTGAGAATGGGTAGGCGGCGATAAGCTCAAGCCGCACTTGGTTAGGATTCATCGTGCATTGATGTGGTCAGGTTTCGGGAGCTGAAGCATGTAGCCACGACGGCTACGGATCACCGACATGTACCGGGCCGAAGTCCAGCCCCAGTTCTCGTCAGTGTATTCGGTAGTGATACCGCAGAGATCGTAGAGATCGGCGACGGTGGCAAGACCGTACTCTTCGATGATGTCTCCGAGTCGGTCGATAACGAGATAAGCTTCATCTCGGGATTCGAGCTCGATCTCTGAGAAATCATGGTATCGACGTGAACGAGGAGAAGCGTCTCGGCGATTGCCTGGTGCTGAGCCTGGTCGAGAATATGATCCGTATGAGACACGGGACCCCCCGGACGAGCTGCGAGCTCGAGGAGAAGACTCTCCGAAGAGGAGACGTTCGATGCCCTGACTGACCAGATCCGAGAGTGTGTTCTTGATAGCAGGGATCGTAACATCGTAAAGTAGATACTCGCCGACATTGTGAATATCCTCTCCAACGAAAGCAGATACCGCCTTCGTTCCGAAGCTAGACTTCTTCTTGGTGACGGTGGCAGTGGTGACCTGCTCAACCTTCTTGCGCTCAGGGAGCTTGCTATTGGATGGTAGGTTCGGTCGGATTGGTGCGTTAGCCAAGGTGGCCCCTTTCGAGGAGGTGGGGGCCCCAGATTTCTCCAGGGCCCCCAAATATGGATCAGAGGTTGTTGAGCTCAGTCTCCTTAAGCTTAGAGTCGAGCTCCTTGTACTTCGGGTCCTGCTGAACCTGCTTCATGATCTTCTCAGGCAGGATACCGTTGTAGAACTCACGGACGAGGGACGGGTTGTCCATGAGCTGGTCGAAGAGCTCCTCGTACTCCGGCGAGTTGAGGAAGGACTCCTTGATCTGCTCGGACTTGACGAAGCGCTCGCCCTGACGCTCACCATACGAGGTACCGATGAGGTCATCGAAGAACTTCATCATGGTGTACAGGTCCTCGTTGTCGATAGCGGCCTGGAGCCACTTCTCGAAGTTGGTCACATTGTCATACCGCTTGATGAAGTCAAACATCTCACGGCGAGACATGTGGAAGTAGAGCTTCTTGGTGGTGGGCTCGTCGTCGAAGATACCACGGACGCGGATGATGTGAGAGAACATAGATGGTTTCCTTTCAGTTGATCTTGAAGTAGTTTTCCTTGGGTGCGACTAGAAAGTCGACCGTAAGGACTGGCTCACCCTTCTCAGTGAGCTGAGAACCAAACTCGACAGAGAGGGAGTTCGGTTCTGACCATCCAACCAGTTCACCGGCTGCAATGGGTGGAAGTCCAAGGCCGTTGTAGAACTCGTTGAGGGAAGCGTAGCACTCAAGGTTGAGCTGCCCATTAATGTTGTTCTCGACTCGGCGGATAGATTCGATGTCGGACTTGAAATACCGCCCCGAGAAGATGTCATAGCAGAGAACGTCCCCTCCCCCGGCCACAAGAATAGTTCCGGGATGTGGTTCGCCAGCTGCTTGAACCGATTTCTCTGCAACGCGGGCCTTAATCTTCTCGCGGTCCTTCGGCTTAACCACGTCCGCCACCGCTTCTCGATATCGCTTAAACGCCGCCTCCGAACCTGTGTAAGCCAGTGCGAACGCCGCTCCTCGAGAGTACTGAATACGATTCGCCGCGATGATCGATACCAGAGTGCATACGCCTGCGATGGCCGGGGGAATATATACTCGATATGATACTGCGAACTTCTCCTTCCACGAGAGGTCCTCGGGTGAGCGAAGATTGGCTTCACAGTAGTCTGCAATCTTCTCGACTGCGAGCGTAGTAGACTTCGCTGTGAGTACGGCCGTAGCAACGGTCCCGACGCATGCCGAGGCCGTGAGAATAGCCGGAGCGTTTGCCTTGAAGAATTGCGTAACACCGTTCGCATTGATCACTTGTCCTCCTTCATCTGGATCTTGATCTCTTCCTTACCGAGCCCGGGATATGACGTACGAGAGATCTCGAGCTTGCTGAGATGCGCCGCAACCTCCATGCGGATGAGAGACTCAATGTCCTTACGAGTCAGAACCCCCTGCTGCTTGATAGTTCGGTCGATCTCTCGTCTAAGATCGGATGTGATGACGAAGTCCCCTCGAGGGCCATGCTCTCCGTCATACCCACGAGGACCTCGTTCTCCCGGCTCACCCTTAGGTCCAGGAGGCCCCTGAATAACCTTGACCTTACACCACTCCGACTTGAAGATGTAGGTGAAGACCCGGATAATGAGGGTCATGATGTTGACCCAGAGGATGATGATAGAGATCGCCCCGATAAGATACAGGGTCCACCAGATGATGCTCACTTGTGCTTCCTTTCCACCCGCTTAAGACGCGGCTTCAGTTTGTAGTTCTGCGGATTGTTGATACAGCCCAGGATAAAATCTGGGGTGAACTCCCAGATACCATTTTCCCGAGGGTAGTGCCGAAAGTCGATAGAATCCGCCGCCATACGTCTAAGGTATTCTCGTCGAGAATCTCCTCGCTTGCATGCTCGAGCCTCTCCCGTTGCTCCGTCGACGCCAAGGTATAGGATGGACAGCGCATCGGCTGTGATAATGTCTGGTTGTCGTGATAGGAGTTCCATGACACCTCCGGGTGTGAGGATGACAACTCGATTAGGGCGGTCTCCCCTCCGGGTAATCTCGTCACGTGGTACCCCGTAGCGCCAGCCTCGGAAGGTTTCGACGCACAGGAGGTCACCCCGTACTTCCCATTCAGCAAAGCTTTGATCTTTGAGGAAGTAGTAGGAAGATAGGTCCTCTCCCACACGCTTAGGTCGGGTCGTTGCAGTGCGGACTGCATGGTATCCCTCATTCTCAACCAGCTCCTTCTGGAATGTAGACTTGCCTGAGCAACTTGGACCGAGAAGTACGACTAACATATCACTCCGCCGAGATTGTATAGAGGATAACTGTCATGGCTGCCAGCAGAAAACCGATCGCGGTAACCACCAACTTGGCGAAGAAAGAGATGGCAGTCAGCCAAACCATCCAGGTGGCGAAGCTGATGGCGAAGAAGACGATCAGGAAAATGAGGCTGATGAGGATGTAGTAGATCGGTGGTTCCTCGAACATGGTGTGCTCCTTTCTAGCTCGAGAAAAGCCTATACCCCAAGTCGGGGTATAGTGCTGAATTACCAGCGGTTGATCTTACGATCACGGCGCGCGATGAAACGCTGCTGAACACCAACAACGTGCTTCATCCGGCTGTTCGCACCCCTGCCAATAAAGCAGGAGGCGAGAACAATTCCGAGGATGAAAACAGCGCTCTTGATGACAGAAACGATGATGCGAGTCATGAGGGTGGTCCTTTCAAACGGAGGGGTTTCAATATAGGACCGGTTTTTCTCGCGGGCTATTTCATCTTCTTTCGAATCTCACGAAGCTCGAGCCAGATAAGCAGGAGCAGTCCGTAGATACCAAGCCACTGTCCGAATTCCATATGTACTCCTTAGAAAAGCCTATATCCCAGGTCGGGATATAGGATGAGGTCTCAGTCGGTCTCTTCAGAGGCTTCGATCTCGTCGATCTCGTCGAGGTCGTCGTGCTCAAGCTCTTCGGGCTCGTCCGTGTCCGGAACCGAGCGGAACGCCATGAGGGTGAGAGCGGTACCAGCTGCGAATACAGCGGCGCCAGCAATCAACTTCTTGGAGTTGCGCTTGATAGCGGGCAGGACAGCGTCCTTGTTGAACTTGAACTCGACGATCTTCTCGTTGGTCTCAACAGAGTTGTCGTGGGTCTCAGTCATGAGGGTTTCCTTTCGAGTAGAGGGGTCTCATATAAGGCATGGTTTTTCTCGCGGAAAGCCTATATCCCAAGTCGGGATATAGGGTGGGATCAGTGGATGTTGGCGAGAGCCTGTTCCACCATCGCGTCCCACTCTTCGTCAGTCATCAGCTCAGCACGCAGCTTTGCGTTCTCATTCTCGAGCTTCCACACACGGTTCCTAAGGGTGTAGGATGTGTGCTTCTGCTCTTCGTGAGCAACGGCAAAGAAGATGCTGAGGATGGTGACGAGGCAGAGGGCGATGTAGAGCATAGTCTTTCCTTTCGCAGGATCTTCAATATAGGACTAGTTTATCCTGCGAAAAAAAAAGATAAGCCTAGATCCCATGGCGGGATCTTTGGCTGGAAGGTGGTAGGATCAGAAGTTCCAGGTCTTCTTCTTGCCAAACATCTCGGCGACAATCAGCAGGGTGCCGATGACGACGAAGGGGGCGATGACAAGAGCGAGGAGGGTGGTCATTGTGGTTCCTTTCTAAGGGTCTTCAATATACGGTGTGTTATTTATGCGACTCATGTGACTGGTGTGACTAAGCAAAAAAAAGATAAGCCTAGATCCCATGGCGGGATCTAGTACTGTGTCAGAGGTAGTAGTGGTCGTACTGCTCAGAGCTCAGTCCAGTAGCAGCAAGCTCCTCGGCGTAGTCGAGGGCGGCCTGTGCAGCGGCGGGAGTGAGGTTCATGAGAGTGTCCTTTCTATGACGGGTTTCAATATAGAGCCCGTTTTCTACGCGAAAGCCTATATCCCAGGTTCGGGATATAGGTGAAGAGTCAGTTGGAAGATGACTGGGCGTCCTTACCGTGCTCACGGAACTTCTTCCTGAGGAACGGCCTCGAGGCGAGGTCAATTCCGTACAGGAGTACAGCTCCGGCGAGTCCGGCAATGATGGAGTCCTTGATGGTCATTGTGGTTCCTTTCAGAGTAGGGTCTTCAATATAGAGCCCGTTTTCTACGCGAAAAAAAAAGATAAGCCAAGCCCCCCATGCGTATAGCACAGGGGGCCTGACGAATCTCAGAAGGGTTTAACCTTCATGATCAAACCGAACGCCTTCGAGCTGACAACTGCAAGTCGCTCGTACTGGAGGACGGCTACGATACCAGCCAGAGAGGTAGCTGCACCGAGAATTGCGTCTTTGCTAAGCTTCTTGCTCTCGCCAAGGGCTTTGGCTTTTGCAAGAGTCTCGACATTTCGAGCAATTGTGGTGTAGTCCTCACTAGATGGATCGTGAAGCTCGGCCTCCTTCAGAGCAGCTTCAATTGTCTGCTGAATGGGGTCAGGGTTCTTCATGGATGGGCTCCTTTCTAGGGGTTCATTATACCGCAGGTTTTTCTCGCTTAGACCTGCTTAACGTCCAGCGTCACCTTCCCATTTCGGAGCATCTCGGCGACGCCCTGGTCGAAGGTGGCGTGGATACCCTGATCCTCAGACACATGAAGGGCACCGGAGGGCTGAGTACCCTGGTACTTGTTGGAACTCACGCCGAGAAGCACACCCAGGAAGGTGTCGATCGCCGCGATAGTGCCCGCAACCTCAGTCGGGTGAGGCAGGTGCCACAGAGCCGCCAGAGTGAGATAGAGCGCAGAGGTAGCCGGAAGGGCGACCAGTGCGACCCACTTGAGGATGTCGTAGGACTTGTTGTTCAACTTACTCTCCTGAAGGTGCTTTGCCATATTGCTTCCTCTTAGCCGGGGGTCTAGGGGTGGGGACGACGGGAAGATTCTTTACCTCATTCACTATCTTCTCAGCAAGCCCATTCCCCCCGAACTCGGAATAGGGCTCTACAAGATACTTCATGAAGTCCTCATACTCGTCGAGGGTGAGAAATCCTCGATGAAGATAGGTCTTCCCGACATATACAATCCGGTCATGGGCCATTCCGAGCAGAAGTCTTGATGTGGCGGACTTCCGCTCACTTCGCTTCATGATCCAAGCCCACATTCCGGAGGATCCCAGAACTGACAAGAATATCGCAAGGACAATGTCAGTCAGGGGGTTGAATCCGAAGTGCTGCATGTTAACCGATCGCTAGATAGGGACGAACCCCGAGTGAGTAGTTAATCGGGGCGTGGGAGAACTGGCCCGTGGACTTCATGTAGACCGCGGTCTGTGCAGAAGCGCGCTCACGAAGCCAGTATTCCTCCTCAATGTTAACAAGGGCGGGGTTGAGTCGGAAGGCGGGGAACTGGTTGTAGTGCATACCCTTAGCGAGGGGATCGTTGAAGATCGACGTTCCCCAGAGCATGGCCTCGTCCATGATATTGATGTGCGGGTTATACCAGCGCCAATCCCTGACTGCGCCGTTACCATCGTACCCGGTAGCCACTCGAGTCCATACGCCGACCATGTTGGATCGGTTGAACAGGGACTCGGCCATACGACTGGCCTGGGTCATAGTGGACTGGTTGAGCGTCGAATCAACGTAAGAGCGCTGATCCGGGATAGTAGTCGACCAAGCCTCTCGGAACAGGGACCGGTCAGGGACCACGATGATGTGGTTCTGGCGGAATGGCGGCTCACCGATGTTCATGAAGTAGTTGAATGCCACAATTCGCCAAGTGACACCGGAATATGTCCAGTAGTCACCAAGGAACAGCCCAGAGAACGATCCGCTTCGGATCGCCTGGAGGTACGGAGACACCGAGTTGCCCAGGGAGGCTCCTCGGTAGATCGAGTTGTGAACACCGACGTTAGAGTCATTCAGCATCCCATAGACAGATCCTGAGTTTGTGAACTTCTCGTTGATCTGGGTGATCTTGAGCTCAGTACCCGCGACTCGACCCTCGACTGCCTGAATACGATCGTTCTGGTTCTTATCACTAACCTTGAGGTTGGCTACATCTGTCGAGGTATTACCGCCAGCATTAGCCAGAGCTTCCCGAACCGAGTCGAACCAGGTATTGAACTCACCCTGGAGCTTCGCCTGGAGTGAGTCCAGATTGATCGTCTCGAGAGGGCCGCGAACGTAGGGAGTACGAGCGCTACCAACGAGGTTGATAATATTCTCAGCAACGATCTGTCGAGAGTTCTTGATGATCTTGATCTGGGCCAGGGCGAAGGTCTGTCGGTCACCACTGTCTCCCACATTCGGAATCAGAGGGGTAACCGCAGGGGTACCCTGGACCACCTTGATCTTGGCACCGCGAACGGCCTTGGATCGGTCAACCTCGATACATACCAGGTCGATTCGGTCCAGTGTTGCGTGGGAGCCGGTAATTGCGACCGTCTCGTCGCCGGAGTTCTCGACCCATCGGTTATTCAGCCAAGCCTTACCCGCACCCACATATACAGACATACCGTTGTTGGTTGGGCGGACTCGGAACTTGTCGCCCACGTTTGGGAAGACACCCGGTGCAATGATGCCGTCGAAGAGCGATCCGAACTGGTCCGCATCGTAGGTACGGTCACCATTCACCGAGTTGTAGAAACCACTAGAAATGGCCATGCATTAATCCCTTTCTCGAGGAGCAATGACCTCTCCGGGGCCACCGCGAGTGAAGTCAATACGGAAGCCGTCACCATTCCACTTGGTACGAGACGACATTGAGATAGTGGGAACTCGAGAGAACCCACTACTGGACCAAGACTCAGTCATCTCAGTCAGCTGGCACTCAATTGGCTCTGCGTTGCTGCCCGAGGGGACGTAGTAGAAGATATCTCCGACATCGAATCCAGTACGGTACTCGACATTGGAGAAGCTATTGATCTTACCCGAGATCATCTTGAGCGGGGTGTACTTCGGGAACATGGCGTCCAGAACCCAGAAGGGATACCACACCTCGCTCAGAGAGGTGATATGCTTCCGCTGAAGATCGGTAAGCGCTTTCCAGTCCTTGATCGAGTAGGGCTTGTGGACCTGAGTATTATCCCACAAGACTTCTCGTCGAGTAATTGGATTCTCAGATCGCAGTGTGTGCGCCCGAGTGTGCGTGCTACCATCGGCAATCCACTTCAGATCCACATCTCCGGAGTCCCAGACCTCATAGATCGTACTCTTCTTATCGACAATGGAGTCCACGGACTCGAAGTCGGAGAAGTTGTCGTTCTCCTGAGCGAGTGTGATCGTATTGATGAGATGCGGGGCAGTTACGTAACAGTGAATACCCTGGTTCTCGAGTTTGATCTTGTAGAAGAGAGAATATCCGTTCGGCTTGCACGCCGACAAGACGTTCTTGAACATCTCAGCAATGGGTGCTCGGTCGTAGATGATCCACTTACCATCCTGGATCTTCTGCCCCGTGTCGTTGACGTAGGCCATCTGAGACACTCGAGTTTCCCGGTGGAAGTTGAAGTTATCAATCCTACGAGCCGCTTCTGCATCCTTACCAAGATGCGCATGGGCCAGGTTTTCAGCAGTCATCTGAGCATTGAACTGGCCATTCTTGTCGGGCTCAATCCACTGCCTGTGAGGTAGGACTCTCCACTCAAACATCGACTCGAGAGAGCGCCCGGTATACTTGTGGAGGTAGACACCGTCATCCTCCTGCTTCACCGTAGCCGTCTCGATGACCATGGCGGTAGAGGTATCGTCTCGAATAAACAGGTTCCCAAGACTGTACTCATAGCCAGGCTGATCCGAGTAGAGCTGGAGCTCGAACTGGCCATAGTCATAGGCCCGCTCGGTCCAGTTGAGGGAGTAGAAGTTGTTCGGAACCTCAATCCACGAGTTGTAGTTGTGAAGGAACGCGAAGAACAGCTGCATTAGATCCCCCTATAAAGCGTATCGTATTCCATAGAGACGTTCACGTCGTCAACGCCTCCAGCATACTGAAGGGCGATCGTGTTGATTCCCGGATGCATCTGAATCCAGGTACTACCTGGCGCCAGAACACCAGTGATGTATGACTTCCTTCCTCGAGCCTGGTGGGTAATAGACTTCTTGCCGGGACGAGTGTCGACAACAATACTCTCTCCAGCATAGAAGTTTCCAGCTCGAGAGATAGACATTGTCTCGTTGAAAGTCGTATTACTCAGGATAAGGTTACTGACCGTACCGAGGAACTCAACAGTAATAGTAACACCAGCCGGGTAGTCGCCAAGGTATCGGATATCCTTACCCGAGGAGTTGGTCATGTCACCGAACTTGAGCTTGTGGTTGTCCTGTGAGAAGAACGGGAACTCGAAGGTGGGTGTGTTGTCATTGAAGCCCACAACCTTCTGGATCTGAGTAGCGGAGGACTTCCAATACGGGTCCAGCCCAAGAAGGGAGACCTGGATCTCCTGCCGCTCAGAGAAAATGTTCGGCTCGACGGACTCGACGATGAAGTCTGAGTGCACGTTAAGCCAGTCGGTTGTCACACCGAGAGTAATGGTCTCCCCGACTCCGAAGTAGGAGTAAGTCTTGAGTCGGAGTTCCTGAATATCGGTCCCCCAGGGGATCAGAGTCAGTACCACAGTACGAGTACCAACCCTGATCCCCTTAAGGAACGCTCCGTCCAGCAGGGCGAATCCATCAGTGCTGATGTCCGCCTTTACTGGCCCCAGACCAGTAATCTCCTTGACCGCGACCCCCGACTCGTAGGGGTTCGTGATGTCGATGGTTAGACGATCCCCCGACTTTGTCGTGGACGAGATCTCTGAGATCATAGTGTCAACTTGTCCTTTGCCATAGCAAGCTGAGTGTTGGTGTT
>QWCF01000780.1_pt1 | contig 10821 bp, 9 predicted proteins | sample 1972521 | NCBI WGS metagenome assembly QWCF01 (sample SAMN09866715, study PRJNA288562) | Human oral metagenome isolate term4_saliva, whole genome shotgun sequencing...
AGATAAATTAAATATGCAAACTCGCCAAACAATTACTGGTTTGCGTGTAATTCGAGCTTATAGAAAAGAAAAAGTCGAAGAAGAAAAATTTGACGAAATCAACAAAGAAATGCTCAAAATGAATATCTTTTTCGAAAGGATTTTTGGCTTAATTTCGCCGTATATGACGATGGTTTCTGGACTTGGGCTTATAGCAATTGCTTGGATTGGTTCATATTTTGTAAAATCTGGTGAAATTTCAATTGGCGATGTAACTTCCCTTACCCAATATCTTGCTCAAGTTACTTTTGCTTTCGTGATGCTTTCGATGATTTTTATATCAATTCCACGAATGAATGTTGCGATTAAACGTTTGGGTGAAATTCTTGATGAAGAAATTTCGGTGAAAGATAAAACTAAAACGCAAAAAATGCCAAAAACTTTCGATTTAACTTTCGAAAATGTTAGTTTTGTCTATCCAGATTCTGAAGAAGCCGTTCTTGAAAATATCAATTTTTCAGTAAAGCAAGGTGAAACTATTGCTGTAATTGGTGGAACTGGTTCAGGAAAATCTACTATTGCAAAATTAATTCCACGATTTTATGATGTTTCGAAAGGCGAAATTAAACTAGGCGGAGTGGATATTCGCGGCTTAAAGCAAAGCGAACTTCACGATTTGATTGGCTATGTTCCACAAAAAGCAAACCTTTTTTCTGGGAATATCCGTGAAAATATTAATTATGGTTCTTCGAAAAACCTAAGTGATGAAGAAATTATTGAAGCTCTAAAAATCGCTCAAGCTTGGGATTTTGTGCAGAAATTGCCTGAAGATTTAAATGAGAAAGTTTCGCAAGGTGGCAAAAATTTCTCTGGTGGTCAAAAACAACGACTTTCAATTGCTCGGGCAATCGCCTCAAAAGCTCCAATTTTAATTTTCGATGATAGCTTTTCTGCGCTTGATTATAAAACCGACGCTAAGCTTCGTGCCGAACTTGCTATAAAAACTAAATCGCAAACCAAGTTTATTGTCGCTCAACGAGTAACTTCGATTATGCAAGCCGATAAAATTATTGTTTTAGACGGTGGTAAGATTGTTGGAATTGGTATTCATGGTGAACTTCTTAAAAATAATGAAATTTACCGCGAAATTGCATCTTCGCAGCTTTCTGATGAAGAAATTGAAACGCAAATTAAGGATTTTGAAAAGCAAAAAACTATTTCGAAAAATCAAAAAAATACTAAAAAAGCAGTTTCAGTTTCAAAAAAGATAGCTAAAAAAAGTTTAAGAAAAGTGGTCGCGAAAAAATCTAAGAAAGGAGAAAAATAATGGCGAAAAATCAAAAAAACAAACTTTCGCTAAAAACAATTTGGCGACTCTTGCTATATTTTGCGCCGTTTAAATTCCTGATTGTGTTTTTTGCGATTATGGTGATTTTGAGCTCGGTTTCAGCGATTGTTGGGCCACAAATTGTGGGTGAGATGATTAATTTAATTACTAAAAATTTTGAAATTCAATCTGGCGCAGTTCGATTTAATCCTGATTTTTCGAAAATTACCGAACTTGGCTTTATTTTGATTGCTATCTATGTTGGATCAGGAGTTTTTGGTTATGCGCAAAACTGGATTATGGGTCAAATGGTTCAAGAAATTGTTTTTAAATTACGTGACGAAGCTTCAAAAAAAATCGCGCGACTACCTCTTTCATATTTTGATAAGAACAAAACTGGTGATACGGTTTCAATTATTACGAACGACATCGAGACACTCAGCAACAGTTTGAGCGAGAGCTTAAATCAGCTTTCTTATTCAATAATTACAATTGTTGGTGTGACTGTTATGATGATTTCGATTAGCTGGCAAATGAGCCTAATTGCTCTTGCAACTGGAATAATTTCGGTTGGAATTATTATGATTATTTCGAAGTTTAGCCAAGTTTATTTTACGGATTTGCAAAAATTCACATCGAGTTTAACTGCTCATACCGAGGAGATGCTTTCTTCGCACGAAGTTATTAAGGTTTATAATGGCGAAAAATCATCGGTTGAAAATTTTGAAAAAATCAATAATAAAATGTATATTTCATCTTGGAAATCTCAGTTTTTTGGTGGACTTCTCTACCCGATCATGGGTTTCATTAATAATCTTTCAACTTTAACCGTTGTGGTCGTTGGCGGTGTTCGTGCATTGAATGGACAGATGACAATTGGTGAGATTACTGCTTTTATGCAATATATGAGTCGATTTACGCAACCAATTTCGAATATCGCGAATTCAATGACAAGTGTTCAAACAACGGTTGCAGCCTGCGAGCGAATTTTTGGCTTTCTTGGTGCTGAAGAAGAGACTTTTGTTGAAATTTCAAAAACTTTACCAAAAGAAATTAAAGGCTCTGTGGAGTTTTCGAAAGTTAATTTTTCATATTCAAAAAATAAGCCAATTATTACGAATTTCAGCACAAAAATTGCGCCGCGTTCAAATGTGGCGATTGTTGGCCCAACTGGAGCTGGAAAAACTACGCTAGTGAATCTATTGATGCGATTTTATGATATTGATAGCGGAAAAATCACAATTGACGGAATTGATACTTTAAAAATGTCGCGGCATGATGTTCGTTCCCTTTTTGGAATGGTTCTTCAAGATACGTGGCTTTTTAATGGTACGATTGCTGAAAACTTAGCTTATGGAAAACCTGATGCCACTCGTGAAGAAATTATTGAAGCCGCAAAAGCCGCTCATGCTGACCACTTTATTCGAACTTTACCAAAAGGTTATGATACGGTAATTTCTGAAGATATCGATAATGTCTCGGCTGGTGAAAAGCAGCTTCTCACAATTGCGCGGGCGATTTTGGCAGATTCTCCAATGCTGATTCTTGATGAAGCAACCAGTTCTGTTGATACGCGAACGGAAGCAGCCATTCAATCTGCAATGGATAATTTAACTCATGGCCGTACAAGCTTTGTGATTGCGCACCGACTTTCAACGATTCGAAATGCCGATTTAATTCTAGTGCTGGAACACGGAAATATTGTTGAACAAGGTTCTCATAAAGAATTGCTTTCAAAAAAGGGTGCCTATGCGAAACTTTACAATTCACAATTTGCTGAATAAAATTCTAAAAAGAAAAAGCCCGATTGTTCGGGCTTATTTTAGTTGGCTACATTTGCGAAAATTCTGCAGCTAAAGCGCAGTAATTATAAATTTGATCGCTATTATTGCGCTCAGTATAACCTTGCGCATAAGATGCGTTTAAAAAATGAAACGCGTTCGCCAAATTACAATTATGACCTGAAGGCCATAGTTCTTCAATTTTTTTGAAGAACTTGCGCCCTTCTGTTATGTTAAAACGGTAAAACTTAGCGTAAGCTAGCCAAAAGACTAGCTCTTTGAGATTGTTTTTAGCATAAGCTTTTTCAAGCTTATCTAGAACTTTTGACAGAGGTGTCTTTGGCGTCACTTTTCTTTCAAGATACTTACCAATCCCAGCGAGATTTTCTTGATTTTGGGTTTGAACCCAAGTAATTACATTGGCCATATTTTTTGGCCTCCTTTTCTGAAAAATATTTGCAAAAGCCAACTTTATAAATTACGAGCTAAAAGCTCAATTTTGAAAGTAAGCTTTTAACTTGTTATTATTGTATCATAAAAAAGCTTTTTTGTCAATACTTAGTAGAAATTTTTTAAAAACTCTTCACTTTTCGAAATTTTTATGTTAAAATAGTTTCATACGGGCATAGCTCAGTTGGTAGAGCACAGGTCTCCAAAACCTGGTGTCGGGAGTTCGAGTCTCTCTGCCCGTGCCAAAATTATCTCATCATAATATACACACCAAAAATGGTGTTTTTTAGTTTATGGTATTAAAAATGAAACTTTATTTTATAGATTTTTTAGTTTTATCAAATTAATTTCACTACTGTTCTAATATTTAAAATTTCACAAAAAATAAAATTTCAAAAATTTAAGAATAATTCTCGCCAACCTTTTCAAAAAATGCTATAATATACTTATGGCTATTGTTGATAAAGAGTTTGGTGAAATTAAAATTCGAAAAAATAAACTCGCTCGCTCCGTAAAACTTTCTGTTGGTGTTGATGGAAGTTTACGCGCATCAATTCCTTATTATTCACCAAAGTTCTCTGTTCAGCGTTTAGTTAATCATAATCGCACGCAAATTCGCGAAATGCTTGCCTTGCATAATACTAAAAATCTTTATAAAAATGGTGATTTAATTGGCAAAACGCACACACTTTTTTTTCGAAAATTTTTGGGTGAAGAAATTAAAATTTCAAATGAAGGAAATCAGATTTTAGTGCAAATCCCGCAAGATTTATCTTTCGAAAATTCACTTATCCAATCAGAAATCCGCAAAACTGTATCAAAAATTCTTCGAAAGCAAGCTAAGGCGTATTTACCCCGCCGAATTGATTTTTTGGCAGAAAAATATGGTTTTAACTTTAAGAAATTGCGTTTTTCACATACTGGTACACGGTGGGGTTCATGCTCTTCTAGTGGAACAATTTCTTTAAATATTGCATTGATGAATTTGCCACACCATTTGATTGACTATGTGATTATTCATGAACTTTGCCATACACGGCAAATGAACCATTCGTCTAGATTTTGGCAAGAAGTTGAAAAATATTGCCCAGATTATAAGAAATGTGTTCAAGAAATAAAACAGTTTTCGCCAAGCATTTAGTTTAAAGCGGATAATTGGTTAAACCGCTTGCGCTTTTCTCTTGAATTTGCTAAAATAGGAATGTAAATTCTAATCGTAAAGGCAAAAAAATGAAAATTCTAATGCTCGGGTGGGAGCTTCCTCCCCATAATAGTGGTGGTTTGGGTGTAGCTTGTTTTTATATGGCCAAGGCACTTGTAAAAAGTGGCGCGAGTATTGAATTTGTCGTTCCGTATAAAGATAAACATACTGAAATTGATTTCATGAAAGTATTGAATGCTACGAATTTCTCTGAAATTCATAAATTTGGTGCTGGAGCTTACGATTCTCCGCATTGGATACGTTCAAGTCATAACGCTAGTAATTTTCTACCAGATATTCGTTCGATTCAGAAAGAATATTGTGAATTTATTCGTGAATATTTAAGTAATCCAACAAATAAACCAGATGTTATTCATGCGCATGATTGGTTAACTGTGGAAGCTGGAATCCTTGCTAAAAAACTTACTGGTGCGCCGTTGATTACTCATATTCACGCTACCGAATTTGATCGTTCTGGTGGAATTTCTGGTAATCAAGAAATCCATGATATTGAATATGCTGGAATTTGCGCATCCGACAGGGTTTTTGCAGTTTCGAAAAATACTCGAAATGTAATTATCAAGAAATATAAAATTAAGCCTGAAAAGGTTGAGGTGGTTTATAATGCGATCGAAACTTCAGCTCTTGCTAATCCACAAGATTACGATAATCGAACTTACCGCTATCTTGAATATCTAAAATCACAGGGATATACTGTGATAATGACTCTAACTCGCTTTACTGTTCAGAAGGGTTTAACTTTTTTGATGCAAGCAGTTGCCGAAGCTATTTCGAAAAATCCAAAAATTGTCCTACTTCTTGTTGGGGATGGTGAACAACGCAATGAGCTTATTAAAATGGCGAGTGATTTTGGAATTTCAAACAAGATTTTCTTCACGGGATTTTTGCGGGGCGATAAATGGCGTGATGCTTACGGTGTGGCTGATGTTTTTGTGATGAGCTCAGTAAACGAACCTTTTGGCCTAACGGCTTTAGAGGCGGCTCATTTTAACAATGCATTAATAATTTCGGAGCAATCTGGCGTAGGTGAAGTTCTTCAAAATATTTTACGTTATGATTTTTGGGATACGAAAAAACTGGCAAACCAAATTTATGAGGTTTCAATTAATAAGAATCTTTTACGGAGTTTAAAAAATGGTGTTCGAGAGGAATATGATCGGATTTCTTGGAGTGATATCGCCGAGCAAATTATGGAAGAATTTATACGTTTAACAGAGGTAAATAATGACTAAGAAGTCGATTGTTCTCTACCTTCATGTTCATCAGCCCTGGCGCATTCGTGACGATCAAACGCTTTTCGATGTTGGTACAAATAAAAATTATTTTAGCGAAGAAAAAGGCCTAAAACGGCAAAGTAATGGCGAGATTTTTCGAAAAGTTGCTGAAAAATCTTACATACCAATGAATAATCTGCTTGAAAAACTATTAAAAACTCACCCAGAATTTAAATTTTCTTTTTCGATTACGGGAACTTTTATTGATCAAGCGCAAGAATTTGCGCCAGAAGTTCTCGAGAGCTTTAAGCGTCTTGTTCAAACTGGGCGAGCAGAGATTATTGCCGAGACATATTATCATAGCCTCGCCTTCTTTTTTGATCGTGAAGAATTTGAAGCTCAAGTTAGTGCGCATCAGGCAAAAATTCGTGAAGTTTTTAATGTCGAAACTACTGCTTTTCGAAACACTGAGCTTTCATATAATGATGAACTTGCTAAATGGGCAGACGATTTTGGTTTTAAAGCAATTTTAGCCGAGGGATGGGACCCAATTCTGCAATGGCGCACGCCAAATCATATTTATAGGCCAAAAGGTACGAAAAATATTCGCCTACTTCTTAAAAACTACAAGCTTTCTGACGATCTTGCTTTTCGTTTTTCGAATCGAAATTGGCAAGAATATCCGCTTACAACTCAAAAATATATCAGTTGGTTAGAATCCTCAAGCTATCATGGTGATGTGATAAATCTTTTTATGGATTATGAAACATTTGGCGAGCATCAGTGGGCGGAATCTGGAATATTTGATTTTTTCGAAAGCTTAGTTTCGTATTGGTTAAAGAAACCAGAGCACGGATTTAAAACTGTCACCGAGGCCGCTCAAAGTGAACCTGCTGCAGAAATTTCTATGCCGAATACAGTAACTTGGGCAGATACTGAGCGTGACTTGACCGCTTGGCTCGGTAACTCAATGCAACAAGAAGCAATGAAATACCTCTATGCTTTAAAGTCGCGGGTTTACAATTCACAAAATGGAAATTTAGTTGAAGATTGGCGGCGATTAACTACAAGTGACCACCCCTATTATATGTGCACGAAATATTTTAATGATGGCGATGTTCATGCGTATTTTTCACCATATAAATCTCCCTATGATGCTTTTTTGTACTTTATGGATACATTGCGAGATATGGATTTTCGGCTGAAAGATATTCCGCCACTTAAGCAGAAAAATATTCGAAAAACGCAAAAAATTCTTCAAAAATCACTTTTTAAAACTCCAAAAAATACAAAACGCAAGAAGATTTTTGCGCGAATACTTCATAGAAACTTAATGTTTACAAAACGAAAGCGAGGTTAGAATGGCAAAAACAGCAATTTTAAGCAATGGAAATTTAAATGTCGGGTTAAATGAATTTGGTCTAGTGAGTGATTTTTATTTTCCAGATAACGGTTATGAAAATCATACACTTGGCTGCGATCTTTTTCATCGTGTTGGAATTAAAATTGGCAATAATTTTTCTTGGATCCATTCTGGTGGGTGGCAATTCTCGGTTGAATATTTTGAAAATGCTTTGATTTCAAAGACTGAAGCTATTAACCAAGAACTTCAAATTAAAATAACTTTCACCGATTTTGTGGCGAGTGATTTTGATGTTTTTGGGCGAAAAATCCAAGTTCAAAATCTTGCAAATTATCCGCGTGAAGTTCAGCTTTTTTTACATCAAAATTTTGCAATTAACAGTAGTTTCCACTTAGCCGATACCGTTCAATTTTTACCTTTCGAAAATAATGAAAAGGCAATTTTGCACTATCGCGGAAAACGTGCTTTTATTATTTCTGCTCAAAGAGTTTTTGAAAAACCTCTTCAGAATATTTTTGAAGATTTTAACCAGCATACGGTTGGCTTGTTTGGAATTGAAAATAAGCTTGGTTCTTGGGTAGATGCGGAAGATGGTATTCTTTCGGGCTCAAATGTTGAGCATGGACAGACTGATTCAGTTGTTGGGTTTGATTTTTCTCTTGGCGTTTTCGAGAATGCAGATTTTCAATACTCAATTTCTTGTGCCGATGGTCACGAGCTTGCTCGCACAAATCTTCAAAAGGTTAGAAGTAATGGCTTTTCGAAAGCTTTAAATGATACTAAAAAATATTGGCAAAAATGGCTCTCACCTGCTTTACGAGTTTCGAAAAAACTTGATTCAAAATATCAAAAAAGTTTTATTCAAAGTTTAATGCTAGTTAAATCTCATCTTGCGAAAACTGGTGCACCGATTGCTAGTAATGATAGTGAAATGTTGAATTATGCGCGAGATGATTATTCTTATTGTTGGCCTCGTGATGCCCTTTTTGCAATTTGGCCGTTAATTCGTATTGGCTATCGTGATGAACCTCAAAAGTTTTTTGAATTTTGCAAAAGATCGTTAACTTCGGGAGGATTTATGATGCATAAATATTTACCGAACGGTAAACTTGGCCCAAGCTGGCACCCATATTCACAAGGCGGCGATACTCGAAATTTACCTATTCAGATTGATGAAACTGCGGGAATTCTTTTCTTATTTGCTCAATATTATAAAAAATTTCGTGAAAACTCAATTTTGAATGAATTTTATGATGATCTGGTAAAACCAATTGCTAATTTCTTGGTAGATTTTTGCGATGAAAATGACTTGCCAAAACCAAATTATGAGCTTTGGGAGATGGATTTTCTTTCAACAACTTATTCGACTTCTGTTGTTTTTGCAGCATTATATTCTGCTTCAAAATTAGCTCAAGCTGCGAATCGCGTGCATGATGCAAAAAAATGGCGCGAGCAAGCTTTAAAAATTCGTTCTACCGCACAAAATGAACTTTTTAATGAAGAAAGCAATTATTTCTATCGTGGAATTTGGGCTGATGGCAATAAAGATCCAAAAATTGATTCGTCAAGTTTTTACGGTGCATTTATGTTTAACCTTTTTGAATTTAAAGGTGAAAAATTACAGACTGCTTTTAAAATTCTTGAAAATCGTTTTAAAGCTAATGATAATATTGGGCTTCCAAGATTTGAAAACGATATTTATTATAGATTTAGTAATGACTACGAAGCAAATATTTGGCCAATAACAACACTTTGGCGTGCGGAATTCTATATTGCTCTTGGCAAAATTTCGAAAGCGGAGGAAATTATTGAATGGGTTCTAGATCAACAAACTTCAACGGGAATTTTACCTGAACAAATTGATCCACGTGATTTAAAGCATCTTTCGGTTGCACCGCTAACTTGGTCTCAAGCAGAGTATGTTTCAGCTTTATTAGATTTAGTCGCTTTTAAAGAAGAATAAAAAAAGACCCATAATTATTAGCATTAAGTGCCTCAAAAAACTGGCGATAATTTATAAATGTCTAATTAGCTCTTTAAAACTACTTAATTTTGTTAAAAGGTTGTTTTCTAAAATAATCTGTCTATAATAAAAATAAGATAATCTATAATAAAAAAATAAGCTCTCGGTAAAAAGCTTATTTTTTTATTATTTTTTCTAAAGTTCAGATTACCAAACTTTTAGTAATAGTTCACCGCCGAGTCGTTGTTTCTTGGCTTCGAAACCGTTCATAACACCTTTTGATGTTGAAAGTAGTACCATTCCACGACCACTTTTAATGCGTGGAATTTCTTCTACGCCAACATACATTCGGCGACCTGGTTTACTCATTCGAGTAAGTTCGTTAAAGCGCGCAGCTTCACCATCTTTGGCAATTTTTACTACCAAAATATCACGTGGTTTTGCTGATTCGACTTTAACAGATTCAATATAATTAGCTTTTGCAAGCTCTTTCGCTACAACTTCTTTCAATTTGCTTGAAGAAACACGAATTTCATTCTTGCCAACCAATGCCGCATTTCGAATGCGAGTTAGAAGGTCGGCGATGGGGTCAGTTGATTGTAATGACATAGTCTCTCCTTCCTTCTACCAACTACTTTTTGTTACGCCTGGGATTTCACCCTTTGAGGCTTTAACGCGGAAAGTGATTCGGCTCATACCAAATCGTCGCATATAACCGCGTGGTCGACCATCAAAGTTGTCGCGGTTCTTAAGGCGTGTAGGACTTGAATTGCGTGGAAGCTTTTGAAGACCTTCTTGGTCGCCAGCGGCTTTCAATTCGGCGCGTTTTGCAGCATATTTTTCAATCATTTTTTTGCGTTTTAAGTCTTTTGCAATCATTGATTTCTTAGCCATTTACGCTTTTCCTTTCTTTTCAAACGGAATTCCGAATTTTTCAAGCAATGCCCGACTGTGAGCCTCGCCTTCGTTTTTAATAACGAAAGTTACCTGCAAGCCGTGAAGAATTTGAGTTTCTTCAAAAGTTAGCTCTGGGAAAACAGATTGTTCTAAAATTCCCAAATTGTAATTTCCACCTTTATCGAAACCTTTTGCTCCAACACCATGGAAGTCACGCACGCGAGGCAGAGCTACATTTACTAGGCGATCAAGAAATTCATACATTCGATCGCCACGCAAAGTTACGCTATGACCAATCGGCGCACCCATTCCACCGCGAATTTTAAAGGTTGCAATTGATTTTTTAGGCAAGCGCTCTACTGGAACTTGACCAGTGATTTTTGTAATTGTATTTTTTACAACTTCTTGAAAACGCTTGTCTTCCTTTTTCTTACCTGTTCCTACGCTAACAACGATTTTTTCAAGCTTTGGAACTTGGTGGATATTTGTTAGCTCTAGTTCGCTTTGGAGTTCTTTAGCAATTTTATCTTTGTAAAGAGTTTTCAAGCGAGGAACATAAACAGTAGTTTTAGCCATTATTTATCTCCTTTTTTGCTTGATTTAGCGCTTTTAGCTTCTACTTTTT
>QWCF01000953.1_pt1 | contig 10753 bp, 9 predicted proteins | sample 1972521 | NCBI WGS metagenome assembly QWCF01 (sample SAMN09866715, study PRJNA288562) | Human oral metagenome isolate term4_saliva, whole genome shotgun sequencing...
TCAATAATTAAATGCTCTGATGGTGGAATTGGTAGACACGCTATCTTGAGGGGGTAGTGTCCATAGGATGTGCGAGTTCGAGTCTCGCTCAGAGCACCAAAATTTAAAAGACTGCATTTTTGCGGTCTTTTTTTATTTTCTTACCATGTAATAAAACTATTAGGGATAATATAGGGTATAGAAAGCACCAAATATTTCACGGAATGAGAAAAATAGCTAGTATATATCTTACAAAATAGGGGGATGCCTGATGTTGTTGAAATGTGTTTAGCTCACACAATTAAAGGTATTAGAGGCGTGTATACTAAGGCGGAGGAATATATTCCTCAAAGAAAAGAGGCTTTACAGATTGTGGAAACTTTATAGACGAATGTCAGTTAAGAATTGCAATGGGAAATTTATAGAATAAAAGCCCCATAAAATAGGGGCTTAAAAAGTTTAGAGTAGTTTGTCTTTTCTCAAATCAAGCAATAATTTACTTATATTATCTGCAATAGTAGATCTTATAGCTTCTGAGTCGTACCCTGGCATTTTTGGTAATGCTTTATGGCTAGATACTTTTTTGGTTACAAGCGGATTGCCATTTTTTGATATAGTGTAGGTAACATCTAAATACATATCCATTTCTACAAAACCAATCCAGTCAAACAACAATTTATCAACAGTTCCTGAAATTTTTAACTTAGTAGTTGGTTCAGTTGAAAAACCTGCTGCAAGTAGTTCTTTGTTTAAAGATTGTTCAATTAAATCAGACACATTTTCTGATAAATACATAGCACCAATAGCGGCTGTTGCTGATTGAAATTGGTTTGCTTTTACTTCATTTCTTTCGTATGGCGCATATACAAATTTTCCAACTTCAACATCTCCAGTTCCCCTAATTGAAGGTGAAGGAACATAGTTTACAGGAATAGTTGTTGAACAGCCAATCAATGTAAAGATAATAGGTAATGTTAAGAACAGTTTTTTCATAGATTTCCACCTTTTGTCAATATATTAAATACAAGATAGATTATAAGCGTTCTTTGTTAAAAGTTAAGTCTATTTTTATGGTTGCTTGAAGTTTACGCTATCAAGCTGTTTTAACTATTCTTACATTTTTCAGTATCTACAATTTCCCTGATTTTGAATACCATTTTGTGTCCATAATGGTTTCAAGTAAGTGAAAAATAGTCGATTTAGAAATTACTTAATCAGCGTATCAAATAAAAGCCTAGTTATTAAAACTAGGCTTTTGGTTATGTATTTTCTTGATTAAACCAATTCACATAATCAAACTGGTCATAATACTTTTGTCCATTCCAACCAGAAAAATCAAATAAGTCCCCAACTTGTGAGGAATTTTCAAAACCTTTTATATAAAAACAGGAAGAAAATTCTGGGTATGGCTTATGCGTAAAAACAATCTTATTTTTGAATGGGAGCTCATCAAACTCTTTTAAATCTTTGTAAGTCGCCCCATCTCTATCGGTCATTATAATAAATAGATTATTTAAATTAATTCGTTTAAGCCGTGATTCCCATTTGGTTTTTGCCTCTTCTTCTGAATGATAGTGCATGAAATGTAAGGTAATATCCCCTAACTTTCCAACGGGATAAGATTTATCAGATGGAATGAATGTCAGTGTTTGGGCATTATATTCCTGCATGTTTTTCAGATATCGAATGAAATCGGAAGGTTCGAGATAAAGATTTACAAAAGGAGAGCGAAATGCTTGGTTTAAATCATGTAAGATCAATGCCCCATTACAGTTACTTGAAATAACAGACATTTCATGATTTTTTAATCGTTGCTGCAATCTTTTATTGATAGATGGACGACATAGTTTATTAATAATTTTTTTTAATGCAGATAACATTTTATTTTCCAGTAGTGAAATGAATTCTTATTATAGAAATCCCTACTCAACAAAACAAGCTTTGTGATGAGCATAGAAAAAAAAGCTAATTTCAGGTATATTGTTGATTAATTAAGTGATAATCGTAAGGATTTCTATGAAAAAAATAACTAAAGCAATGGGTTTAGCAGTGCTACTTTCTTTAAGTGGGTGTAAATCAGTATTAGATGCGCCGACCCAAGCACAAAAACCAGTCATTCATATCCCACATAATGATCAACAATGGCAAGCTCATTTAGCTAAACTTAGCCAAATTCAACATTATAAAACAGATGGCCAATTTGGATATATTTCACCAGAAGAGAGATTCTCTTCCCATTTTAATTGGCAATATAATTCACCTGCTAATTTTGGCTTAGAATTATCTTCCAATTTATCTAGTAAATCATTAAAACTTCATCGTAATGCGAAAGGATTAACGGTATCTGATAGTGAAGGAAATTCACGTTCGGATCGTGATATTGATGCATTAATGCAAGAAATTATTGGCGTATCGTTCCCTATTGATCAGCTCGCATACTGGTTGAAAGGTCAACCAGAAAAAGAAGGTCAATATATTGTGAATGAAAAACGTCAACTTTCCCAGTTTAGTTATCGATTGAATAATGTAAATTGGACAGTTAACTATGTTGAATATTATGAAGATCGTGTTCCTAATCTGCCGAAACTCATTGTATTAGAAAATGGCACACAAACCCTGAAAATTCGTATTGATAATTGGGTATTTTAATGAAATATACATTACCTAGTCCGGCTAAATTAAATCTTTTTCTTTATGTGGTAGGCAAACGTGAAAACGGCTATCACGATTTGCAGACCCTTTTTCAATTTCTAGATTTCGGAGATGAGATTGAGATTGAAGTCACTGAGAACCCTGAGATTATTTTAGAGAATGAAATCGAAGGGGTTCCTACTGAACAAAACCTCATTTACCGTGCTGCAAAACTTTTACAGAAAAAGACCGCTTGTTTAAAAGGAGCGCGTATTGCTGTCCACAAAAAATTGCCGATGGGTGGCGGTGTTGGTGGGGGCTCTTCAAATGCAGCAACGGTGCTAGTTGGGCTTAATCATTATTGGAAAACAGGGCTATCACTGCCAGAATTAGCGGAATTAGGCTTGTCATTAGGGGCGGATGTACCAATCTTTGTACGAGGTTTTGCAGCTTTTGCGGAAGGTGTTGGCGAAGAATTAACCTCTTGTGAGCTGAAAACGCCTTGGTACGTGGTTTTAAAGCCAGATGTTTCGATATCAACTGCAGAGATCTTCAATGATCCGAATTTACCAAGAAATACCCCTAAACGTGATGTTAAAACATTATTGACTGCCAAATGGGAAAACGATTGCGAAAAAGTTGTCCGAGAACATTATTCAAAGGTTGATGAACTTATCTTAAAGTTGTTAAAATACGCAGAGTTTAGGTTAACAGGTACAGGTGCCTGTATTTTTGCAGAATTTGATTCTGAAGCAGAGGCGAGAAAAGTCTTTGCTCAAAAACCAGCAGATGTGTTTGGTTTTGTGGCGAAAGGGCAAAACATTTCGCCATTGCATCAACATCTTCATTTAATCCCTTAATCCAACAAAGGATCTTTTCCATGCCAGATATTAAACTGTTTGCAGGTAATGCAACGCCAGAGCTTGCCAAACGTATTGCTAAACATCTTTATACTTCTCTTGGTGATGCTACAGTCGGTCGTTTTAGCGATGGTGAAATTCAAGTTCAAATCAATGAAAATGTACGTGGTGCAGATGTATTCATTATTCAATCCACTTGTGCACCAACGAATGATAACTTAATGGAGTTGGTCGTAATGGTAGATGCATTGCGTCGTGCATCAGCTGGTCGTATTACTGCAGTTATTCCATATTTTGGTTATGCTCGTCAAGACCGCCGTGTACGTTCTGCACGTGTGCCAATTACCGCAAAAGTGGTTGCGGACTTCCTTTCTAGCGTAGGGGTCGATCGTGTGTTAACTTGTGATTTACATGCAGAGCAGATTCAAGGCTTCTTTGATGTGCCAGTAGATAACGTATTTGGTTCACCAGTATTGATTGAAGATATTCAAAAACAAAATGCACTAAATAATCCGATGGTTGTATCTCCAGATATTGGTGGTGTGGTTCGTGCGCGTGCAATTGCAAAATTATTAAATGATGCAGATATGGCAATCATTGATAAACGCCGTCCAAAAGCAAATGTTTCTCAAGTTATGCATATTATTGGTGATGTTTCTGGCCGTGATTGTATCCTTGTTGATGACATGATTGATACTGGCGGTACTTTAGTTAAAGCAGCGGAAGCGTTAAAAGAACGCGGAGCAACAAAAGTTGTTGCTTATGCAACACATGCTGTACTTTCAGGTACTGCTGCGAAGAATCTCGCAAATCCAGCTTTAGATGAAGTGGTTGTCACAGATACTATTCCATTATCAGATGAAATTAAAGCATTAAATAAAGTCCGTGCTTTAACATTATCAAGCATGTTAGCTGAAGCGATTCGCCGCATTAGTAATGAAGAATCTATCTCGGCTATGTTTGATGCCTAATATAAAAGCCCAATCGTAAGATTGGGCTTTTTTCTATAGAAATCATATCACTTTTCTCGGCCTATACTAGGAAGCGAGATAACACAACAAATGGCTTAATATTTATGTATTCATTAGTTAGAAAGTTCATTTTTTCTATGCAACCAGAAAGTGCGCATGAGTTTACAATAAAAGCACTAAAAATGGCTGGTAAGCTCCCTTTTCCGATTTTTCCTACACCAGATAACCCAGTAGAAGTTATGGGGCTAAAATTTAAAAATCCAATTGGCCTTGCTGCTGGCGCAGATAAAAATGGAGAGGCTATTGATGGTTTTGGAAAGCTGGGGTTTGGTTTTATTGAGGTGGGCACGGTTACACCATTGGCGCAGGATGGCAATCCTAAACCACGCCAGTTCCGAATTTTAGAAGCTAAAGGAATTATCAATCGAAATGGTTTTAATAATCTCGGTGTGGATGTCTTAGTCGAAAATGTAAAACGTGCAAAATATGATGGCATTTTAGGTATTAACATTGGTAAAAATGCGGTTACACCAATTGAAAATGCCTTAGATGATTATCAAATTTGTTTACGTAAGGTCTATGAATATGCTGGTTATATTACGGTAAACATCTCTTCTCCTAACACTAAAAATTTGCGTAGCTTGCAATATGGCGAAGCATTAGATAAGTTACTTTCAGGACTTAAAGCCGAGCAAGCGCGACTTTCGCAAAAGTTTCAACAATATAAACCGCTTGTATTAAAAATAGCGCCTGATTTAACAGAGGAAGAGATTGCTTCTGTAGCTGATAGTTTAATCAGACATCGTATTGATGGCGTCATTGCTGGAAATACCACTTTGTCCCGCGAAACGGTTGCTGGGTTAATCAATGCAGAACAAGTCGGAGGACTCAGCGGAAAACCGTTAAATGCGTTAAGTACTAAATTAATTATGCAGTTAGCAAAAGAATTAAATGGGGCTTTACCTATTATTGGTAGTGGTGGCATTCATTCTTTAGCATCTGGACAAGAAAAGATTGGTGCGGGAGCAAAATTATTACAAGTTTATTCCGGTTTAATTTATGAAGGCCCTGGTTTAATTCAAACATTAGCGAAACATATCCAATTGAAAAATCAATAAATTGATTAAATTTAATGAAGATTTGAAGTAGCGAAAAGATAAGCAGAGACTATGGCTAGAGCCTTAAAAGGCTAGACAAAAAATAGTTATTTTGTTATCTTTCTCTCCAAATTTTCTACATTCTTTTAACAATCGGATGTTTTTGTTAAAATATGCAGGAACAAGTAGTTTAAATTAGTTTAACACTCTTTTTTCTACTTAATTTTAGTTAATGGCAAGTTATTTAACTTGCTACTTTTTAATCATTTAATAGAAATATAAGGACAACCTATGTCAGAGATTCTTAAAAATGACGTAGATCCAATCGAAACACAAGATTGGTTACAATCATTAGACTCATTAATTCGTGAAGAAGGCGTTGAACGCGCTCAATATATCATCGAGCAAGTTATCGGACAGGCTCGTACTAATGGTGTTGCTTTACCAACAGGTGTTACAACCGATTATGTGAACACAATTCCAGTTTCTGAGCAACCTGCATACCCTGGTGATCATGAAATCGAGCGTCGTATCCGTTCTGCAGTTCGTTGGAATGCTATCGCAATGGTTTTACGTAGCCAGAAGAAAGATCTTGACTTAGGTGGTCATATTTCAACTTATCAGGCAGCTGCGACAATGTATGAAGTGTGCTATAACCACTTCTTTAAAGCGGCAACAGAAAAAAATGGTGGCGACTTAATCTTCTTCCAAGGTCACGCTGCACCAGGTATGTATGCTCGTGCTTATCTTGAAGGTCGTTTAACTGAAGCACAATTAGATAACTTCCGCCAAGAAGCTTTCACAGATGGTTTATCTTCATATCCACATCCTAAATTAATGCCTGAATTCTGGCAATTCTCAACCGTTTCAATGGGTTTAGGTCCAGTGAACGCAATCTACCAAGCTCGTTTCTTAAAATACTTAGATAACCGTGGCTTAAAAGATACTAAAGACCAAAAAGTATATGCATTCTTAGGCGATGGTGAAATGGATGAAATCGAGTCTAAAGGTGCATTAACTTTCGCAGCTCGTGAAAAATTAGACAACTTAATTTTCACTATCAGCTGTAACTTACAACGTTTAGATGGCCCAGTTAATGGTAACGGTAAAATCGTTCAAGAGTTAGAAGGCTTATTCACTGGTGCTGGTTGGGAAGTAATCAAAGTATTATGGGGCAGCAATTGGGATAAATTATTCGCTAAAGATACTTCAGGTAAATTAACTCAGTTAATGATGGAAGTGGTTGATGGTGACTATTTAACTTTCAAATCTAAAGATGGTGCTTACGTTCGTGAACACTTCTTCGGTCGTTATCCAGAAACTGCAGCATTAGTTGCAGATATGACAGATGATGAAATCTGGGCATTACGCCGTGGTGCACATGATAGCGAAAAATTATATGCAGCTTATGCAAGAGCACAAAAAGCAGATAAACCTGTTGTAATTTTAGCGCACCAAGTTAAAGGTTATAAAATTCCTGAAGCAGAAAGTAAAAACACCGCTCACCAATCTAAAAAAATGTCTTACGAAAGCCTTAAAGGTTTCCGTGACTACTTCCAATTACCATTAACTGATGAGCAAGTTGAAAACTTAGAATACATTAAATTTGCTGAAGGTACTGCAGAGTATGAATACTTACACGGCCACCGTAAAGCATTAAATGGTTATGTGCCGGCTCGTCGTCCTAAATTTGATGTTGAGTATAAAGTCCCAGCATTAGAGGAATTTAAAGCGTTATTAGAAGAGCAACCACGTGGTATTTCTACGACAATGGCGTTTACTCGTGCTTTAAATATCTTATTAAAAGATAAAAACATCGGTAAAACTATTGTTCCAATGATTGCTGATGAAGCACGTACTTTCGGTATGGAAGGTTTATTCCGTCAAATTGGTATTTATAACCCACATGGTCAAAACTATGTTCCTTCAGACCGTGATTTAGTTGCATACTATCGTGAAGCAAAAGATGGTCAAGTGTTACAAGAAGGTATCAATGAATTAGGTGCGACAGCATCTTGGTTAGCTGCAGCGAACTCATACTCTGTTAATAACCAACCAATGATCCCATTCTTCATCTATTACTCAATGTTCGGTTTCCAACGTGTGGGCGATATGATGTGGTTAGCAGGTGACCAATTAGCTCGTGGTTTCATGGTAGGTGGTACTTCTGGCCGTACAACCTTAAATGGTGAAGGTTTACAACATGAAGATGGTCACAGCCATATTCAAGCTGGCATCATCCCTAACTGTGTAACTTATGACCCATCATTTGCGTTTGAAGTTGCGGTAATCATGCAAGACGGTATCAACCGTATGTATGGTGAAAAACAAGAAGACGTGTTCTACTACATGACTACATTAAACGAAGTGATGGATCAACCTGCAATGCCAGAAGGTGCAGAAGAAGGTATCCGTAAAGGTTTATACAAATTTGAAACTGTAAAAGGTAAAGGCAAAGGTCACGTTCAATTATTAGGTTCAGGTGCAATCATGCGTCATGTTCGCGAAGCAGCGCAAATTCTTGCAAATGACTATGGTGTAACTTCAGATGTATTCTCAGCACCATCATTCAATGAATTAGCTCGTGAAGGTCAAGATGCAGTACGTTGGAACCTATTACATCCAACAGCGGAACAACGCGTACCTTATGTTGCTCAAGTATTAGCGGACTTACCAACAGTAGCTTCAACAGACTATGTGAAAGCATACGCAGACCAAATCCGTGCATTCGTACCAAGCCGTCACTATCATGTGTTAGGTACAGACGGTTTCGGTCGTTCAGACAGCCGTGCAAACTTACGTGAACACTTCGAAGTGGATGCACGTTATGTTGTTGTAGCTGCACTTTCTCAATTAGCGAAAGAAGGCACAGTAACTGCACAAGTAGTTGCTGATGCAATTGCGAAATTCGGATTAAATGTAGATCGCATTAACCCGTTATACGCATAAAAATGAATAAAGCTCTCTCCCGTAAAGGGAGAGAGATTTTTAATCAACAAGGATTACCAAAATGTCAAAACAAATAAATGTACCAGATATCGGTAGTGATGAAGTTACCGTAACAGAAGTAATGGTGAACGTGGGCGATACCATCTCTGCAGATCAATCAATCATCAATGTAGAAGGTGATAAAGCTTCAATGGAAGTACCAGCACCAGAAGCTGGCGTGGTTAAAGAAATTTTAGTTAAAGTTGGCGATAAAGTAACAACTGGTTCACCAATGTTAGTATTAGAAGCGGCAGGCGCAGCACCAGCAGCAGAAGCGCCAGCAGCTGCAGCACCAGCACCAGCACCAGTGGCAACCGCTTCAGCTGTTGTTGAAGTTAATGTGCCAGATATCGGTTCTGATGAAGTAAACGTGACTGAAATCATGGTGAAAGTAGGTGATAGCGTTGAAGTTGATCAATCTATCATTAACGTTGAAGGCGATAAAGCTTCAATGGAAGTACCAGCACCAATCGCAGGCGTGGTTAAAGAAATTTTAATTAACGTAGGTGATAAAGTTTCAACTGGTAAACTTATCATGAAATTTGAAACTGCATCAGCAGCACCAGCAGCTGCAACTGCACCAGCTCAAGCAGCAGCGCCAGCAGCACCTCAAGCAGCAGCAATTAAAGATGTTAATGTACCAGATATCGGTGGTGATGAAGTAAACGTAACTGAAATTATGGTTGCAGTGGGTGATACCGTTTCTGAAGAGCAATCTTTAATTACCGTTGAAGGTGATAAAGCATCAATGGAAGTGCCAGCTCCGTTTGCAGGCGTAGTAAAAGAAATTTTAGTGAAATCAGGCGATAAAGTATCAACTGGTTCATTAATTATGCGCTTTGAAGTTGCAGGTGCAGCACCTGCACCAGCAGCGTCAGCGCCAGCAGCTGCACCTGCAGCACTACAAGCGGCAGCAGCTCAATCTGGTAATGTTTCAGGTTTAAGCCAAGAACAAGTAGTAGCAAGCGCAGCATTCGCTCATGCAACACCTGTGATTCGCCGTTTAGCACGTGAATTCGGTGTTAACTTAGATAAAGTAAAAGGTACAGGTCGTAAAGGTCGTATCGTTAAAGAAGATATTCAAGCATATGTGAAAACTGCAGTTAAAGCATTTGAAACAGGTACTGTTTCATCAGCTGCAGCTGCTGGGAACGGTGTAGCAAATGGTGCGGGCTTAGGCTTATTACCATGGCCGAAAGTTGACTTCAGCAAATTTGGTGAAGTAGAAGAAGTTGAATTAAGCCGTATCAACAAAATTTCAGGTGCGAACTTACATCGTAACTGGGTAATGATTCCTCACGTAACACACTTCGACCGTACAGATATCACTGAACTTGAAGCATTCCGTAAAGAACAGAACAAGATTGTTGAAAAACAAAAACTTGATGTAAAAATTACACCAGTTGTGTTCATTATGAAAGCGGTTGCGAAAGCATTAGAAGCGTTCCCTCGTTTCAATAGCTCAATTTCTGAAGATGGCCAAAAACTTACGCTTAAAAAATACATCAATATTGGTGTGGCGGTAGATACGCCTAATGGTTTAGTTGTACCTGTATTCAAAAATGTAAACAAAAAAGGCATTATTGAACTTTCTCGTGAATTGATGGAAGTATCGAAAAAAGCACGTGATGGCAAACTTTCAGGTTCAGATATGCAAGGCGGATGTTTCACCATTTCAAGCCTTGGCGGTATCGGTACCACCCACTTTACTCCAATCGTAAATGCGCCAGAAGTGGCAATTTTAGGTGTGTCTAAATCTGAAATGGCACCAGTTTGGAACGGTAAAGAATTCGAGCCACGCTTAATGCTTCCATTATCATTATCATTCGATCACCGCGTGATCGATGGTGCTGATGGTGCTCGCTTCTTAAGCTACATCAATGGCGTATTAGCAGATATTCGTCGCTTAGTCATGTAATGAAGTCTGTAAGCGGTCGAATTTGTAAAAAGTTTTGCAAAATTGACCGCTTGTTATCAAATCATCCGAAATGACGTTTTACGTCTTCAAAGGAAAAACGATATGAGTAAAGAAATTAAAACACAAGTGGTTGTACTTGGTGCGGGCCCAGCAGGTTATTCAGCAGCGTTCCGTTGCGCAGACTTAGGTTTAGAAACCGTTCTTGTTGAGCGTTATTCAACTTTAGGTGGGGTATGTTTAAACGTAGGTTGTATTCCATCAAAAGCGTTATTACACGTTTCTAAAGTAATTGAAGAAGCAAAACACGCA
>QWCF01000790.1_pt1 | contig 10741 bp, 22 predicted proteins | sample 1972521 | NCBI WGS metagenome assembly QWCF01 (sample SAMN09866715, study PRJNA288562) | Human oral metagenome isolate term4_saliva, whole genome shotgun sequencing...
CCGAGTGGTTTAAGGAGCTGGTCTTGAAAACCAGTGACTCCGCAAGGGGCCGTGGGTTCGAATCCCACCCTCTCCGCCACCAATACATACAACTATCACGGATTATAACAAATTGTAACGAACTATAACAAACACAGTAAGAATAAAGGTTTATAATGGTGTTGTGGAATTAAAATTATAACGAATTGTAACGAATTATAACACAATTTTGCCACCATTTTGCCACCAAAAGAATAAAATAATTTGCCCCCATTGCATGCAGTATGTAATGGGGGCATTTTTCTATTTATGACTAATAGCAGATCCAATTTTATTAATAGCATTATTCAATTCTGATTTCATTTCATCAGTAACATGTGTGTAAACTGCTAATGTAGTACGTGGTTCATTATGGCCAACACGTTCCATGATTGCTTTTAATGGTACATTAGCCTCTGCTAGAAATGAAATATGTGTATGTCTGAATGTATGTGAACTGATTGGTTTATGAAAACCAACTTTCTTTAATATTTTATTTACAAAATGTACATCAAATGGATAACCACCATCTGTTACAAAGATGTAATCAGTTTTTGCAAAACGAGGGTTCCATAATTGTTTTGATTTATTCATGGTAATAAAATGATTAATTATTTGTTTTGCTCTAGCATCTAAGGATACTTTTCTAATTGAATAGATATTTTTAGGAGATGATCTAATTGTTTCGCTTTTCAAACTACCATAAGAAGATAGTGAGGCATTTACATCAATTTCTGATTTTTTATCATCATAATCTTGAACACGCAATGCTACCATTTCACCAAAGCGTAGTCCTGTTAAGGATTGAAATTCACATAAGAGAGCAACAGTCGGATTGATAGCATCTAATTTATTGAGTAATAATTTCAATTCTTTTTGTGTTAGGAATTTATCTCGTTGTCGTTGTACTTTCTCTACATTTAGTACAGGCTTTTGAAGTTCTAGATTATCGAAAAAAGAAATATCATGGATAAATTCCATACGGCGAGCATATTTGAAAGCTTGGCGAAGTAAACTAAAGATAGCTTTCGTATAGGAGTAAGAGCGATTTAAAGAAATAGCATCCAAAGCGTTTTGTAATGTATATGTGTTTATATTTCCTATAAGGATATCTGAGGGTATAATTTCTAAAATCTTATTTTTATAGATCCTGTAATTGCGTTGAGTAGCTGGCTTCCTAAATGATTGCTTAGACTCAAGATATTTAGTAAGCAATGTATCTAAAGTCATTTCCATAGCAACATTAGTGTTAGTTGCCTTATTAATTAATGCTTGTAATTCAATCTGTGCAGCCTTATGTGCTTGTCTGCTATTTGTTGCATATGTAACAGATACACGTTTTATCTTGCCACTATATGGGCAAGTATATCGCTCCAAAAATCTATAACGAGTTTGTCCGTCTTTTGTAGTTCGTGTTTCAACCCACATATAAACATCTCCTAGGCTAAAAATGGTATAGTAAATAAGCCTTAGATGTATAGTATAATATAAATATGCGGTGTCTCTAAGGCATCAAGCCTCTATCCAGTAGTAGCTAGATAGGGGCTTTTTTATTTTGTCTAATATTTTTCTGTATATTGGACTATTAAAAAATATAGTCCAATATAATGAGATATATTGGACTATAAAAATATATAGTCTAAAAAAAATTAAAATATTAGACTTAACTATCTATAATACTTAATAATTTTGGACAAATAAATGTTCTGTTTTTAGCTTTATCTGAACTAATTAAAATATCTTGATCTACCATTTTATTCAAAAGTGTAAATACAGTTTGCTTACTAGCATTGATTTCTTCGATAAGTTGTTTACTTGTAAATATAGGATGCTGAAAAATAAAGTCTAAAATCGGAATGAAGTAATATGATTTTATAGAATCACCTAAAGATTTAAACTGTTCATATAAAGATAAAATATTCAAAGCTTTCTTGGTATTGTTATGAGATTCAGCAATTATGCCACTTAGGAAAAAATAAATCCAAGATACCCAGTTATTATTTTTAGAAATATTGGCTAAATTATGAATATACTCATCACGATTACGTTCAAAATAAGAGCTCATGTAGAATATGGGAGATGGAATAATTCCACGATAATAAAAGAATAGAGGAATTAGCAATCTGCCTATACGTCCATTACCATCTTCAAATGGATGAATCATTTCAAATTGTGCATGAATAATAGCTGCTTGAATTAATGGATTTATCTCATCATGGTGGAAATACATTTCTAGATTAGACATATAAGAATCTGTTAGTTGTGGAGAAACAGGTGTATAAGAAATAAAATCATATCCACCAATATAGTTTTGTAGTTTTTTAAAAGCACCAGGATGTTTTGTAGACCCACGAACATTATCTAGGAGAATGGCATGCATTTCTTTAATAATTTTTATTGTTAATGGTTCTTTACTATTAGGATTTGATAATTGATTATATGGTGAAATAGTATCTAATGCATGTTTTAATGCAGAACGATAATTTAGAATTTCTTTTAACTCATCATCTTGAATATCAGTTTGGTTACCAGCTTCATGATTAAGAATATCTTCAAGCGTTGCGTGAGTGCCTTCTAATTTAGAAGATAAAACGGCCTCTTGTGTAGTGATAGGTGATAAAAGCAAAACAGGATTCGGCGTATTAACTAAAAAGCCTTTATATTCACCTAAAGCCATATTTGCCGCTGAAGACAATTTAATTAATTCAGGAGTGAGTAAATTAAAAGTATCAAAAGGTAAACGTTCAGGCTCATATGGTGGCGGTGCGGATCTACGCAATTCTATAAGCCTTTCATCAGTAATATTAGACATAAAAGTTATCTCCTAAAAAAATAAGCAACCATAAGTAAACAGTAATTATTATAAAACATGATGATAGAAATCTATTTCATCTAAGACATCATCAGTAAGTTCTTTCCGTCTTACCATATGTTCAATGAGGTTAACATGTTGGTCAACATGGAAATCTTCATTGATGATATGTAATAATTCATGAGCAACTTCTTTTCTCATATCTTCAATAGACATATTTTTACGGATATAAATATTGTGAACACCTTCATCATCCCCTGTAGATGTAACAGCTTTCACATTAGGAATATCACACTCAATAATATTAATAATCAAACTAACAACCCCTAATAGTATTATTTTTTGTTTCTAGATTTGATAAATTCTATATAGTTTACCGCTTCTTGCATTTCTTCTTTAGAGATACCACGAGATGCGGAGAATAACATACGCATTTCTGGACGAGTACGAAGCATTTCCGCATACTCTGCAGCTTCTGCATCTAAATAATAATCTTCTGTTTGTTTAGAAAGAGTAGAAGTAGATCCTTGATGCGGTTCTTGCCAACCCATTAAATATGCTGGTGTAGTGTTTAAAGCCTTTGCTAAAGGTTCAAGCACATCAATTGGCATATTTTCAATGTCACCATTTTCATATCTATATATAGTGGCTCTATTTTTATTTAACAATTTAGCTAGTGCATCTGCGGTATATCCTAGCTCTAATCTGCGTTGCTTAATTCGTTCTCCAATTCTCATGCGATAACCTCACTTTCTCTTTTGTTTACATAATACAATACAATTCGCAAAAATGCAACAAATATTTTTAAACAATCTATAAAATCGCATGAAATGCGAAAAATGTTGTTGACATGCATTTTTCAATAGGGTAATATCTAAATAAAGATAGTCGCATATAAGCGACAAATAAGAAAAAGGGGGAATAGATATGGTGAATATCAGAAAGCTGAAAGCTAAATTAGTGGAAAAAGATATTTCCATTATTGAGTTAGCAAATGTACTTGGGATTGATAAATCTACAGTATATAGAAAGCTTAATAAGTCTGGGGAAAACTTCACAGTAAAAGATGTTGAAAAAATTTCTAAGGCGCTATCTTTAACTTATGATGATATTAATGATATTTTTTTTACAAATATAGTCGCATAATATGCGACAAATTATGAGTTAGAAAAGGTGAAGTCAAATGGAAGAAGCCAGTAAAGCATTTATAAATGAAATACAAATAGATGTTAGTCAAAAGCGAGTTACTAAATTAATTGAAGCCAAGACGATTATCAAAGAAGTAATACATTATGATTCCAGTGAAAAATCAAAATATAAAACGATAGTTAATATGATTGATGAAGTAATTGTGGATGAACTGAAAGTTCAAGCAAACCCTATAAATCAACCTACAAATAAAGTAGAAATCATTATTAATCCTAAGCTAAGAGAACATATGAAGTTAGCGCTAGATAGCAACTCATTAGAGCATGACAACCGCTTAACTATTGATGAGGCTGTAAAAAATTTAGCAAATACATTTATTCAAATGAAAAGCATTATGGATAGAGTTGCAATTGAAGATGCTTGGTATACAAAAGCATTTGGGGATGAAGTAGAAAATGCCCTTATCACAATGGCTGTAATAAAGGCATTTGGAATTGGTAAACAATCTGAACGTTATTTAGGTGTTGTTAAGAAAGTAGTAAGAGAACAAGAGGGGATCTAAATGAATAAAGAAGAAGAGTGGCATTTACTTATAAAAGAAATACATAGGCAAGCAATGATAAGTTACACCATAAGCTGGATTGCTGTAGGAGTATCTAGTTTAGCATTAATAATAGCAATAATTAAAATACTTCAGAAATTTTCAATAATTTAAAAGAACTTAAATAATATTGAGATAACTATTGAAATAATAGCGAGAATAATTGCCACCACACTTAAAGTATTAGCTATTTTAGATGATTTTAAGCTTTGATTAGCAATCTCTAAGCTTTTATTACGACTATCTTTTTCATCAAGTTCTTTTTGAATCTCAAAGAGTCTATTCTCACCGGGGATTGTCAACTTAAACTCTTCATCAGGTTCAAACTCATATGGAGCATAGAAGTCATCAGGAATTGTTTTTAATTGTAAGTAAACTTTTGGATTCGGTGGAGAAATTATGTTGTCGCCTAAAAGATTAAGGCCAGTTGGATTATTTACACGCATTTTAGGTGTATCTAAGAGATACTTCATTATAGTTGCTGAGTTAAGACCATCGATAACAGTACATAAATCATTAAATGAGTTTTTACCGTTTGCGATAGATAGCAAGATATCATTAAGTTCTTTGTCATTTAGATTAACAGCAGTAGCTTTATAGGCTTTAATTTCTGAAATGTAATCATCGTATTCTTGCCTAAGTTGTAATTGTGATTCATAAAAAGATGTCGTTACTGTTGGATACATTGATTTACGAAGCGATTCATTAAGTTTATGTATAGACTTTAAATAATTTGATGAATTTTTTGTCATGATAAGCACCTTCTTTCAAGGTGATTATACCAATTATAAAAATAAGATGAAATAGAAAGGATGATTATAAATGTTATTAATTGAACTTGAAGGTAAGGCAAACAAAATGCAAGGAGAAAAGTTTATTAAAGCATATGAGCAAGTATCTAATGGAAAGAAAGAATTAGAGCAAGGTATTGAAGCTTTAAAAGAACTAGGAATAAAAGTTAACGTGGATTATTTAAATATAAGACGTGATTAGAAGGAGTAGTGAAAATGGAGAGTGTTCAACCAAAGTATGTTCCTATTAGCACACTAGCTAAGATATGGGGACGGAGCAAGATGTACATTTATAGGCGGATTGATATGATCCGCAATGAAGGAAAATTTAATGAAATCTGTATGCAACTAGGACCACAACAAACATTGGTTCATGTAGATAAATTTGAAATGTGGATGCGGTCGCAACATATGAAGTGGCTAAAGGGGGCATAGAAGATGAATATTATAAATCTAATTACAATCGTGCAATGGTGCTTGGGAATATTGGGGTTAGGCCTATATGGAGGAATTGAGCAAGCAGAAGGCTGGCAAATACTAATCAATATGGTTTTAACACTAACAACTGGCATCACAATTTGGATGTTGGGCAGGGTTAAGGAGGTGATAAAACATGAAAAACAAAAGAGAAAAAGCACTAGATCTACTAAAAACATATTTAATGTTTGATGATGAAGAAATGCAAGTTTTAAGGGAACACATTACATCAATCAGCGTAAGTAATAAAAGTGCAAGTTTAGACTTTACTATTCTTGCTAATGGATGCGCTATTTTTGTTAAGCGAAAGACAGGGGAATATGTATTACGCATAACAGGTAAAGGCCCAATTAAAGAGAACAAGGTATATCTTGCATTAAGGGCAAGAGAAATACTGCTTGATGCGGTGACATGTAATGGGTAAACACTGCAGCATATGTGATGAGTGCAATAAAAAAAGCCATGCCTACATACACTGTAGACAGGCTAAAGGAATTATATGTATGGAACATTGCGATGCATGCCAATATTTAGAGATAGAAAAAGGTGACATGCATTGCAATTATCCTAGGCAAAAAGAAAAGGCTACTGATTGAAGTAGCCCTTTCAAGCACGTAATTACGCACTAAACCTAACGTAATTATATCACACATGGGCATAAAAGACTAGGGAAAAGCTTATTTCAAGGCTTTTCTTATTAACTAGATATAACATATTAACAAATCGACCATGGGGAGTAATTACGATGAGGAAGCGTAAAAAAACCATATCTAAAAATATGATAGAAGTACTTGATCATCACACATCAAGAACATATAGAAAGAATGGCAAGCGTGTAAAAAAGAAAAACATCACACCAGAAGCACAGAAAAAGCAAAATGAAAAACAAGCAGAAGCAATGCTGCGTATGTTGATTGATAATAACTTCACTACAAACGATTGTTACATCACACTCACATATAAGGAACAACCAGCTACATGGGAAGATGCAAAGAAAGATATTCAGAATTTTACAAGAAGACTAAACCGCAGATATAAAAAACTGGGTAAAGAATTAAAGTACATCTATATTGCAGAGGGAAAAACAAGAATCCACTTTCACATGATCATCAATAATGCAGAATTGTATTCGGATGAAATCAATGAATTATGGCCACATGGTATGCATAAGCTGATGTTGTATCAAGGTAGAGCCGAAGATGCAGTGAGATTAGCAAGTTACTTTGTGAAAGAGAAAAGGAGTGCTTGCTACTCAGAAAAAGAAGATGCATTTAAACGTAGATGGAATAGTAGTAAGAATTTAGAAAAACCTAAAGTAAAAACAGAGATTTTAAAGCCTAGCGAATGGAGAGATTATATCCAACCGCCAAAAGGCTATTACGTAGAAACAGATAGTGTAGTTGAGTCTGTATCAGAAGAAGGATATCCTTATAGATTTTATAGACTGATAAGAATTGAGGAGGGGAAACATGGCACTACTAGGGATAGGCATTGTGATAGGGGCAATGCTAGGAGTAACAATAATGGCATTATGCGTAATTAGTAAAGAATGTGAAAAATGGGAGGAAGAATTAAATGATAAACGTAAATGAGGTATTTTTAAGCGGTAATGTAGTAGCGGATGCAGAGCTACGATATACAAAAACAGGAAAGCCAGTACTCACATTTAGAATGGCAACCAATAAATATGTGAATGAGCAACAGAGTACACAATATCACAACATTGTATGCTGGGTTGATGCGGAACTTTACAGTGGGTTACGTAAAGGTGATTTTGTAGCAGTAAATGGCGAATTAAGAACTAGATCCTACGAAAAAGACGGAAGTAAAAGATACATCACAGAGATTGTAGTCAAAAATCTTACATATGGCCTTAAACAAAATGAAAGCGGAGCAAGTAATTTTGAAAATGGATTTGTAGATGATGATGAAACAATTCCATTCTAGGAGGGGATATGCGAAGAGGTAGACCAAGAAAAATATGTAGCCATTCATTTGGACCAGCAAAAAGCGGTGCATTATGGGTGAAAGCATCTTGCCCTAAGGGGAAAACATCAATAAAAGTATTCAAAGGTAAAACTGCAGGTACATTACATTGGCTAAAGAAAGAAGAATGTGAAGACTGTCCTGCATATGCTCCAACAAAGGTTTATAGAACATAAAAAATATATGCTGAATTGATGCGGTAAGCAAATAAAATAGGTGGGCGGTATATCCGCCCTTACCTAAAACTAGGGGGCGAAGTTATGAACCATGTAACAACACTATTTAACAGTAATGAGTTTGGGGAACTAAGAACTATCATTATTGAAAATGAAGTGTACTTTGTGGCCAAGAGCGTAGCAACTGCACTTGGATATAAAGATACTGCAGATGCAATTAGAAAACATATTGATGAAGAAGATAAGCTGCGTTGGCAAATTGCCGACACAGGCCAAAAGAGGGAAACATATTTAATCAATGAGTCTGGACTATATTCCTTGATATTGAAATCAAAGATGCCAAGTGCGAAGAAATTCAAACGCTGGGTAACTAGCGAAGTACTTCCACAAATTAGAAAAACAGGAAGCTATGATCCACATATTCCAAAGACATTACCAGAAGCATTGAGATTATACGCAGATGAGGTAGAAGCACATAACCAATCAAAGGCAATCATTGAGCAACAGAAACAACAAATAGCAGAATATGAGCCAAAGGTTGACTACGTAGATAAAATTCTAAGCTCACAAAATGCAATAACTGTAACACAGATTGCCTATGACTATGGATTAAGTGCGATTGCATTAAACAAGATACTCCATGAAGCACACATTCAACGTAGCGTAAATGGGCAATGGATTCTGTACAGTGATCTAATGCATAAGGGGTACACAAAGACTAAGACACATACATATATGACTACTGATGGGAGATTAGAGTGCAAAGTATCAACACGATGGACACAAAAAGGCAGACTGATGATACATGAACTCCTAAAGAAACGTGGGATTAATGCCATATGTGAGGAGGTAGCATGAAGCCATTAGTATATAAAGGCCTAAGAAAGAACTTGAACAGGTCAGAATGGGTAAGAAGTGATGAAATAAAGCAAAGCTATTCACAAATAAGATTACTAGCAGTAGAAAATGATACATATGCATGGGTACCAATTGAGGACGGAACACTATGCAGAGGAAGCGAAGCAAAAGACACGCTAGGGAAAAGAATATACGAAAAGGACCATATAGAGTTTGATTGCAAATCAATACAAGACACACCAATAGTAGGGGAAGTATATTACAGTGTTGATAAATATCAATGGAGATGCAAGGCAATTAACCAGCAGAACACAACACAAAGTGATGCGGTATTAGATTTTGACTTAGCATTTGTAGTGAACAATGGAAATGTAAAAGTAGTAGGCAATAAATTAGAGGGATACGAGCATGAATGATAGATACAGGAATGCATGCAAAGCACATGATCATATTATAAAGTGCAGAACAAAAGAAGCAAAAAAGGTATTTATACCATACTGGGGCTATGTGGTTACTCCCTCAGAAGAGCTACTAAAAGCAAGAATAAGAAAATGCATCTACAAGCTAAATAAAGTAAGCAAAGTATTAGACCAATGGGCGAGGAGTTATTATGAAAACACCATGCAGGGGTTGCCAATTCAGAGAGGTAGGGTGTCACAGTAAATGTGAAAGCTACATACAATGGAGAGCAAAGCTAGATGAATATAACGAGCAGAAGAATATACAGGGAGATGCCTATAAATATGTTGGGGGTAACGTAAGAACCATTAGGCACAGGATGAGAAAGCTAAAAGGGTATAGCTGCACTGTAAGAGATTAAGGAGTAAACATGCAAAGAAAATGTCATAGATGTGATAGGTTATATACACCTACAGACCATAGCACATGGTGTGCAGATTGTAGAGAAGGCAAACCAGTAGAGCCTAGAAAGACAAAGGAACAACTAGAGCAAGAACGTGAAGCAAGACTAGAGAAAGCATTTAAATACACAAGATACTGTGTGCAGTGCGGAAAGAAATTTCACACTAACAAACGAAATAAAGTACTCTGTGGGGATTGGGTGTGCGAAGATAAAAAACGGAAAGGGAAATGAAGATGAGAATACTAAGCATTGGATTTGGTGATAAAAAGAAAGTAAAGTATGAGAAAGTAAATAATGCTGGTATTACTGAAACATATCAATTGGTCACAAAAGATGATTTTAGGCCAGAAATATTAGAAGCGTATGTTAAAGCAAGAATATTAGTAAATGAGGCATTTAAGGTATTCAAATTATTTAAACAAGAATGGATGAAAATTAAATCTATTAGCTTCAAATGGCATAAGGAGATGCCAAAGGTAATTACAGAAGCAAAGTATGTACTTATAATCACAAATAAGTATGGAGATGAATGTACACTTAGTACATCGTGGTTAAGTGTAATAGATGAAGCACCAGAAAAGCTTATTCCATTAGTAAAAGAAATTGAAATGTTTGTACAAGGAGCACGAGCGCAGGGGACACTATGGGAAGAAGAATTAGAAGATGATGCGGTTGAGGGTGAAACATTTCATATCAATGATCTAGTACAAGAAGGGGAAGAGAATGATTAAAGACCAATTAATATATGTAGCGCATCCATTTGGCGGAAATAAAGCCAATAAGTATTCAATTGATACAATCATGGAAAACCTAGTAATGCTAGATAAAAACAATACATATCTATCACCTCTTCATAATTTCAGCATGTTGTACTTTGATAAACCGTATTCAAAAGGATTAAAAATATGCTTGGACATGTTAAATAGATGTGATGCATTAGTATTATGTGGTGACTGGGAAACATCTAAAGGATGTATTGGGGAATGGTCATTTGCAATAGCTAAAGGGATG
>QWCF01002222.1_pt1 | contig 10723 bp, 6 predicted proteins | sample 1972521 | NCBI WGS metagenome assembly QWCF01 (sample SAMN09866715, study PRJNA288562) | Human oral metagenome isolate term4_saliva, whole genome shotgun sequencing...
GAGGTAGAGGTTATCTGTGACGAGATTGAATCATATAATGACAGCCCTTCAGAACTTATCTATGATGAGTTTGAAAACATCATTTTCCGTGGTCATCCACTGGGACATAACATCTTAGGTGAGGCAAAAAGGGTGAGAAAGTTCACCACTGAGGATGCTCTTCGCTTCACTCAGAAGTATTATCGACCAGAGAATGCTGTGTTCTTTGCCTATGGCAATATAGATTTCGAGCAGTTATTGTCTCTCTTGTCAACTGAAAACGGCACATTTGTGACCGCTAAAGATGACAGTTGGAAGCCTAAAGAAATTTCTTTGCCAGCACTAAATGCATATAAACCACAGAAGATTACGGTGGACAAACATACGCATCAGGCACATGTAATGATAGGAAACAGAGCATATAGCGTACATGACAAGCGCCGCATGGCACTGTATCTATTGAACAATATATTAGGAGGTCCAGGGATGAACGCACGTCTGAACCTTGCATTACGAGAGCGTCGTGGACTGGTTTACACGGTAGAAAGTACAATGGTAAGCTATAGTACGACTGGGATATGGAGTATATATTTTGGTTGTGACGCTGAAGATATAGATGAGTGTAAGACCCTTGTACGGAAAGAACTCGACCGTTTTATGTCGACACCTCTGACTGATGCAGAGCTGTCAGTTGCCAAACAACAGATAAAAGGGCAAATAGGTATAGCCTGTGACAACCGTGAGAACCTTGCATTAGACTTCGGTAAGGTGTTCTTGCACTATGGTTGGAAGAAGGATATTCAGGCTCTTTATCATGACATAGACGCCATCACAGCTGCCGAAGTACAATCCGTAGCACAGGAGTTGTTTGATAACAAACAGCTTACGGAGCTTATTTACGCATAAAAAAGAGGGATATTTACAGGGAGGACTCTGTTGAAGTACGGAAGGGAGAAGCGCTATCTTAACCTCTTTTACCCCTTTATTTCCCCTCATTCCATATCAGCATGGCATGTTTTTTTCTGTATTAAGAATAGTAATATATCTGTATTAAGAATAGTAATATATCTGTATTAAGGATAGTAATATATCTGTATTAAGAATAGTAATATATCTGTATTAAGGATAGTAATATAAATGTTTTAAGGATAATGAAAGCAAACATCGAACGCACAGATAAGAAGAGAGTAGTAATCGTTGGCGGTGGATTGGGTGGATTAGAGCTGGCTGTGAAGCTGACGAATGCCGACTTTCAGGTAGTATTAGTGGATAAAAACAACTATCATCAGTTCCCTCCATTGATTTATCAGGTGGCATCAGCGGGTCTTGAACCAAGTAGTATATCTTTTCCTTTCCGACGTTTGTTCCAAGGAAATAAGGACTTCTTCTTCCGCATGGCAACTGTTGAAGGTGTTAATACTAATGAGAAGAAGATCATAACTTCAGTTGGTAGCATCCACTATGATTATCTTGTGTTGGCTGCAGGAGCCAAGACGAACTTCTTCGGGAACAAAGAAATAGAGGCTACCACACTACCGATGAAGTCCGTTTCAGAGGCAATGCGCTTGCGCAACACTATTTTGCGCAATTTAGAAAAGGCTGAAACGGAGGAAGATCCAAAGAAGAAACAAGCCTTAATGAATATCGTTGTCGTAGGTGGTGGTGCTTCTGGAGTAGAGATTGCAGGTGCTGTTGCAGAGATGAAGAAGAACGTTATACAGCGTGACTACCCTGATCTTGATGCTTCACAAATGCATATTTATCTCGTAAATGCTGTCGACAGACTACTGTCTGCTATGGATCCTGCATCATCAGCACGTGCAGAACGCGACTTAAAAGCTTTACATGTACACATTCGTCAGCCACAGTTTGCAACGGAATATAAAGATGGTGTATTGAAGACAAGCGCTGGATTAGAGATTCCAACAGAGACTGTTATCTGGGTAAGTGGTATCTGTGCAAATCATATAGATGGATTACCTGAGGATAGTATCGGGCATGCTGGACGTATACTTACCGATAGATTCTGCCAAGTTAAGGGCTTACAGGATGTCTATGCCATAGGCGACCAGAGTCTGGTGGAGGGTGATGAGGAGTATCCTTTAGGGCATCCACAGTTAGCACAGGTGGCTTTGCAGCAGGCAAAGACCGTTGCTGCAAACCTTCAGCGTATGCAGAAAGGGGAAGAACTGAAGCCCTTTAAATATCATAACTTGGGTGTTATGGCTACGATAGGACGTAATCATGCTGTGGCTGAGATTGCCGGAAAGAAGTTCGGAGGCTTCCCTGCATGGGCTTTGTGGCTTGTTGTTCATCTGCGTTCTATCCTTGGTGTGAAAAACAAAACATTCATTCTGCTGAATTGGGTATGGAACTATATAAACTATAAGCAGAGCTTACGACTGATATTAAAGGCTAAATAGCAAAAAGGCTTCGCATCACTGCGAAGCCTTTCGTTAACATGTGGCTTGCTCACGCAAGTCATGTTTCCTTGTACTAACTCAAATAATTAACTTTAATAACGACTATTTTTCTATTTGACGGGACAAAGTTACAAAAAAAGAACATAAGTAAAAGGAACAGAGAATATAAATAGTGTTACTTTTAGACTTTATAACAAATACAAGCTATCTTATTCACAATCAGTGGCTTTTTATTATCGATTGTTAACGCCTAAGTTCATTATTTACGAATCTTTGGACATCATTCTCTTGGCTTTTATTTGCTACTCTCACCTTCTTACCGTACCTTTGCACACCAAAAAGGTAACATGCCACCTGAGAGTCTGCGTACCGATTGGTAGAAATTAGTCGTAGGCAAGTGTCTGTTGTGGGTTCGTTTGGTGGCGAGTTTGCCTTTTGTAAGATTATAAATAAATACAAACGAATTTGAAGACATTTGAAGAATTGGGCGTCAGCGAGGAGATTCGCCGCGCCATTAGTGAGCTTGGATTTGAGCATCCAATGCCTGTTCAGGAAGAAGTAATCCCTTATTTGCTTGGTAATCGTAATGACGTCATCGCACTGGCACAGACTGGTACGGGTAAGACGGCGGCATTTGGGCTTCCATTGCTACAACGTATTGATACGAATAGCAAGGAAACTCAAGCCATTGTGTTGAGCCCTACGCGTGAGCTTTGCCTGCAAATTGCCGATGACTTGAAGGATTTTGGCAAGTACATCCCCCACTTGCACATAGCAGCAGTGTATGGTGGAGCATCTATTGAGACGCAAATTCATCAGTTAAGACATGGAGTACAGATCATCGTTGCTACCCCTGGACGACTGATAGACCTCATGCACCGTGGCAAAGCACGTCTTGACAAAGTAACAAACGTTGTTTTGGATGAGGCAGATGAGATGTTGAACATGGGCTTTCAGGAGAGTATTACGGAGATCTTAACCGGTGTTCCAGAGGACAGAAACACTTTATTGTTCTCTGCAACGATGAGTCGTGATGTGGAACGTGTGGCAAAAGGCTATCTTCATGATTACAAAGAGATTGTCGTTGGAAGCCGTAATGAAGGGGCAGAGAGTGTAAACCATATATATTATATGGTGAATGCACGCGACAAATATCTTGCTTTGAAACGCTTGGTAGACTTTTATCCTAAGATTTATGCCATCGTATTCTGCCGTACTAAGGTTGAAACACAGGAGATTGCAGACAAGCTGATCAAGGATGGATACAATGCAGAATCGTTACATGGTGACCTTTCACAGCAGCAACGTGACCTTACAATGCAGAAGTTCCGTTCTCATCTGACACAGATCCTTGTTGCGACGGACGTTGCAGCACGTGGATTGGACGTGAATGACCTCACACATGTCATCAACTATGGCTTACCTGATGACATAGAGAACTACACTCACCGCTCGGGTCGTACGGGTCGTGCAGGCAAGAAGGGTACATCTATCTCCATCATCCACTCACGTGAAAAGTATAAGGTACGTAATATTGAGCGTGAGATTGGTAAGGAATTCGTTGACGGAACACTCCCTTCACCTGAAGAAATCTGTAAGAAGCAGCTCTTCAAGTCAATGGATGATATCTTGAAAACAGATGTTGACGAAGACCAGATTGCTCCTTATATGAAGGACATCACCCGCCAGTTTGAGTATATAGACAAGGAAGACATCATCAAAAAGATTGTTACTTCAACCTTCGGACGCTTCCTGGACTACTATAAAAACGCTCCTGAAATAGAGAAACCATCATCACGTAGCTCTAAAGAGGAGAACCGTAGCATGCGAGGAGAAGGCAGAAGCACCCGTAGTCGTGGTTCTCGTAAGCCTGAGAGTGGCTACAAACGGTTGTTTGTCAACCTTGGTAAGGCTGACGGTTTCTATCCAGGTGAGGTGATGCAGTTCATCAATAAGAACATGCATGGGCACCAGGCAGTAGGTCATATCGACCTTCTTTCTAAGCAAAGTTACATTGAAGTACCCGAACGGGACGCCCAAAAGGTAATGCATGCACTGGATGGTGCTACATATAAAGGCCGTAAAGTGCGTTGTAACGATGCTGAAGAAGGCGGACATGGTCGTAATTCAGGCCGTTCTACAGGTGGTCGTGGAAACAAGGAAGGACGTAGCGAACGTCGCAATCGTCGTCAATATGATGACAACATGTATCCTTCCACACGCAAATTCAAAAAGGATGACTGGAAAGAACTTATGAAAGGAGCACCAGCAAAGCTGAAAGGTGAAGAGCCAGACTTCTCAGAAGAGGGATGGGCAAGGCGCAGACCAAAGAAGTAAACCAGCCTCCTACCCTCTCATTATCTACTGCTTCTGTCCACCGAATTATGCGATTTCATCGTTACCTTTCGCCTATCGGCAATCTGATTCTTGCTGCAGACAACGGCTTCCTGTGCTACTGTCTATGGGAAGACAGCATGGATAATCAGCTCCTTGACGATTGGGAAGAAGACAAGACTACGCATGAGACAGTGCTTACTGAGGCTTGTCGACAGATGGATGAGTACTTCTCAGGGGTGCGTAAGAGCTTTTCCTTACCACTCAAGCCCTTTGGTACAGTCTTCCAACAGCACGCCTGGCAAGCACTACAGAAGATTCCCTATGGCAAAACCATCTCTTACGCCGAAGAAGCAAGACTGATGAACAGTCCTAAAGCTGTAAGAGCAGTAGGCAATGCCAACCGTCATAACCCACTAATGATCATCATTCCGTGTCACAGAGTAGTAGGAAGCAATGGACATATAGGAGGATATGTTGGAGGAACAGAAAGGAAAGAGTGGTTGTATAGACTTGAAAACGTGTGTCAATAGAGTTATTGGCACACGTTTTTTGTTCTACTATCTCTATGTAAGAAAGCAAATGTTTCGTACCAGAAAAATATCTTACAATAATCAGAAGTAATCTGTCTAATACCTGGAAGGAATCCTTCAAAATTCAGTTTTGTAACCATCACATACTGAGAGGGTTACGATGAGCGTTGTAAAAGGGCACCTTTTACACATCAAAAGAGCACCTTTTGCGTTGTAAAAGATGCCCTTTTGCGTTGTAAAAGATGCCCTTTTGCAATGCAAAAGACCGTCTCTTACTTTTCAAATGTGAAACAACTTTACATAAGAGACATATACAAGGCGTTTGGAAGATACGTGAATACAGATTAAATCGCATAAAAAAAGGATGTGCAAAACAATTCATTGCACATCCTTTTCCGTATTTATACACTCACAGTTTACTGTGGATTAATCTCCTTCAGCAGGCGGTCAGCGTGTCCCCACTTGTCCATAAGATAGAGAACGAAGCGGATATCAACACCAATACAACGTGCTAACTTGCGGTCGAAGTAGATATCACTGGCACCACCTGTAATATCGTTATTGGTAAGGAAGCATAGTTGCATCTTACCTGTTGTCTTATCCGTGTAACGACCGAAATCCTTTGCACTCATGAGGTCCATCATGATTGGTTCAGCCTTATAGTCTTCGAGTTTATCGCCACGTTTCATCTTCTCTACAATACTCTCAGCTGTTGTGTAGTAGTTGCTGTCGAAGTTACCAATCATGTATCCACCCACCTGACCATAGGAAAGACGCATCGTAAAGTTAGCATCACTGTAGTGAGGCATGTCCATTTCCATCTGTACCTTTGCTTCACAGAGTTTCTTTTCTTCGTTGTCAATGGAGTCAGACTTACCCGTTAAGTCCTTCAGAATACCTTGATAAGCAACGATAAGTTGCAAGCCAAGCTGTACACCTGGGTCTTTCAAGGTCTTATCATCATTATAGAATTTATGGTCTTTCTCCATTAACTTACTCTTAGCATAGAGCCATTCCGTATACTTCTTATAATCATTACCGAAGCTTTTCTTTATTGTGCTGTATACATCAGGCAGGTATTTAGCTGGTACATGTTCGGCATAATTCTTCAGCATGGCAGCAGTCATCTCCTTATCAAGTGCCAAATTCCATTCGTCACTATTGTCTTTGAACTGCATATATTGCTTCTTTGGATTGTCCTTTGGTCCCTGAGGCTCTATCGCACCACGGGTAAGATCAAGCGCACGTTTGAACATTTCTGTGACTTTCCAGAATGATTCATTCCAGTAATTGGCTGCAAGTGAAGGCTCATTGCTGTTCGTATAGAGCTTACTCAGCTCTGGGAAGTTAACATCTACAGATGGATCTTTCACCTTTTTAGCATCAAGCCACTTCTGTATCCTTGCCTCGTATTCTGCTTTCTGGCGGATAAGCCCTGTTGAATCGATACATTTGTTCATACCCATGGAGTTCTTCCAGTAGTTAGCAGCAGTGACATACTTATCCTCATACTGGATACGTGTCTTCTCATTCATATCCATATACTTCTTCATAATGGCTAGTTTGATGTCACGTGCCTGTATACGAGTGGTGTTTTCTATGTCCCGACGTTGTTTAATACCATACGAAGACAGATAACGACTCGTTGATCCTGGATAACCAACTGTCATTGCGAAGTCTTTATCCTTATATCCTTCTAAGCTTACTGGAGCCCAGTGTTCTGGGTGATAAGGCACATTATCCTTAGAGTAAGCAGCCGGTCCGTTGGTCTTTGGGTCAGCATAGATGCGGAAAACAGAGAAGTCACACGTCTGTCGAGGCCACATCCAGTTATCGGTTTCACCACCAAACTTACCCATACTCTTTGGTACTGTGAACACCAATCGTACGTCAGGGAAGTCCTGATAAGTTGTAGCGTAGTACTTATTACCTTCATAGAAAGCGTCAATATTCACGTGTAAGCTCTTGTCGATGTTCTTCACTGAGTCCGTCATCTGGTTCGTCAAGACATCAATAAGGGAGTCAGCCTGCTCCTTAGTTTTACCATTAATGAGCTTATTCACACGTGCTGTGACATCCTTTTGATTCTTCATGAAGGAGACAAACATGTTCTCATTCGGTAGCTCTTCCGCATAATTCTTAGCATAAAAGCCATTCAACATGTAGTCATGTTCTACTGTTGAGTGTGCATTAATAGCACTGAAGCCACAGTGATGGTTTGTAAATACTAAGCCATCAGGGGATACTACAACTCCAGAACAGAAGCCTGAGAAGTTGATTACATAGTTACTGATAGCGTTAGGAGAACTGTACAGCATGTCAGCAGGTAGCTTGAAACCCTCTGCTACCATTTGATCATAGACTGCATTCGGAAGGTTGTAGAGTGTCCACATACCTTCATCGGCGTGCATTGAGGTACTACCCAATGCAAGAAGGCCAGCGATGAGTAAAGTTGTTTTCTTCATAATTTATTTGTTTTGAGGTGTTTATCTATGTATTAAGAGACTAAATTAGGATGGTTTTGTGAACCATTTCGTCTCCTTTTTACTTGCTTTTTAAGTTTTTTCGCCCCACTTTCTACTTCTTAAACTTTCTTATTACCTGTGGCATATCATGATAAATCACGTGTGCAATGAAGGCAATGATCACTAATGTATTGACTCCTAATGCCTCTGGAACAGAAAGATTAGCATTACAGTAGGTAATAATAGCGAAGAAGAAGCCTCCTATCAACACGTAAACGAGGATGCTCTTCAGTGGATAATCAATGGGATACTTACGTTGACCAACGACATACGACAGTACCATCGCTGTTGCATTCCCTAAGAATCCTGCCCATGCGCATGCCATATAGCCGTAATGAGGCACGAAAATAACGTTGATTCCGATGATTACGGCACATCCTATGCCCGAGAAATATGCGCCCCAAATGGTCTTATCAATAAGCTTATACCAGAAACTTAGGTTGAAATAGACACCCGTCATGATACCACCTGCCATGACAATCGGTACGACACGGAGTCCAATCCAGTAGTCTCTGCCGATGATATGACGCAGAACATCCATGTAACCCATCACAACAAGGAAAGCAAGTATGGTGAAAATGAGGAAGAACTTCATTGCTCTGGCATATGTTTCTTTGTTGTCCTTATCACGTGATTTACCAAAAACGAAGGGTTCATAGGCGTAACGGAAGGCCTGTGTTATCATTGACATGATCATAGCTATCTTACTTGCAGCACCGAAAATGCCAAGTTGTGCATGTGCATCGCTATCCTTATAGACGTATGGAAAGAGGATATAACCTGCTGTTTGGTTCAGAATTCCTGCTATACCTAGGATAAGAATCGGCCAAGAGTAAGACAACATCTTCTTTGCCAAGGGCATATCAAGCAGTTTACCACCAGCAAAGAAACCATCTTTCAGCTCTTTCCAGAAGCAGAAAGTAATGGTACCCGTACATACAAGGTTAATATAGAAGGCAAAACCAACCTCATGTCCGTTGAGAATAAGGTAATAAACGATGTTCAGAATGATATTCAATGCAATGAACAAGAGCTTGAAAGCAGCAAACTTTATAGGCCGTTTCTTGTATCTAAGGTATGCAAAAGGAATACATTGGAAGGCATCTATAGCAACGGTAACAGCCATCACCCACACATAAGAGGGATGATCTGGATACCCCATAAAGTTACAAATGGGTTGCAAGAAGATGAAAACCAATGCGATGAACAGTAACGAAGATAACCCAACTAACGACAAAGTCGTTGAATAAACCTTCTTTGGATCTTGGTCAGCCTTATTTGCATAGCGGAAGAAAGTGGTCTCCATACCGTATGTTAGAACCACAAGTAGCAAAGCTGTATAGGCATATATGTTCGTAATAACGCCATAACCACCACTGGCAGCACTAATCTTTGCGGTGTATAATGGTACAAGAAGGTAATTCAAGAACCTTCCGATGATACTGCTCATGCCATAGATGGCTGTATCTTTTGCAAGTGATTTTAAATTTGCCATTGTTTGTTTTGTTATTGAACGTTCTGGCTGATAAAGTGAGTTAAGCCTGTAGTCGTAATGCTTTGTTAGAAGAATATGTAGCAGACTGCTATAGCTGCTATCACACCAGCCAGGTCAGCAAGCAGTCCACAAGCCACGGCGTGACGTGTATATCTCACGCCAATACTACCGAAATAGACTGCAAGTATATAGAATGTAGTGTCCGTTGAACCTTGGAAGATACAACTTAGTCGTCCCACAAAGGAGTCAGGACCATAGCTTTTCATTGCTTCCAACATCAAACCTCGTGCTCCACTGCCTGACAATGGTTTCATGAAAGCTGTTGGAAGGGCACCTACAAAGTCGGTATTTAAGCCACATTGCTCCATACACCACTTTATTCCACTTATCAATAAGTCCATGGCTCCCGATGCACGGAACACTCCTACAGCAACAAGTATCGCTACAAGGTATGGGATAATGCGTACTGCGGTATGGAATCCCTCCTTTGCTCCTTCGATGAAAGCGTCATAAACGTTTATCCCCCGCATCAGTCCTGCACCGATGAAAAGGACGATTATAGACATTAAGATGAGGTTTGAAGCCACAGATGTCACTGTACCCATCGTCTGTTTGTCCATTTGTCCAAAGCCCCAGATGATGATTCCAACGAAAGCCATCAATCCAACAAGCCCTAAAAAGAGTGTTGGCTGGAAGATATTGATACGTTGCCAGGCTGCAGTAATGATGATTCCAGCGAGCGTTGCAACCGCTGTAGCAAGCAAGATAGGGATGAAAACATCAGTTGGTTGTGCTGCTCCGTATGAACTTCGGAAAGCAAGAATAGTCGTTGGGATGATGGTTAAGCCCGAAGTATTCAGCACCAAGAACATTATCATGGGGTTGGTAGCGGTGTCCTTCTGTGTGTTTAGCTCTTGCATCTGACTCATTGCCTTAAGTCCAGTAGGTGTGGCGGCATTGTCAAGTCCCAACATATTCGATGCAATGTTCATAAAAATAGAACCCATAACAGGATGGTTCTTAGGAATATCAGGGAAGAGCTTTGTGAAGAAAGGGCTGAGCATACGTGCCAATACGTTTACTATACCCGCCTTCTCACCAACTTTCATGATACCTAACCATAAGGCGAGAACACCTGTTAAGCCCAAAGAAGTTTCAAATGCAGTCTTGGATGAGTCAAAAGTAGCATCCACCATCTTTTGAAAAATCGTCATATCGCCTGTCAGTAAGGCTACTATTCCGAAGACAAAAGCGATGAGGAAGAAGGCAATCCAAATATAGTTAAGTACCATTCAGTTTCTTTCTTGCGATTGTTTTTTTATTTATTGATGATAATTATGGGATGGACTGACTCTGGTAACATCATTCTTTCCCATTGCAAAGATACGCAATAATGCGTGAACTATCGTCATAATAAATAAAAAAGATAAGCAG
>QWCF01003240.1_pt1 | contig 10703 bp, 15 predicted proteins | sample 1972521 | NCBI WGS metagenome assembly QWCF01 (sample SAMN09866715, study PRJNA288562) | Human oral metagenome isolate term4_saliva, whole genome shotgun sequencing...
CAGCACAACATGACAGCTGAAGAAAAACAATATAATTTAGATAACCGCTATCTCCGCATGGCTCGGATTTGGGCAGAGAACTCATATTGCCTCCGCCGCCAAGTTGGTGCCCTTGTTGTTAAAGACAAAATGATTATCAGCGATGGTTACAACGGAACACCAAGTGGCTTTGACAACGTGTGCGAAGATAACGAAGGAGTTACTTATCCCTATGTTTTGCATGCAGAAGCAAACGCTATTACCAAACTCGCTCGCAGCAATAATAATAGTGATGGCAGTACGCTTTACGTGACAGCTTCACCTTGTATCGAGTGTGCGAAACTCATTATACAGGCTGGTATCAAGCGCGTCGTCTATGCAGAGAAGTATCGTTTGGAAGATGGAATAGACTTATTGCGCAAAGCTGGGACTGAAGTGATTTACATGGAACAAAAGAAAGACTATGGAACAGAAGAAAAATAACCGGTGGATGCCACTCATTATGGCCCTTTGTGTCATAGCGGGCATCTTCATGGGAACCTTTTATGCCAATCATTTTTCGGGCAATCGACTCAACATTATCAATTCTGGTAGCAGTCGACTCAGTAATCTTTTGCACATTATTGACGACCAATATGTCGACAAAGTGAATATTGACTCGCTCGTAGATAAGGCTATTCCTCAAATATTGGGAGAGCTTGATCCTCACTCTGTCTATATTAGTGCAAAGGATGTTCAGGCTGCTAACGACGACTTGAAAGGCTCATTCTCAGGCGTAGGCATTGAGTTTACGATTCGACAAGACACCATCCATGTGCAGAATGTTATTAAAAATGGTCCTGCTGATCGTGCAGGCATTCTGGCAGGCGACAAGATTGTCAGCGTAGATGGTAAACCTTTTGTCGGTAAAATCGTAACAAACGAAGAAGCTATGCGGCGATTAAAGGGGCCAAAAGATACGAAAGTGAAGATTGGAGTGAAACGCTATGGTCAAAAAGCCGTTAAGTATTTCACCGTAACACGTGGCGAAATTCCAACTAAGAGCATATCTGCCACCTATATGATTGATGATAAAACAGGATATATCCGCATCAAGAACTTCGGTGAAACCACCTATCCTGAGTTACTCATTTCCTTGGCAAAGCTTTCTCAAAACCGTTTTAGCAATCTCATCATTGACTTGCGTGATAACACAGGAGGCTATCTGAATAGTGCTGTTCAGATAGCCAATGAGTTCCTACCAAAGAATAAACTCATCGTTTATACAGAGGGACGGAAGAGTCCCCGCCAAGAGTATCGTTCGGATGGACGTGGTAGTTATCAGAACATTCCACTCGTTGTACTGATTAATGAGGGTTCTGCTTCAGCCGCAGAAATCTTTGCTGGTGCCATGCAAGATAACGATAGAGCTACCATTATCGGTCGACGTTCGTTTGGAAAGGGACTTGTTCAGCAGCAGATTGGATTCAATGATGGAAGTATGATTCGTCTAACCATCGCACGATATTACACTCCTTCCGGACGTTGTATACAGAAACCATACACCAACGGAGAGGATATTGACTACCAACAAGACCTCATGTCACGTTATCAACACGGTGAGTTCTTCTCATCAGATAGCATTAAGCACACAGGTCCTGCCTATCATACGGGCATCGGAAGGATCGTGTATGGAGGAGGTGGAATCACTCCAGACATCTTCGTTCCTGAAGATACTTTGAACATCACCTCTTATTATAAACAGGCTGCAATGAGTGGACTCATCCTCCAGTTTGCCTATACTTATACCGACGATAACCGCATTAAGTTGAATAACTTCAAAGACATGATGCAACTTAGCGACTATCTTAAGAAGCAAAATATGGTAGATAAGTTTGCCACTTATGCAGACAGACATGGACTTAAGCGTCGAAACTTGATGATACAGAAGAGTCGTAAGCTCCTCAACCGATACATAGATAGTCGCATTATCTATAATATGCTTGATGAACAAGCTTGGATTGAATACATCAACCAAGATGATCCGGTTATCCAAACGGCACTTCGCGTGTTCAAAAATAATGCAGCTTTCCCCAAAAAGAAAAAGGCCAAACCCACAAAAAGAAAGTTAGCTATGCTGCAAGGAAACGAAAACCTATATTTTGAACGCCATCTTATAGCGCATGCGTAAAGACGAATTACGACACGAAATAAACTTGCGAAAGCGACAACTCACGCGTGAAGAACTGCGTGAGCAATCGCTTTTGCTCGTCAATAAGGCGCTCTCCCATCCTCGTGTCAACGCTGCTCAAACCATCCTTCTCTATTATTCCATGCCCGATGAGGTGCATACGCACGAGTTGATAGACACACTCTACAAACAAGGAAAAACGATATTGCTCCCTGTAACCTTAGAGAACAGCCTCGAAATCAGGCGTTATGAGGGGCAGAAAAGCCTAAAAAAAGGACGTGCTTTCCATATCATGGAACCAACTGGTGACGTTTTTTCTTCTCTCGACAAGATTGAACTCGTCATTGTTCCTGGCTTGAGTTTCGACCTAAAAGGCAATCGTTTAGGACGTGGAAAGGGCTATTATGACCGCTTTCTAAAACTCGTTCCTCAAGCCTATAAGTTGGGGTTATGTTTCGATTTCCAAAAGGTTGATGCCGTACCTGTAGAAGATTATGACGTAAAAATGGACGAAATTCTTTAATAAATTACTAAAAAAATCTATCCACTCATGAAAAAGAATATCATTGCAACCTTGCTATTAAGCTTTTTTTCACTATCTATCAGTGCACAATATGCTAAAGGCGACTTCTTCATTCAACCCAAATTAGGCTTCAATATGTCTAAATTCGTTGGTAGCGGACTCCTTTATAGTCCCAAATGGAAGGCTGGTTATGAAGCAGGTGTTGAGGCAGAATGGTTTGTTTCCACCCACAATTCACTCTCTTTTGGCTTAGCATATCGGCAGATTGGCTGCGGGTTTAACTACAAGGAGATTCACGACATGTGGTACATGAAAAGTACTGACAAGTTAGAACGCCTCAACATGAACTATGTTGCACTGCCCGTCATGTATAATTTCTACGTTAAACCCCATCTCGCCTTTAAGATAGGAGTTGAAGTTAGCGGTCTGCTCACGGCAAAACTTCACGCTCATAGTTATGGGAAGATGGCCGATCCACTACCAGGAAACGATGGATATAGCTCAGATGATGACGTTACAAAGTATGTATGGCATGACTATAGTCATCATGAAACAACAGAGAAGAATAACGATTTCAAACGCGTTTGTGTTGCTATTCCCGCCGGAATCAGTTATGACTACAAACAGTTTGTCATGACAGGAATTGTGCATATCGACCTCAATAGAATCTATACGTATGATAAAATCTATATTCCCGGTGGCGGAATGTCTGACAAACACGGACTACGAAACCTTTATATTGGCATCACAGCAGGCTATAAATTTAAGCTCTAAAAACCTATATAGCCTCATGAAATTAATCAGTCGTAGAGATAACTTGCAGGAAATAGGGATTAACCTATAAGCAAATAGGGATATTCTTCACGATGAATCACTTTCTGTTTCTATATTTGCGATAAACAAAACCATACAACTATGAAACAACAACTACACAGATTCAGCCTATTATTCGTTATATTCCTCATGGCTTTCAGCTTTGAAGCTGCAGCAAAAGACAAGCGAATCATTGAGAGAGGCATGACAAAACAGGAAGTAATTCAAGTTTTGACCAGACAGGAACGCGTTGGGAGTACATCAAGAGTAAGTTGTTAGACATTTACGACGTATATGTGCGCATCGAATTTGACAACCGTGACCGCGTCGTCAACTATCAAGAAACCATTATACCACGTCAAGCGGCTAACCAAAACAATATGATTGTCGGCAATCCTACTGATGAATTTCGTCGTCCCTACCCTGCTTTCTACGATGAATGCCTAAGTGAAAACGAGTTTACTATACTCTATGACCGAATGAACAAAGCCAATTTCGATGACAATAGAATGGCACTTCTTGAGGTGGCTTGCCTGAGAAGTCTTTTCACTTGCCGTCAAAGTGCACAATTGTTGAAGTTGTTTACATTCAGTGATAGCAAACTAAAGGCCCTACGTTTCATGGCGCGTCAGATTGTAGATCCACAGAATGCATACGTTATCTATCAGGATTTCACGTTTGATAGCGATAAAGATAAGGCGGCAAGAATTATGCATGAGCGTCAAATGCAATAAAAAACAACACAGGATTTGAATAGCAACTAAAAGTCATAAAAACATAAAAGGAGATATATCCCCAATCTTATTGACACTCAACCACTTACAAATTGCTCTGCGATTTGCATCAAGTGACACTGCAATCTGCCTCAAAAGACCGTGTGATATACGTCACATCATACGGTCATTTGACGCAAACAGCGAGAAGAGATAAAGCATATTATCTCATCATTCAAAAGAATTTAATATCACTAATGATGAAACTTCCAACCTGACTATTGAGTCGTTGCACAAGTTTCTGACGCATCATACTGAGGTCTTGACGTAAAGCTGGATTATTAATCTTTACGAATAACGTTTGGTTTTTTATGAATTTATCACTGGTGTAACGCGAAATCGTTGGACCAACCACAGCATCCCACGATGCGACAAGCCGCCTTTGAAGCAGTGGAGTCTCAAAACCTTCCTTGCGAAGTACCATTTGCAAGAGGTCGGATAGAGATTTAACATCACGCTTAAACATTAGTTTTTCTCCTCAATTTCACCATTATCAACCGAAAACAACTTATAATCGAAGTCACCACGAGCAAGTATTTGGTCGAGATGATCACGGTTAGTATCAGTTATAAAGATTTGCCCAAACTCATCACCACCAACAAGTTGCACAATCTTTTCAACGCGATTGGCATCTAACTTGTCGAAAATATCATCAAGAAGCAACAATGGAGTGTTGTGTGAAGTGCGTCGAAGGAAATCGAATTGTGCCAGCTTTAACGCCAAAGCATAAGTCTTGTGTTGTCCTTGACTGCCTTCTCTCTTCATCTGATATCCATCTAACAACATCTCAAGATCATCACGATGTACCCCATGAAGTGAGTAACCTACGGCCCTATCTCGATGCCTATCACGTTGTATAGTGTCAAGTAATGGCCCACGTTGTCCATGAGAAACATAATTCAGAGCTACGGTTTCATGTCCTCCCGAGATATGCGTGTAGATGTCTTGGAACACAGGAACGAGTCTCTCTACAAACGAATTGCGCTTCTGATAGATGATTTCTCCATTCAAAGCCATTTGTTCTTCCCATATTTCGAGTAAGGCTTTATCAGGTTCTTCCTCCATTTTTAACAAGGCATTTCGCTGCTGAAGTGCTTTATTATAGGCTGAAAGAGCCTCGATATATGCATGATCATACTGAGAGATTACTACGTCAAGAAGTCGTCTTCTCTCTTCACTTCCCCCTTCAATTAATATCGAATCGGCAGGTGAAGCGAATACAAGTGGGATGAGACCAATATGCTGTGACAGTCTGCGATATTCCTTTTTATTACGCTTAAAATGCTTTTTCGTGCCACGTTTCATTCCACAATAAATCTGTTCTTCATCCCCTTCATCTGATGAATACTTACCATCGAGGACGAAAAAGTCTTGATTATGTGTGATTACTTGGGCATCAATTGGGTTGAAAGCACTACGACAAAACGACAAATAATGAACCGCATCAAGTACATTAGTCTTACCAACTCCGTTGCTTCCTATAAAGCAATTGAGCTTCGAAGACAATGAAATCGTTGCCTCACGAATGTTTTTATAATTGATAACTGAAAGTCTTTTGAGTATCATAATCTATTCTGCAAAGTTACCGTTTAATAGGGGAAAAACGAAAAAAAGAATGAATAAATTTCAATATGTGAGAATTATTACGTAATTTTGCGACGTTATATACCGTGCATTTAGAGGGTAGAAACGCCACAAATTGAAAAATAAATAAAAACAACTAATAACAATGGCAAACAAAAATGAACAGGGGGCGCTCGACAACGAGGCACTCATTAAGTCGGAAGTCTTCTTTGAGAAGTACAAGAAAGCAATCATTATTGCACTTATAGCAATAGTCGTTATCATTGTAGGTGCTTTCCTTTACAAAGCTTATGTAGCTGAACCACGCGAAGAAAAGGCCAGTACGGAGTTGGCAAAAGGCCAACTTGTGTTACGCCAACTTAAATAAGTGGAATGAGGCTGTTAAGTATCTCGATGAATACTCACCTGCCGATGATGCCATGGTAAGTCCTGCTGCAGTAGCGGCACTTGGCAATGCTTATGCTCACGTAAATCAATTGGATAAAGCCATAACAAACTTGCAGAAAGCTGCTGATATGGCTGACAAAGAGGCAAAAGATGATGCGAACAACTCTCTTTCTCCTACCTTTAGACTGCAAGCTGGCATTCTTTTGGAGAGCCAAGGAAAGAAAGATGATGCACTGAAGACATATCAAGATATCAAGAAAAAGTATGTAAATTCTGGCCTTGTACAAAGCCAAGAGATTGATAAATACATAGAAAGAGCATCAAGATAACATGGCAACAGAATTACATCATCTGTCAGATTATGACGTCAATAAAGTCCCTGATGCAAGTAATATGTGCTTCGGCATTGTTGTATCTGAATGGAATCCAGAGATAACTGATGCCTTACTTGAGGGTGCAATGACGACACTTCAAAAGCATGGAACACTCCCAGAGAACATTCATGTGAGGACAGTTCCAGGCAGTTTTGAATTGATTTATGGCGCACATCAAATGGTTTTGCATGGCGGTTACGATGCTGTCATTATCTTAGGAAGCGTCATTCGCGGTGAAACTCCACACTTTGATTACATCTGTCAAGGTGTAACTGAAGGCATAGCACGCTTAAATGCCACACAGGAAATACCTGTTGTGTACGGCCTTTTGACAACAAACGACCTCCAACAAGCAAAAGATCGCAGCGGAGGAAGATTGGGAAATAAAGGTGATGAGTGTGCTGTTGTAGCAATAAAAATGGCTAAATTCTAAATAAAGAGATGAAACTTCACCAATTGTTACAAGCGTATGAGTTCGACGAACTTATGCCTGTGATTAATGAAATGTTTCCAGGCACAGCGAAATATCGTGAGCCTTTGAAGAAAGCTTACGACATAATGGTAGGCATGAAGCCTGTAAACTCAAGCAAGAGCATTCGTTATAAGCTCATCAAAGGCAAGGGAGAAGAACAATATATGGGTGCTGAGGACGCGAATTTCAAAGGAAATTGGGAGGTGATTCTCGGCAAAGATGTCTCCCGAGAGAAAGGAGTTGACCTCAATGATGCTGAGGTTTTGGCCAATTGTTTAGTCAATATGTGCTTTATAAGCAATTATCCTCGTCAGTTTGAAGAGGCACATCAAGCGCTATTAAAAGAGTAAACGAATTACAAAGCATATTTAAATGAGATGGAAGTAGAATCTTTCATCTCATTTTTTTATTTATAACAAAACCATCAGATAAAAGAAAAGCAGTGATTACACGAATGCAATCACTGCCTATTCTATCTTTATTATCGGTTTAAAATGCCTTAAAACTTAATGCTTAAGCTTGGCGACGACCATATTGTTCATCAAGATTGAACAAAGAGTTATTGCCCATTCGCTTGATACGGTCAACGATTCCACTTGCTGTAGCCTCTTCTTCTACCTGCTCACGAACAAACTGCCACAAGAAATCCTGTGTTGCATTATCGCCTTCTTTCTGTGCTTGTGCGAGCAGATTATTAATACTTTCACTAATCTTACACTCGTGAGCATAAGCATCTTCGAATACATTGAGTGGGTTTTCCCATGTCTTTTTCACTGCTTCTATAGTGTTCACCTCAGCTGTTCCACCACGTTTAATGATGTAACTTGCCATTTGTGAAGCGTGATCCATCTCTTCTGCACTTTGCTTTTTCATCCAAGTAGAGAAACCGGTATAGCCTTCTTTCTCCAAATAGAAAGACATAGAGAGATACAAGTTAGCTGAATAAATCTCGCACACAATTTGATTATTGAGTGCCTTTTCAAGTGAATTTGAAATCATAATCTTATTATTTAAATGTTATCTGATAAGACAAAGATACAAAAAAACAAAGAAACAAGCTTCTTTTTGCCATTTTCTTAACGCTTATTTTATATCTTATATTTTGTTAATCCCTACATTCCCTCTTCCTCAGAGAGGTCTTGCTCTGACGCTTCTGAACTTCCTGTATCAAGTTGAGTGTCTTTAGAAATAGAAACTTTTCCCTGACGTGACACTTTCAATAGCAATGGAATATACTCATCACTCATTTTATCTGGCGAGCCAACACTGACTGCAAACAACAGGTTATCACCCTCGGCACGGTCTAAAACAATACCAACGAGTGCACCATCTGAATAAGTACCATCAATATAATCCTTGAAATCAACCTTCGTAAACGTATGATTGAAGAACTCACTACCATCTGACCGCAAAATCCTTATCATGATTTTATTGTCATAATACTTAGTGTTTCCATCCTCAATCAATGGCAATGAAGTATCAGCCACACGCTTTGTTTCGACCGTATAAACTCCACCTAACCATTTAATCTTACGGCTTTGAACATAGTTTCCTGTCTGCTGAATCTTTCGTTGAACAATTGTCACAGGCTTTTTGGTAATGATATCTCCCGTGTTTTTTTTCTCCTTACAACCATAAACAGCAAGGATTCCAACAAAACAGATTAGTAAACTATTGTATTTTCTCATCTTTTCTTTTTTCAATTACAAGCAAACAATCAAATGCTTCAATTGCCGTGTGTAGATAACTTGATGCAAAGGTAGTGCAAAACTACCAAATATCAAAAAGAAAGTACAATTTTTCCACGCGACAACGCCATTCAACTAACTGACGAAAAATAATCAAAGATGACACTAAACCCATTTTTTTTATTATCTTTGTAGCGTTCAATCAACCAACAAAGAATGAATTATAAACATCTGTTTCCCATTTCATTACTATTACTTTTGACCTTCCTTGGCTGCAAAAGTAATAAGCAACAACAGACAGAAAAGGCTGTCGATACGATTCCAATGCTAATCAATCGTGTCCAGAAATGCTCTAAACTTTACACCATAGAGTATAAGATTCATAAGATAATCACGCATGATGACGAGAAAGCAATTAAGGGAAAACTCTTTAATGCGAATATAAATATAGAGATTCCGCTAACAAAGCGCAGAGTAGCTATACCCATGGATGCGACCCTTAAAGGCTATATTGACTTCGCAGACTTTAGTAACGAGAATGTGAAACGTAACGGAGAGAAGATTGAAATCATTCTTCCTGATCCACGAATCACATTGACAAGCACGAAGATTGACCATGATCAAATCCGCAAATACGTTAGTTTCACACGCTCAGACTTTTCAGATGCTGAACTTTCTGACTTCGAACGTCAAGGACGTCAACAGATATTGCAAGCTATTCCCCAAACAGATATCTTAGAAAATGCACGTATCAGTGCCACAAGAATCCTCGTTCCTATACTTCAACAATTAGGATTCAAGGAACAAAACATCACAATCAGCTTCCGAAACGACCTGCACAGCAATGATCTTCCAACGCTGATTGATAAAACTTTTGAACATGGAAAATAAGAAACGAAACGCTTTCGGGCTATCTGTTCTCAACAAACTGACAGCTAAAATCATATTTATACTTGTGTTGATTGTGGTGTTATTCATCATGATTACCTGTGCAGTGAAATGGGTAAAGACAGGAACCAGCCTGCAAATTGGTGAAAATAAAAACATAGACCTTACGCCGGCACTGATTAAAAACATTGAAGAAATTGGCGAATGGGAGTTTCTTCAAATCTCCGATGAAGAGCTTGTAGACACCATTAAGCATGGTTTCTTCGGCGATAGTGAGTTGGCTCGCATCTACTATGGAACGCTACGACTTGGTATAAACCTGCATCATGCAACACCAGGATGGATATATCAGGACAAAGACAGCCTGAAACTGACTCTCCCTCCCATTCATTTGCTCGATCAAGACTTTATTGATGAAGCCAGAACTAAATCGTTTTATGAGACTGGAAGATGGTCAGAGGCTGACAGAAAACAGCTTTTCAACCGCGCATATAAACGCATGAAGCAACGCAGTTTGACGCAAAAGAACATCACAACGGCACAGCAAATTGCATGCGAACAGGTAGAGAACCTGATGAAAAGCATGGGATTTAGCAAGGTAAAAGCAAGCTTTGCACACGAAGATAAATAAAAAACAAAGGGCCCAATAGCGTCACGCTATCGGGCCTTTTCTCACTAAATCAACAAAAACTAACATCCCGTGATTCTGGGATTTGTAATCAAATTATTAATCTACCAAAACACAAAAAAACTTCAAAACTACCAAAACATTTTGAACCTAAATATATAGAACCTATCGAAATATCATGTTTAATTTCTCTCTCAATTATCAATATCAGCCTGTTTTGACTTTACTCGCGTAAAAACAACAGCGTTGAATGACAATACAAAGATAGGACTAATCTCTTATGTGCACTCTAAAAATTATCGTTTTTTTGACATTTCACTGGGCAAACGTTTGCATAATACGGCGTAAATAGCTCCCATTAACGGCCCTTTTTACAGCAAAAAATAGGATTGAATAAATTAAGTTTCCAATAAAGATAAGCCGT
>QWCF01001236.1_pt1 | contig 10685 bp, 6 predicted proteins | sample 1972521 | NCBI WGS metagenome assembly QWCF01 (sample SAMN09866715, study PRJNA288562) | Human oral metagenome isolate term4_saliva, whole genome shotgun sequencing...
GATAAGTGTTGTTCAGCAGCAAGCTTTTGACATTTAGGACACTCTTTCCAACGCACAGTAGGAGTTTCATCGCCACCTATATGGATGTATTTGGATGGGAAAATTGCTGCCATCTCGTCAATGATATCTTGTACAAATTTGTAAACTTGCTCATTACCGAGGCATAACACATCCTTATATACGCCCCAAGCATGGCCAACCTCGTATGGACCACCAGTACATCCGAGTTCTGGATAAGCTGCAAGTGCAGCCTTCATGTGCCCCGGCATATCAATTTCAGGTATGACTGTGATATGGCGTTGGCGTGCATATTCAACAATATCTTTTGCCTCTTGTTGTGTGTAGAAGCCTCCGTAAGGTTGTCCATCATCAACATCAGAGTTGTGTCCCATTATTGTTCCTGATCTCTTTGAGCCGATTTCAGTTAGCTTAGGGTATTTCTTTATCTCAATACGCCAGCCCTGATCATCCGTCAGATGCCAGTGGAAGACGTTCATATTGTGTAATGCTATGAGGTCTATGAAACGTTTTACGAAGCTTATAGGGAAGAAATGGCGTGAGCAATCAAGCATCATTCCACGGTAAGGAAACCTTGGAGCATCTGCAATACTTACTGAAGGCAGTAAGACTGGCTCATGTTCTGTTGGGCGTAGAATGGGTAATGACTTACGGAGAGTCTGTATACCGTAGAATACACCTGCGGAAGTTCTGCCACTGATAACTACCTTTTGTGGCGTAACATTAATCTTATATGCTTCATCTCCTTGTATTTTAGGGTCTATAACAAGGAAGATGGATGGAACTTTCGGCTTTGGATTCTTATTTATCGTAAGCAAAAGTCCAGTTGTCTCCTTTATATAATCAGAGAGGAATTGGGCATTCTTCAGCATCAACTCGTCTGTTGAAGGACAAATAATCTGTGAATTTGGTGATAAGTTAAAAGGTTTGTCCTTTGTTAGAGTAACTTGTTGAGGTTGAGGAATCACGTTATAGTCAGCTTCTGCAGCTCCTGCTTGAAGCAGGAACATGCAGAAAGACACTATTAATAGAATCTTCTTATACATAAGTTGTTTATAGTTATGTAGTATCAGCGTGCTATACTTTGTATTCTACGAAGGCTTCCATAGCTTCATAGCAAGCTAATCCCAGTTTGTCATAGAGCTCAGCTGTACCACGATTGCGGTCCTCTGAGCGCTGCCAGAAGAGTCGTTCATCATTCCCAAGGAATGGTGCACTCTCCATTTGGCTTTGGTGTTTAAGGATAGAGTTACGCTTTGCACGTAGTTCCTCAGGACTGATTGGTACACACATCTCAATGTTTTCAATCTCCCATTCAGCCCATGCGCCACGATACATCCATACTCTACAGTCTTTAAGCCACTCTGCTTTTGCTTCTTTCTCCATGTCGAGTGCTGCTAGAACAGCATCTGTACACTTGCGATGAGTACCATGTGGATCGGCTAAGTCGCCAGCTACATAGATTTGATGTGGCTGTATAGTACTTATAAGGTTTCTTACTATGTTTACATCAGCCTCACCCATTGGTAATTTTTCTATCTTTCCAGACTCATAGAAAGGTAGGTCAAGGAAGTGAACATGGTCGAGAGGAATCTGATTAAAGGTTGAAGCAGTGCGTGCTTCACCACGACGAATGAGTCCTTTGATGGTCCGTACATCCTGACTATCTATGTCTCCTTCCTTCTTACTTTGCAAGAATGTCTTTATTTCCTTATACTTTTCTTTGATGATTTCATCCTGTTCATTGCCGAAAAGCTGATTGAAGCCATTGATGAAGTGCATGAATCGTACAACTTCTTCATCTCCAACGGCGATATTTCCAGATGTTTCGTAGGCTACATGTACGTCATGTCCCTGCTGAACAAGCCTGCGAAGTGTACCTCCCATAGATATAACATCATCATCAGGGTGCGGAGAAAAGACGATAATCCTCTTTGGATAAGGGTTCGCACGTTCTGGTCTATAAGTGTCATCTGCATTAGGTTTACCTCCTGGCCATCCTGTAATAGTATGTTGAAGGTCATTGAAAATCTTAATATTTGCATTATAAGCAGAGCCATATAATGCAAGGAGTTCACTTAGACCATTCTCGTTGTAATCTTTGTTAGTAAGCTTCAGAATTGGTTTTCCTGTTATCTGGCATAGCCATACTAGTGCTGAACGTACCAGTTTGTCTGTCCATTTGCATGAAGCAACGAGCCATGGATGCTGAATACGTGTCAATTTAGCAGCAGCAGGTAGGTCTATGACAACGTGTGCATCGTTGTGTGTCTGCAAGAAAGAAGCTGGAACAGCATCGGTAACCTTCCCTTCAACAGTTTTCTTGATAATATCTGCTTTCTCTTCACCCCATGCTGTGAGGAATATTTTACGTGCAGAGAGAATGGTTTCAATGCCCATTGTGATGGAACATGGGGGCACTGTCTCTTGTGAACCAAAACTCATTTTCATCTCTTCTCGTGCTGTTTCATCGATAAGGATGAGTCGGGAAGTAGACGTTAGACTTGATCCTGGTTCGTTGGTTGCAATGTTCCCCATACGACCTATACCTAGAAGGATAACGTCCATACCACCTAATTCCTTTATCAAGTGTTCGTATTGACGACAATATTCTTGCACTTCGTCTTGGGGAAGGGTTCCGTCAGGAGTATAGATGTTCTCTGCTTTGATGTCAATATGGTTCAGAAAGCGTCCCTTTAGCTGGTTAATGCTTCGGTTTACATTCTCTGCATTCAGCGGAAAATACTCATAAGCATTGAAAATAACCACATCCTTGAAGCTCAATTCTCCAGCTTCATAACGTTTTATAAGCTCTTGAAAAATAGGAGTAAGGGATGATCCTGAACCTATACCCATGATAAACTTCCTGCCTTCTTGAGCTGCTTTCTTTATTCCTTCTTCAAGTTGATTGGCAATATCTATGGCACCTTCTTCGATAGTTGGGAATATATCCGTAGGTACTTTCTCAAAACGTGTAATCTCAGAGCGTTCTATTGCGGTTGCTGGATGATAGAATTCTTCTGGAATTTGGTTGAGTACTATCTTTGAACTTAGATTTAGTTTCATCACAGATTCTCCTTTTCTATATCTTTAAAGTATTTGTATGTTTCGACTGTTAACTTGTCTGTAGCAGCCTCGTCACAAACGATAATGCCATGTTCATGCATCTGCAGTGCACTGATTGTCCACTTCTGGGTAATACCACCTTCTACTGCAGCCCGTAGAGCTTCCGCCTTATGATGTCCATTAACAAGTATAAGTACTTCCTTTGCATCCATGACTGTACCGACACCTACCGTCAAAGCATGAGCTGGAACCTTCTCTGGATCATTGTCAAAGAAGCGTGAATTGGCTATACGTGTGTCTGAAGTCAATGTCTTGATACGCGTACGTGAACGGAGAGAAGAACCCGGTTCGTTGAAAGCGATGTGTCCATCAGGACCGATACCGCCAAGGAACAGATCGATACCACCTGCCTCGCGAATCATGTCTTCGTAGTGTTGACATTCTGCTTGTAAGTCTTTTGCATTGCCATTAAGGATATGTATATTCTCTTTAGGACAATCAATATGATTAAAGAGGTTCTCTGCCATGAAAGAATGATAGCTCTGTGGATGGCTCTCAGGTAGTCCAACGTATTCATCCATATTGAATGTAACAACATTCTTGAAGCTTACTCTTCCTTCTTTATAGGCTTTTACCAATTCGGAATACATCCCCTCTGGTGATGATCCTGTTGGTAAACCAAGCACGAAAGGCTTAGTATTGTTCTTGGCAGCATTGATACGTTCAATAACATAATTGGCTGCCCACTTGGATAGTTGCTCGTAATTAGGTTCTATGATTAATCTCATATCATTAGTTTTTAATTATTTTCTTTGTTATTTTTAGATGTATCTGGATAGGTAAAAGGTACGAACCAGGTGATTAGTAGTGCTGGAATAGTACATACTAAAACGAAAATGAAGAAGTGACGATAGCCCAGATAGTCGCTGGCCAAGCCACTTAACATACCAGGAATCATAACTCCAAGATTCATTATTCCACTTGCGAAAGCGTAATGTGCCATTTGGTGTTTGCCTGGAGCAACCTGTTGCATCATGAATAATGACAAGCCGACAAAGCCAAAGCCATAACCGAACCACTCCATGGTTATACCTGTACCAATTAACCAAAGGCTATTGGGTTGATAAATAGCTAAAAGAGTGTAAGCTACGAAAGGAATATTGAAGACCAAAGCTAAAGAGAATAGACTCTTTTGAAGACCTCTCCAAGCTATATAATAGCCTGCAAGGATTGAGCCGATTACGAATGCTGCGGCTCCAAAGGTACCATAACAAAGTCCAATTTCTTTTTCATTCAATCCTAATCCTTGTTCTGTGCGTGGTGCTTTGAGGAAAAGAGGTACAATCTTCATAACAAAGCCTTCGGCGAAGCGATATAGAATGATGAAACATATATAATATATAATGTGGCGTTTGGTAAAGAAATCCTTGAAAACCTCTAATAACTCATGCAATGACTGACGAAGGGTTATCGGGTTCCCTGATGCAGGTTTCTGTGTACTTGGTAATATAAAGTAATGGTAAATACCAACAATTATCATTATAGCAGCTATGATAAGCATAATGAACATCCACGCTCTTGTTACTCCAAAATGTGTAATGAAGATACCAGAGAGATATACCAGCCCACCTGTTGCAGCTATTTTTGCAACGTTGTAGAAAGCTCCTTGCCATCCAATCCAGCGAGCTTGCTCTTCATTTGACAGTACAGACATGTATGTTCCGTCTGCTGCTATGTCGTGAGTTGCACCACTTAAGGCAATAACGGCAAAGATTGCGATTGTTATTGCAAAGAAAGAGGGGAGGTGAAGTGCAAATGCTACAAGTGCAAAGAGTATTCCTGTGAGTAATTGTGTGAGAACAACAAAGAACTTTTTAGTCTTGTATATCTCAAGAAAAGGACTCCATAAGGGCTTTAAAGTCCAAGGAAGCATTATGAGGGAAGTCCAAAATGCAATTTGTTTGTCGGATACGCCCATGCCTTTATACATGAGTGAACTAACCATGTTTAGTACAACGAAAGGCATGCCCATTGCAAAATAGAGGGTAGGGACCCATGCTGCAGGATTGATAGAACGCTTCTCTTTCGGGCTTTTTGTCGTTAGGTTCTTAGCGCAAAGATTCATTTGTCTATAGGGTTTTAAAAAAATAACAGTCAAAGATACACTTTTACTTATATTTATACAAGTATTTAACTTTAATTTACCTTATTAATTGCTTTCTGTATTCCCTTTCTGTATAAGCTCTGAGGGGCTAAAGTATCTGAAATTTAGTTTCCTTTTGTGCTATAATAAAGGAAAAATGGAAATGGTATTTCAAGCTAGAATCAAGTGAAGATAGCATTGTAGATACTAAGCTTTTGGGGAAAAACTATATTGGTATAATATGTAGAAGAATACAGAAGAAGCTGGATGAACTGGTATATAATGTGTGGTAAAATAAAATTACAGTGAAAAAAGAGGGATGAGAGAAAATCTTTTTTCTTTAGTTTTGTAACCTGCACATTACCAGATGGTTACATGTAGGCTTGTAAAAGGGCATCTTTTGCACCTTAAAAGGGCGTCTTTTACATGTCAAAAGGGCATCTTTTACAATGCAAAAGGTGCCCTTTTGGAAGGTGAAAGATGGTCTTTGAAAAAGGAAGAGGACTTTTCTTTACAAAAGATGGGAAATGTATTCTTCAGAACTTATATGTTCTATAGGTATATAAGAATAGCTCTTTGGTATGATGTATATCTATGTAGTGTGCTTGGTTCGTTTATAGTATCTCGGACTCATTAGGTACCTTTTATTGTGATTACATTCGTTTTTCTCAATGAAAATGTATATTTTTGTACAGTTAAATTAGGGGAGTATTTCCCATTATTACCTAAATATTATGCAATCAAAAACTAATCTTAGATTATTCAGGTCGACTATTTTGACTTCCTGTCTGTGGTTATTCTTATTATTATCTTACTCTTCTGTCAAGGCACAAAATAAGAATTACGTCGTTATCAATCCGTCTGATTCACCATCGGAGATTGTACGGAAGGCTGCAAATGTAGTGCCTTCGAAGCGCCAGTTTGCATGGCAGAGGCAGGAACTGACTGCATTTTTGCATTTTGGAATGAATACTTTTACAGGTAAGGAATGGGGTGAAGGGACGGATTCTCCTGCAATCTTCAATCCTTCTTCACTTGATGCTGATCAGTGGATACGCGAATTGAAAGCTGCAGGGTTCAAGTGTGCTATCCTTACTTGTAAACATCACGATGGCTTTTGCCTATGGCCATCAGCTTATACGGACTATAGTGTGAAGTATTCTCCTTGGAAAGAGGGGAGAGGAGATGTGGTACGTGAAGTGAGTGATGCCTGTCGGAAGTACGGAATGTCATTTGGAATATACCTTTCTCCGTGGGATCGTAATTCGAAACTGTATGGAACAGAGGAATATAATGACTATTTCATGAAGCAATTGACGGAACTACTGACACAGTATGGTAAGGTTAGTGAAGTTTGGTTTGATGGTGCTTGTGGTGAAGGACCGAATGGAAAGAAGCAAGTTTACGACTTTCTTCGTTGGTATAGTCTTATTCGGAAGTTGCAATCTGATGCTGTAATAGCTGTCATGGGACCTGATGTCCGTTGGGTTGGAACGGAGACTGGTCGTGGAAGGGAGATGGAATGGAGTGTTGTTCCAAAGGAGAATCTTAATCAAGAGGCCATTGCAGAGAACTCACAGAAGGAGATGTTGACAGTGCCGGCAGGAGACATGATGGGGCAGGACCTGGGTAGTCGTAAAGTAATTGAGAAAGCTAAGTCACTCATTTGGTATCCTGCAGAGATTGATGTTTCTATTCGTCCGGGTTGGTTCTATCATGAAGACCAAGACAGTAAGGTGAAGACCCCAAAGGAGTTGATGGATATATACTTCACTTCCGTTGGTATGAATGGTGTTTTGTTATTGAATGTCCCACCCAACAAAGCCGGTAAGTTTGCAGATGTTGATGTGAAAAACCTTCGTGGTTTCCGTCAGTTGTATGATGCTACGTTTACGAAGAATCTTTTAGCTAACGCCAATGTCTCATGCAAACTCTTAAAAGGTAAGGCTTCTGATGTTATAGATGGTGACTATGATACATCTGTTAGACCCAATATGAGTCAGGGTAAAGCAGTGTTCTTGTTTAAGCTGAAAAATACTATCAGCTTTGATGTACTTTCCGTTCAGGAGGATATTCGGAGTGGACAACGCGTAGAGCACTTCTTCTTAGAGGTGAAGGATGCTAATGGTAAGTGGCAGAAAGTTACGCAGGGTACGACCATAGGGTACAAACGCCTGTTGAGATTCCCTATGTGTAAGGCTAAGGAAATACGCTTAGTTATTGATCAGGTGCGTGAAATCCCTACCATTTCTGAAATTGGATTGTATCGTTTGGTTGAGTAGCCACTCGGACTTTAGTCCTGATTAGTAGCTTTGTCATGTAGCCTTATGGTATGACTAATGTTTTAAGAGGATGTGTCAAGATAGACACATCCTCTCTTCTGATTATTTGTTTCTTTCTCTGATATCACAATAGGGGATGAGCTATATTATTGTATGTAGTCTGTCTGTAATTATAGGATATTGTGATATGGAGTGTGAAAAGGTTTACAGATTGTTCTTGATGTGAGTGCTTACAAGAACTTCTGCTTTATAAACAGACGGCTAAACCCTTCATATTATATCCCTTTCATACTACTCTAATACTTCTGTTCTATATGTGAAGCATTATCTTTACGTCTGTTATATAGATTTATCTGACGGTTTAAAGTCCTGTATGATGAGGGATTTACTGGGAAGTACCGTACCTTCTATATATTTAGTTTAGTCATATAGCAATTGGAGAAATAATTATTGATGAAGGTTTATGCATACAATAATAGAATAGTTTATGCAAATTACAACAGAAGAAGGTGTACCAGCCTGAAGCACATGCTTATAGTAAAAACTAAAAACGACATTGTCCCAGAACGCATCAAGGCATATAAAACAAAACTCCTGAGCCTATGAGAAGGCTCAGGAGTTATATGTAATGCAAGTAACTACCCGCAGGTTGCTTAATACTTACACGTTGTTTCTTATTTGAAGACTTTGACTTCTGTCAGTGAACCAAAGGCATCTGATACGTGGAACTCTATCTTCAGGTAACGTACGTTGACTGTCTTCGTAGCGTTGATTCTTCAGGTAACGTACGTTGACTGTCTTCGTAGCGTTGATGTTGTTCCATGTAACTTGATTGAGATTGAGTTTATCTGACATTGGAGTCCAGTTGGTACCGTCAGTACTACCATATACCTTGACATACTCTGGGTAATAGTTGTACATACTGCTGATAAACATTCCCAGCTTAATACCCTTTACATTCTCCGTTTGCTTGAGATCAATAGTAAGATCTGAAACACCTTGGGCTAAATAGTCATAATCTTCGGTGTTTCCATCAGTCAAGTCTTCTATTGAACCATATCTTAATTGTGGAGAAAGGGTAAGGGTGAAGTCTGAACTGCTAATCTCCGTACCGCTCGGCTCTGAAGATGAGAGTGCGAAACGAGCATCTATAACATTGATAGGGATGAGTACCTTTCCGTTTGCGATGTAGTGTTTGTTACCATCTTTATCATAGTAGACAGCACGCATAGGAAGAACATACTCACCAGAAGCAGTGAACTTCTCTGGGTGTTGTAGCTGAACAGTTGCCTGAATATCCTGTTGGTTCTTTGCATTCACCTTAGAAGTTACTTCTATACCTTCTGGTGCGAGCTTCTTGTTACCCTCATTTTGGAACAGAGAGTTATCACGCTCTAAACCAACTTCACAGTCTGCAGTCATCAGACTGCTTCCCAGTTCTCCGTCTGCAGGAGTAATTCGGATAGGGACAACCGTTGGCTTATTCATCTTAGTGAGCCCATTTACGGTCACAGGGATGTCAATTTGGGTTGTCTCTGTGTTGAATTCGAAAGCCCCATTGTTAGGTAATACAACCTGATTAGCTGAGATTACCTGATAATCGTTATAGGTTGTAGAGAGCAAAGGAGCATCAGCTGCAAGAGCAATCTGAACCTTAGCTGCCTTAGTAAGAGCTCGACTAATGTTTGCTTTCAGGGTGAAAGCATGACTATCCTCACCTAAAGGAATGTCTGCAGAGAATGGATTGTCATATTTTACAACGTTAGTTGAGAAATGAACCAGGTTATTACGTGGGTCTGAACCATGGAAATAGCCAGGTATGTCATACTCACCATCATAGTTGTAATCGTGGCTACAACTGGTGAAAGTTGTAGCTGCGAAAGCAAGTGCGATAATATATATATATCTTTTCATCTTAATTTACGTCTTAGTAAAAGTTATTCTGGGAACTTCTCATCCTGCCATGTAATCAGGCTTTGGTTATACTCAGTAGCATCGTCAGAGCCTGCTGTGTATACCTTGATAGCATGATGATTCTTAGATACATCCTTTATGCCAGTATTCTTGTCTAATGGCGCATAGAAAAGTAAGTTCGGATTCTCAGGAGTCTCTATGTAAAGGTTATCCATAACTTGGAAAGCTGAGAGTGCTTTATCGTAGAGACGGATCTCACGTACGTAACCAACGAAAGCTCCCCAACTCATATTCAGCTTGGTGAAAGTCTCAACCTTTGGTACATCAAACTCTGTATCAAGTGTACCATTGATGTAGCATTTTACGTGTTGACGGTTGTAAACCCATGCTATGTAGTACCATTTACCTGGCTGTAACTTAGTCTTAGCGAAGGCTTTAGGGTCATCAGTTTCACCTACCTTCATCTGTAAACCACCGTCAGCAGTAACACGTGAGTAGAAGTCTGGTGACAGAACAGCTTGGTTATCTTTGTTTTGATCGAGCTTGATAGCATATGACAGAGTCCACTCTTGTAAGTTTGTATAAGGTGGATTGAAGGTTGTCTTAAGGTAGAAACCATTCTGTCTTAAAGATGATGTATAGAGAACACGGTCTATAGCGAATATCTTTGTTACGCTTGAGTTTAGTAAACTACCACCTTCTGCAGAAGCAATACTTACTGGGATAGCATACTTTGTTGAGGCATCCAGTTCGTTATCTAATGGTTTTACGTTTACATCAATAGATCCATTAGAGATGTTGTTAGCACTGATCGTTAAGTTCTCAGCAGAGAGACTATAATATTTAGCAGGTAAGAGCTTGTAATGTGTACCGTTCAGTTCGTTGTATTTTTCTAATGCTTTTTCGTTGATATCGAACTTCAAAGTAACATTTGAACCTAACTTATTTGCTGCTCGTGCTGTGAAGGAACTCTTACCACCAGCAGCATCAACTGTAAGTTTGGTAACAGGATTTACGTCTGCGCCTTCAATATAAACTGCATTTGGCAGTTTACTTTCATCACCCACCTCGTCTTTATCGATGTCTGCACATGACCAAGTAAGACATGCTAAGGTAGCGATTCCTAAGAATTTAAATATATGTTTCATCTTGTTTCTGTTTTATTATTTGATAGCTGGATTCATTAGCTGTACACCTTGACGTAGGTATTTATAGACAGGGCTTGCTGCATAATCTTTCTCCATGTGGTAGCTACCGATACC
>QWCF01002835.1_pt1 | contig 10667 bp, 14 predicted proteins | sample 1972521 | NCBI WGS metagenome assembly QWCF01 (sample SAMN09866715, study PRJNA288562) | Human oral metagenome isolate term4_saliva, whole genome shotgun sequencing...
GAACAGAAAATTATTGCAAAGCAGCCGGTGGAGCCTCTTTCGCATCTGCTTTCTGGCGCGATGAATGAGGCAGCGCTGTGGCTGGCCGAAACCGACTCCTCAGATGCTTTAGAAGACACGATGAAAACCTTAACGAAGCTTCTTGAATCGCTGCGTATTTCAGCTTGAAGGTGTCCTGCGCGATCGTTTTGCTAGATTGCGTCAATTGATCTGAAAAAGCAGATTTATACGGCAGTATGATGGTGCGATTCGCTATTCAGCCTGCCTTGGCAGTACGCGCTAAGAGCAGGCTGAATCTTGTTGCGCCCCGTTGGTTTTAGCCGTGTGAGTTCCGGTTCCTCAGCGTTGGGCTGTCAGCTAGTTTGAGCCAGATAACTCCCGCGATAATGACGGCGAGCCAGAAGGCTTTTGCTGGAGTGAGCACTTCATCAAAGAACACAGGTCCCAGCAGGGCGGCTCCCACGGAACCGATACCTGCCCAAACCGCGTAGCCGATTCCAACATCGACCTTCTTTAACGCGACACTCAGGAAGAATAGTGTGCACAGGAAGAACACTAAAGCAATGAGCGACCACGCAAGATTCGTAAATCCTTGGCTGCCGTTCACGCTCAGGGCGTAGCCAACCTCAAAACCGCCAGCCAGTATCAGAGCGCCCCAGGCTCGACTTTTCTGCCGATTCTGTACAGAATCATCTGAATTTCGTGAAGTCATGAGAACACTTCCCTTCAAAGTCTAAAAATTTTAGAGAGAACCAGCGAGGTTAAGCCCGATTACGCCAGCAATGACAACCAAGATACCCAGGAGTTTGCTCCATGTGAGCTGCTGACCCAAAAATAGGGCCCCTACGATCACAATTCCCACCCCAGATACGGAGGTCCAGATAGCGTATCCTACCCCCACGTCAAAGCTCAGAAGAGCTAGACTTAGAAAATAGGTTCCCAATGCGCCAGCAATAAGAGTTGTAGCGGTCCAGGGAATGTTTTTAAAACCCTGCGCCTTACCAGCCGCGATACCTACCGTCACCTCAAAAACCACGGCAATGGCGATAAAAATCCAGCTCATGGATCAGTCCTTTCAGATATAACAGATAAAAATTATTCGAGGTCGGATGTGTGCCCGCCTGAAATCTCTAAGTACCGCGCAAAAGGTTCATACCTATCCGGAACCGGCAGAGCACGGTAAAACTGTGCTCGCATATCATTGGTGATGCCGAAAAGAGCGTAACTGGAGCGGTAATCGAACCCCCAGCTGGCAGCCTCGTCACGGTCCACAGCAACGTATATGGCATCAACCCCGCAGTTTTGCGCGAAACGGTAACACAGTCCGCAGGGCTCACCCGTGGCAAGAAGAACGGTTCCTGAAAGATTGGAACATTTGAGTCGTGACATGGCATCGCGCATGGCAACAACCTCAGCGTGTGCGCTCGCATCACCGGTTTCGTAGACACGGTTAAACCCAAAGTTAGAAACAGCGACTCCGCTCTGAACAACGACGCCCACAAAGGGCAGACCGCCGGAATCAACGTGCTGAATGCATTGGTGAACCGCCTCAACCATGATGGTGTGTAGCGTTGTAGGTTTAGTCATTGCGTTTCTCCTGTGCGGGGTTGCGGCTACTCAATATATTGACGGCTTTCTTAATCCGGGTGGCGCTTGGAACACCGACCACAAGATGGTCGTTAACTCGAAAACTAGGAACCGACGTAATACCAACCACTTGTGCAGCGTAGCTCTGATCAGCGACATGTTGGATCCGACGTGCCTCACTCAGCAGAGCCTGTTGTACCTCATGGGCGGTGAGTCCGACCGATACGGCAGCGTCGATAATGACCGCATCGTCACCAATATTTCGGTCCTCTTGGAAGAACGCCTTGAATATAGCGTGCGAGTATTCTTCGCCAAGGCCATGTTCTTGGGCGAGCTGAAGAACCATGAAAGCCTTCTGCGTTCGTGGCTGCGGCGATACGCTGGGAAGAGAAATCGGAATGCCCACCTGACGCGACATCGGATAGACGGAGTCCTTCCATATTCGCGGTAGATAATCGTCTTCCGGGCGCAGCGTGGGAATGGGCTTCGGGCGAAGCTCAAATGGGCGAATAACCAGGTTCACATCGCATTCACGTTTGAGTTCATCAATTGTGCCTTCCACAAGAAAACAGAACGGGCACACATAGTCTATGAAGACTTCGACGGTGGTACTCATGGCAGCTCCTTTCGTATAAACACTCTTATAGATGTATGTGCATGCATGTATTTAGATAAAATTTATTTCACTCAATAAAAGAGGTGTATTTAGGCGATCAATCTGCCAACTTTTTGGAAAGCTGAGCTTAAGGATGGGCCCTCTAGATGGGGGAATTGTTGGGTGGCATCCTTCAAAATTTCTTGAATTTTCGCTTCGTAAGCCGTTTGGATGCGTGCTACAGTCTCTAGCCCGTGGTCGGTGATGACTGCAAAGATGCCGCGTGCGTCATCGGGGCAGGTGTCTCGAAATGCTAGATTTTTATCCTCCATGCGTCCCACAAGGCGGGTGACAGAGCTTTGATTGAGGCCAAGTTTCTGAGCGAGTTCTGTAATACGCAACTCGTGTGTGGGGGAAGCACCGATATGCTCAAGTGCACGATATTCGGTTAGTCCAATGCTGTACTGCACTGCAAGCCATTTACCAATGGAGGTATCGATAGCACTGACCGCTGCCGCGACTTGCTCCCAGGATGTCTTTAGAAGCGGCGATTGGTTACTGTGTGCCATGCGAACCTCCTTGAGCTCTGGGCTGTACTCGCCAACAGTACTTTTAATTCATGTACATACATGAATATACGACGTGTAGTTATATATCTCAAGAGAATTCTGACAAAAATTTATTACCACCATGTGGGAGAGATGGAATTCATTATTGTTCTGCGATGGGAAAACAGAATATAGTGCAGTGGCATATCTATTGATGCCATATCTAGGGATGCGTGCAGTGCTCCTTGATAGACAGCTCAACTTCCATTTCACTATGCTGAAAGGTGATGCTGAACTTTCAGCGTCTTTCACAGCTCATACAAGGAGGAAAAATGGCACAGATCGCTCTCGTCACCGGCGCAAGCCCCCGGACTTCAGCGAGGTAGAGGCTGCCGCATCCGAACATGGAGTAAAAGTAACGCCTGTACAGGCTGATTTCTCAGACCCACAGTCCGTTTCTGCCTTCCTGACTCACGTGAAGGATGCGCTGGGTGGGGATACCCTCGACGTTGCGGTGCTCAACGCAGGCGTTGGCACGCAGGGAACCTTCCAGGAGCTCGATGGAGAGGCTCTGCGCAGTTTGCTGCAGATCAATACGGTTGCCCCCTACGAACTTGCTGCCGGGCTGGTGCCGCTTATGAGCGCACCGGGCGGGCGTTATATTTTCACCGGGTCGGTTTTGACTCGCTACGCGTTCCCCGCGATGACGGGCTACGGCATGAGTAAGATTGCACTGGAGTATCTGGTGCGTAATATGGCCGTTGAGCTTGGCCCTCAGGGGATTACGGTGAACCTTGTGGCGCCCGGCGTGGTCGATACCGATATTAACGCCGCCTGGTTGCGCGATAATGCGGAGGCAGCCGAATTCGTGAAATCCGGCAACGCTATGAAGAAGGTTACCCAGCCTGAGGACGTAGCAGAAGTAATTGGTTTGTTGACTCAGAACGCATCGCAAACAATTACCGGGCAGATTATTGACGTCTCGATGGGCGATAAGCTCTAAATCCTGACGTCCGCGAGCAGGTAGGATTTGGCCGAGCAGATAGAAAAATCCTACCTGCTCGTACCAAAAACCACCTGTTCGCGGCAAAACTTTATGGTGTGAGAAGCACACATCTTGAGGAGTCACACATGTACGACTTTAAACGCGAGGGTTTTCCCGGTTTTCCTCTAGGGCAGAAGATTGAATTCTACGATTTGCCGGGTACGGGTAGGAGCATTCGTACACTTCATGGTCGTCTCGCTCTTGAAGGCTCAGAACATAGCAGTATCGCATGCCAACTCGGAGAAGACGATGATCTTGTTTCTCTGATTGAAATCTCATGGGCTGATGGGGATAAATTCTCTTTTGAGGGGCTGCCTCTGGCTGGGCTTTCCGCCGAAGAATTCGTGGCTCAGCTGAGAGAACGGGGCATAGCTGCAGAGGTTGGTTCCGTGACGGTGGAACTGCTGGAACTTAATATTTCTTTCTTCTTTTTCGAGGATGTTCCCCGCACGATCTCTTGGCAGATGTCTGAGGCTTTCTAGCATCTCTCAGTACTTTTGTGTATCCAGATGCGCACGGTTTCTGTACCTTTCCGAGCAGGTAGGATTTGACTGAGCGAATAGAAAAATCCTACCTGCTTGTACCAAAAACCACCTGCTCGCGGGTTATGACGGGTTTTATTCACCAGTTTCCAGAACTCGTTTGAGGCCCGCCAGCACAAACGACCAGCCCCGAGGCGAGCCCACATTCTGCGCCGTAACGGGAGATTCTTCCAGACGGTCGTGGATGACCGTGAGTTTCGTTGCACCCTCCGTCCACGGCTCAAGCTGCCAGGTAACGCGGCTTGCCGGTTCGTGTGCCGCATCGGGAAGATAAAGCGAGCGCCACTCTACGACGAGAAGCCGCGGTGGGTCAGACTCCAGAATCGCGCCGTCTCCCCAAACTTCCCGCCCATCTGGGGAAAGGTAACGCAGACGGCCCGGCTCGTCCTCGGTGACTTCAACCCGCGAACCAAAGAAATACTGGGAAGTGAACTCGGGCTGGGTGATCGCCTCCCACACGCGCTGCGGCGGGGTGTTTTGAATAATCACCGAGCTGATAATCCTCTGGGGACGTGGGGAGTGCTTGGGTTGTCGGCGGTGCTCATGAGTCTTCCTCCTCTAAATTCTTCTGCAGGTCAAGAAGTGCTGAACTTTTGTGGGCAGTGTATTTATCGATCCAACGGTCGTGGATGCGGCGAATCGGCACAGCGTTGAGGTAGTGGAGCTTTTGGCGGCCTGAGCGCTGTGTGATCACAAGGTTTGCTTCTTCGAGGATGCGCAGATGCTTGGCCACTCCGAAGCGAGTCATTCCCAGACCTTCTTCAAGCTGTCCCTGGGTGAGGCCGCCGGTAGTGTAGAGCTTATCGAGCAGCTTTCTGCGGGTGGGGTCTGCGAGAGCTTTGAAAACTGCGTCATCATCCATAACACGAGAATATGTGACTATATAGTCACCTGTCAAGGGTAGGAGGTTATTTTGGGTACACACAAGCAGCAGATTTTTGGCCAAGAAGGTGAAAAAATCACCTTCTCGGCCAAAAACCACCTGCTCGCGAGAAAGGAAAGGTTATAGCAGATTCGTGCGTGCACCCGAGCGGATGCGTCGCGCAGCGGCATGCACTAGGACAAGCCCCGCAAGTGCCCAAAGTACGCAGACTAGCACCTCAGTCACAACTGTTGAATCTACCAACCCAGAAGAGCCGCTCACCAAAGCAATCGTTCGTCCGCCGGGAACCAATGTACACAATGTCGCCAGCCACACCGGGTATGCATCTACCGGCACGATCACACCCGCACTGATAGGCAGAAGCGCTCCTAAGATAGTTCCTCCCAGGTACGGGTCCGAGAGATACAGCCCCAGCCCAGCGGCGAAAACACCCAGACATATGCCCGCCATGAGAGCCAGAGGTAAGAGCGTCACAGAACGCGCAAGCATGGACAGGCTGCCGTCAAGGGAACCACCGAAACCGGCATAGGCGGCTGCAACACCCAGGTTCGTGATGCCAGTAATCAGAGCTAAAAGCACTGATGCCAGTGATCAGAGCTAAAAGCACGGGCATTGCAGAGACTCCCAGCCAATAAGCCGCATCAAACCGTCGAGCAGTGCACACCTGCTCGAACACTCCTAGCCAGCGGTCGGTCGCCGCGCGTGCCACAACGCCGAGTACCACGCTTGCCAGGGCAGAGGCACATGCGATCCGCACCGGATCAGGTGCGGAAAGATCACGTCCTAGTAGAACGCTGAACAGCACGCTCAGCCCCGGCACGATCACGAGGGTGCTGAGTGCCGTACCAACTGTGGCGAAGGTGATGGATGAAGACCACCCAACCTTGGCGGTACTGTTCAGGCGATAGAGAAAGTTCGTTCGTTTAAACATCGCAGCCTCCTAGATTGCATCCAGAGTGCCATGTACTGTTGCCGCGCGTAGTGCTCGCCTACCCAACAGATACCCCGCGAGCATCCAGAGGGCTGTGACCGCACAGGTTTGCACTACCACGCCCAGAAAATCACCGAATGAGTTCATAGGCATTTGCCCAAGCAGAACCTTCACGGGTGCCTGAATCGGAATTAGCGTGCCGAGCGCATCAAGCCAGGCAGGCGCGGAACTCTCGGTAAAAAGCACCCCGGAAGCCACGAAAACCGGCACGAGCAGCAGCTCCTCATAGGCGATAGCGTTCGGGGTCGCCACAAAGAACCCTGCAATCACAAAGGTTACCGCCAGACACGAGACCCACAGCAGCGGAAGACCCACCAGATAGTGTGCACCCACCTGAGTAAAGTCCGTAAAACCTACCGAGAAGGTGCACAGCGCCCAGAAAGCCCAGGCCAATGGCAGGGCGGCAGGCCCAAAAATGGAGGCAGTTGAGACCACCGCTGCGAGCGCCCGCAGCGGGTTCACGGCACCATTGAGAAGATACACGAACGTTCCCCGGTAGCGCTCGAAGTTGAGGATTCCGGCAGCAACGATGCACATGTTCCAGGTGCCGATAATGCCCGCGCGAGTCCAGGCGAGGGTCGCATCTACTGGCCAGGCACCGGCGGCGAGCGCCTGCAGGGCCGTCGCCCCAAAGGTACTCAGCAGTAGCAGTTGCAGGAAGTAGGGAACTGTGAGGAATTGGCGCAGGGAAAAGGACATCAAGCGAAGTTGCCGGTTCATCGTTTCAGTCCTTCCGCCATGGCCAGATATGCCTCTTCGAGGGTGGCTGGGCGAGTATACAGCGGTGTGAGCATCTGAACCTCACGCTCAGTGAGAATACGGGTCAGCAGAGCCTCTGCATGTTCGGTACTGAAGGGGTGCGGCCCTTCCGAAACAGAACGTTCATTCCAGTACACGGTGATCTCCCACTCGCTGCCGTGCGGGGTCAGCAACAGTGTTCCCGCATCGCCCAAAGAGCGGGCAAGTTCTTGAAGTACCGCCCCGGCATTCGCGCCCACACGCCCAATGGTAGTAGCGGAGATCCCGGCGTGCGCGGTAATATCCGCCACTGTGCCCGAAACCGCTACACGACCGGCCCCGATGACCGTGACCTGATGCGCTAACTCCTCAATCTCGCCCAGCAGATGGCTCGTGAGTAAAATAGCGGTGCCGTCATCAGCGAGGGAGCGAATTAGCTGGCGTATCGTCAGCGAAATATCTGGGTCAAGCCCATTCGTCGGCTCATCCAAAAGCAGCAGTTTCGGCTCGCCCAGCAGTGCCCGCGCGATGTGCAGACGTTGTTTCATGCCGCGGGAAAACTCTTGTACCTTCTTCGCGGCGACATCTGCAAGATCGACCCGTTCCAAAGCGCTCGTCACCTGGGTGCGGCGTTTGCGCGCGCTAACCCCGGCAAGGTCGGCAAAGAAGAGAAGATTATCGCGGGCGGATGCTCGCGGATAGAACCCGGTATCCCCGCCGAGCGCAAGTCCCAGGGACTCGCGCGCACGCTGGGGGTGCGCAAGTGCATCCACCCCGTCAATGCGCACGGTACCGCTCGTGGGAGTCAACAGTGTTGCGCACATCTGTACAACCGTTGTTTTTCCCGCCCCATTGGGACCGAGCAGAGCATGAATTTCGCCGGAGCTTATACTGAGCGAAACATTATCGACAGCGGTGAAAGTGTGTTCACCTTTGCCAAAGATACGGCATAGCTGTGCCGCGTCAAGAATTGTAGACATTGTGATAAAACCTTGCGGTGCTTAATCACCCGAAGCCGCTTGAGCATGGTGTTCGCACGCCTGCAATACGTGGGACGGGTGAGATGAATAGTCGTGAGAGAGGCACTTCTTAGTGCCTGAATAATCCCAAGTCACCGACTGCAGATGCGGAAGGTATAACAATGAAACCCTCAGAACTTTGGTGTTCAAGGTGCTCACTATGCGCTCCTGGAATGTATCGAACCAAAGCAGGGTTATTTCTGAAATTTTAGAGCCCACCATCTGGGCGGGCATTCCGCGAGCCGGTGCGACTTTAGCGGGAGGTCATACCTCATCACTCCTAGATTCAAGGTTTCAATCAGTGTAGCATGGCTCACGATTGCCTACACTGATGGTAATTTAGCGACGGCTAACGGCAGATCACATGGTTTCAGCGGTTCGGGTATAACGTAGGCACGGTCACAAACGCATAAGTATTGGTGCTTCTCCCAAACATGGGCTGTCGTGAAAACAGTTCATAAAACGTCATCTTTGCAACAATGTGCCGAAAACACGCATCCCGCTTGACCGTGTGCGCTTCCTATGAAACTCTAGATGCAGGTCATGAGAGCCAGTGATAAGCCCCAGCTAGCTGGCCGGCAACCCTCCTCCGCGGTGGGGTGCCCTGGGTGAGGACCAGGCGTTGAACACAAAGTACAACGCAAGCGCGGGACCGATGTGCCCGATTCTGGTACATCGTTTTTTCGTTTGCAGAGAAGAAAACCTAAGAACTCTGTACCGAAATCGGCATGCGGCCCCCTGAACTATCACAAGGAGCTTCGCATGAGCAACACTACAGTCCCGACTCCCGCCAACCCCGCCGGTTGGAAATTTGAAACCCGCCAGATTCACGCGGGGCAGGCACCGGATGCTGCAACGGGAGCTCGGGCGTTACCTATCTACCAGACCACCTCGTTCGTTTTCGAGAACGCAGAACAGGCCGCTAACCGTTTCGCTCTAGCTGAGCTTGGGCCTATCTATACCCGTCTGAACAACCCCACCCAAGAGGTTATCGAAAACCGTATCGCATCCCTTGAAGGGGGAGTGGGGGCGCTTTTGCTGGCCTCAGGTCAAGCGGCTATTACCTATGCGATTCTTAATATTGCGGGCGCGGGCGACCATATCGTGGCTTCCCCCTCGATCTACGGAGGAACCTACAATCTACTGAAATATACGCTTGCCGACCTCGGCGTTGAAACTACGTTTCTTGAAAACCCGGACGATCTGCAGCAATGGCGCGATGCGGTTCGCCCCAACACGAAACTCTTCTACGGAGAAACCGTACCCAACCCCCGGAATGATGTGCTCGACATCGAGCCTATCGCCCAGATTGCCCACGACAATGGCGTTCCCCTGATCGTCGATAACACTGTTCCCACTCCTTACCTTGTGCGCCCCATCGAATTTGGTGCGGATGTGGTAATCCATTCCGCCACGAAATATCTGGGTGGGCACGGCACCTCAATCGGCGGCGTTATCGTGGACTCCGGGAATTTCGACTACGGTGCCGACCCCGAAAAGTTCCCCAAGTTCAACGAGCCAGCACCTGGCTACCATGGTCTGGTTTATGCACGGGACCTGGGTAAAGACTCCGCCTTCGGTGCGAACCTTTCCTATATTCTCAAGGCGCGAGTTTCGCTTCTGCGCGACACCGGGGCGGCGATCTCTCCAACCAACGCCTTCAACATTGGTATCGGTCTGGAGACCCTCTCCCTGCGCATCGAACGCCATATCGAGAACGCGACCAAGGTCGCAAACTGGTTGGAGGATCATCCGCTGGTCGATCAGGTGATCTGGGCCGGTCTGCCTTCCTCGCCCTGGTACGAGCGAGCCCAAAAATACCTGCCGAAGGGACCGGGCGCTGTTGTGGGATTCACTCTCAAAGACGCCGACCTGGAACAGACTCGCACCTTTGTGGACGCCCTGCAGCTGCACTCCAATGTGGCGAATATCGGCGATGTGCGTTCGCTTGTTATTCACCCTGCATCCACCACCCACTCGCAGCTTTCCGAGGAAGAGCTAGAGGCAATCGGTGTGAGCAAAAACTTTGTGCGCCTCGCCGTAGGTATCGAAAATATTGACGACATTATCGCAGACCTTGAATTGGGTTTTGCAACTCTGAACGCCTAACCTGCACCGCCGCGACCGGGCTGCACAGTAAATGCCCGGTCGCGGTATCGGTTTCTCGCCTGCCATTACCAACTACTGGTTATCGAGGAGAAAACATGACGGAAAATACCGTACACGCCACCTATCTGTCGCAACTGCAGTATCCCAGCGCTCAGGGGTACCTGCGGCAGATGGCGATCGGTGATTTCACCCTCGAAAACGGTACCGTGCTTCCACACGTAAACATTGGGTACGAAACGTGGGGGACTCTTAATGAAGCTGGGGACAACGCGATTCTTATTCTGCACGCCCTCACCGGTGACACCCATGTTTCGCGCGGGATTCCCACATCGGATATGCCTGCACCCAGTATCCGTGCGGTCGAAAGTGATGGTTGGTGGGAAGGTATTGTGGGGCCGGGTGCGGTGGTCGATACCACCAAGTATTTTGTGATAGCTCCCAATATCTTGGGTGGATGCTACGGTTCGACCGGTCCGGCAAGTATCGTACCCGAGGGGTACCCGGGTGCCGGAAAACCCTGGGGGTCACGCTTCCCTTACATCACTATTCGCGACTCGGTACGAGCCGAAGCCGAACTTATCGCCCGGTTGGGGATTAAGAGTTTTCACCA
>QWCF01000802.1_pt1 | contig 10651 bp, 9 predicted proteins | sample 1972521 | NCBI WGS metagenome assembly QWCF01 (sample SAMN09866715, study PRJNA288562) | Human oral metagenome isolate term4_saliva, whole genome shotgun sequencing...
GTCAGAATTTATCATAATCATAGTAGTCAGTTTTCTGACCATTGGTTGAAAAGCATTCGAAATCGATTTTTAGTGTTTTTAGCATTAAAAAATGTGACGCATCGTATTTCATGTGGTCAATTAGCTGGAGAAAAAATTTTTGGAAAACAGTCGTTTCAAATTGTTCCAAATGCTATTCAAATAGAGAAATTTAAATTTTCACCATGCTATAGAAATGAGATTCGACAAGAGTTTTGTATTCCCAACCATCAAAAAGTAGTTGGAATGGTGGGGATTATAAATCCGTTTAAAAACCAAAAATTTTTAATTGAAATTGCAAAACTGATGCCGGAAGTTACTTTTGTCTTTGTTGGAGAAGGTCCGGATCGTGTAATGTTAGAAGAAAAAAGTAACAAGTTAGAGAATGTTATTTTTACGGGTCGTAGAAATGATGTGCATAAATTTTATTCAGCGTTTGATATTTTTGCATTTCCATCCCTTTATGAAGGATTTCCAATGGTGTTAGTGGAGGCACAATGCTCTGGAGTCAATATTATTATGAATGAAACGATTGATTCCACAACGCAACTGAATAAAAAACTTTGTACAACTTTACCTTTAAAGAAAGAAGCATGGATGAATTCTATTGAAAAAGCACCTCTTTTAGATCAAAATCGCCCGTTAGAGGAAGCGTTAAAACCGTTCAATATTGATGAAAATAGAGAATATTTGAAAACAATTTATAAGCAAGGCATGGAGAAATAATATGAATCAGTATTTCAAAACACTTATGTTTAACCTTAAATCAATCACGTCAAAAATGAATACGATGATTCCAAAGAAGAATAAGAGAATTGTTTTATATTCCAATTGGGGATTCAGAGATAATCTTAGAACACTCTATCAATATTTGGTCGACAATGGCTATCAAGAAGAATACGACATTATTTGTGCGTCAAATGATTTTTATCATCTAGAAAAAGATAAGGACGTGAAGTATGTTTCGATTTATCGAGGACTGTACTATTTTTTAACGTCTAAATACTTTTTTTATTCATTTGGTAAATATCCTATTAAGCCTGCTCCAAATCAGATGGTCGTTAACCTTTGGCATGGAATGCCTTTGAAAAAAATTGGGAATCTTGAAGAGGGGCTAGAGAATGTTGATTATAACTTTTTTACAAAATTGGTATCGTCTTCGGATTTCTTTACTCCAATTATGAAAGCAGCCTTTCATGCAACTGATGAACAAATGTTATTGGTTGGAAATATTCGAAATGATGAGCTTTTTAAAAAAGAAAAAGAGAAAAATATCATTTGGATGCCAACTTACAGAAATTCTAACAATTATCATGATAGTCAGGAAGCATTGATTTTTTCACTTGAAGAAGAGGATTTCTCCAAAATACAACAATTATTATCGAAACATGGTTATCAATTATATATTAAATTACATCCATTAGAAGAATCACGTCTTCAGGTTCAAATGAATCACTCGAATATTCATCTATTAACAGAAGAAATCATTAGTGAGCAATATGATACTTTATATACCTTTTTAGGGACTACTAGTGCATTAATTACTGATTATTCTTCAGTATTTTTAGATTACTATTTATTAAATAGACCCGTTGCATTTACCATTAATGATTATGAAGAATATAAAGAAAAACGAGGCTTTGTATTTGAAGATGTTAAGAGTCTTATGGTGGGCAGTGTTATTTGTAATTCAAACGACTTATTACAGTTCCTAGAGAGTGTCGTCCAATCTAAAGATGAATATGAGAAAAAAAGAAAAGAAGTAAATGATAAAGTCAATGCCATTCAAAAAGACTTTACAAAGACTCTTTTGAATGAAATTAGATTAAAGAAATAAGGTTAGGATAAAAATGATTAGCGTAATTATTCCCGTATATAATGTAGAGAACTATTTAGAAGAATGCTTAAAGAGTGTTCAAACTCAAACATATACTAATATTGAAGTCATACTAGTCAATGACGGATCTACCGATAAGTCTAAACTGATTTGTGAACGGTATTGTAAAGAGGATCGTCGTTTTCAGTTATTGAATCAAGAAAATCAAGGATTGAGCGCTGCACGAAATAATGGTGTTGCATCTTCAACAGGAGAGTTTATTGCATTTGTGGATAGTGACGACATTATTCTACCGAACTATTTAGAAACGTTAATACACTATATGACTGAGGATGTAGATATTGTAGAGTGTATATTTACAGTAAAGAAAATGGAATTTTTGGATGAAAATATTGAGACAACAACCATTATTTTTGAAGGGGATTCAAACGAGGCAGTTAAGTTTTTCCCAAATCATACTCTAAATGTTAATGCAGTTACTAAACTGTACAGAAGAGAGATTGTTGAAGCAGTTCCATATATAGAAGGTGTATTTTATGAAGATGTTTATAGTGGAATAGGGATGTTAAAATATATTCGAAAAATGATTAAAATTGACTATGTAGGATATTATTATCGAGTACGTTCAGGTAGTATAATGCACCGAGAATTTTCACCAAAAAATCTAGATATATTTACTGTTTGTGATAAATTAATAGAATTATATGCTGATAGAGAAGACCTTCTTCCTTATGTTGGTAGTTTTTTAGTTCATTTGGCTACGATGCATTATCATGCTTATGTAAAAAAAGGGAATCCATATAGAGAATTCTATAATCAAAAATTAGCTGAGTATGTAACATTAACAAAGAAAAATCCAGAGTTAGCTAGAGCATCACGTTTGATTAAGCTCTATAACTTTTGCCCCAAATATTATAATTCAATTGTATTCCCAATCTATTATGCAATTTGGAAATTCAAAAATGGCATTAAAGAAGTAAAGGTAGATGAATAAAAATAATTGAGAAGGAAATTATTTTATGATTAGTGTAATTGTACCCGTTTATAATGTGGAAGAATACCTAGAAGAATGTCTAGAAAGTATTCAATATCAAACTTATACAGATATTGAAGTCATCTTAGTAAACGATGGTTCAACGGACAGCTCAAAAGAGATTTGCGAACGATTTTGCCAGGCAGATAGTCGCTTTAGATTGATTAATCAAGAAAATAAAGGTCAAAGTGCAGCCAGAAATCGTGGGGTTAAAGAATCCATTGGCGAATACCTCATGTTTGTCGATAGTGATGATGTTATCAATAAAAACGTGTTAGAAGTACTACTTCCTTACATGAAGACGAATGTAGATATCGTAGAATGTAGAATGACAAGAAATAAAGAAGAGTTCTATCTTAATAAGATTTCTACAATTGTATTCGAAGGAAACGCTAAAGAAGCAATTCTTAATTGTATTGAGTTTAAAGAAGTGAAGTTTTGTCCCGTTACAAAATTATATACAAGAGAAATTGTTGAAAAGATTCCATTTTTAGAAGGATATATTTATGAAGATGTCTTTACAGGAATTAATTATCTAAAACATATTCGAAAAATAGTAGTTATTGATTATATTGGTTATTATTACCGTGTTCATGCAAATAGTACTATGACGAAATCCTTTAATGAAAAAGATTTAGATATTTTTAAAGTGGGAAATCAGTTAATAGATTCTTTTAAAGATGATGAAAATATGCTTCCGTACATTGGTTATTTTATGTTTTATCTTGGTCATGGACACTATTTAAAAGATGGGATTAATACGAAGAGTCCGTATGTTGATTTATATGAAGATTTTATTCAAAACGCTGCTTTTATAGCAAAGCAATCCAAGGAAGTTGTCCAGAAATATCGTTTATTGAGACTGTACTTATTTGCTCCAAAATATTATACAACTTTTACTCATCCTATTTATATAGGTTTGCAAAAGAGATGGATTGCTGCTAAAAAAGTAATGAATCATCTAAACGATAAATTACATATAAGAAAAAATTGAGTATTTAAATAAGTAGGATAATACAATAAATTTAAAAGGAAATGTTAGAAAGAATATGATTAGTATAATAGTTCCAGTTTATAATGTAGAAAATTATCTGGAAGAATGTTTAGAGAGTATAAAAAATCAAACGTTTACAGATATCGAAGTAATATTAGTTAACGATGGATCTACTGACAACTCAAAAGAAATTTGTGAGGAATATTGTAGGAAAGATTCTCGTTTTCACTTAATAAATCAGGAAAACCAAGGGCAGAGTATTGCAAGAAATAGAGGCGTTGCTGAGTCTACAGGAGAATTCATTATTTTTATTGATAGTGACGATATAGTAAAGTTTGATTTGTTGGCGCAATTAAAGAAGTATATGTCTGATGGAATTGATATTGTAGAATGTAATAGAACCGAGGATATTCATTGTTTAAATTTCGAAGAAAAAGTAATTGATGTTAAAGAATTGGATTCAAATGAAGCATTATATGAATGTTTTAATCATAGAGTAAGTTGGAGCCCAGTCGCAAAACTCTATCGTCGTGAAATAGTGGAGAAAGTTCCGTTTTTAGAAAATTTAATTTATGAAGATTTTTATACTGGAATCGTCTCTTTAAAATATATTCAAAAAATGAGAAAAATTGACTATATTGGTTATTATTATCGATATCATACTTCTAGTACGATGAACCAAAAATATTCAGAAAAGAATCTTGATATTTTTAAGGTTAGCGAAAAATTATTAGAGGAATTTAGAGAAGATAATTGGTTACCTTATGTAGGGAATATGTTATTTTTAGTCGGTATTGGTCATTTTAAAAAGTATCGTATAAGAATTGGACATCCCTACTATCAGTTATACATTGATGCAATTCATAAATATGCTGAAATAGCTAAGGAATCATCCGATATTTTCAATTCCAGTAAATTATTAAGATGGTATAGTTATTCACCAAAATATTTTTTTAGTTTATATTATCCTTTGTATTTAAAATATTTAGACATTCGAAAAAAATGGAAAATTTAATAGGAGGCTATTTATGATTAGTGTCATTGTACCTGTTTATAATGTTGAAGAGTATCTAGAAGAATGTTTAGATAGTATTCAATGTCAAACATATACAAATTTTGAAGTGATATTAGTCAACGATGGATCAACAGATGCTTCAAAAGAAATTTGTGAGAGATTTTGTAGGCAGGACAGTCGTTTTCATTTAATCAATCAAGAAAATAAAGGATTAAGTGGTGCAAGAAACCGTGGTATGAGCGAATCCCAAGGTGAATTTATTACTTTTGTAGACAGTGATGATGTTCTTAAAGAAGATATGTTGGAACAATTGATAAAACAGGTTACCTCAGATGATATCGATATTGTAGAGTGTTGGTATACGAATGATCAAAAAGAATTAGCAATCCCTTCACCAGAAAAAGTAAAAATTATTTTTCAAGGGAATACTAAAGAAGCTTTAGTTTCTTTATGTAGAGATAATATTGTTCGTTTGAATGCAGTTGCTAAACTTTTTAGAAGAGAAGTAATTTTCAATTTTCCATTTTTAGAAGGTTTATTTTATGAAGATGTTTATGGAGGAATTGGAATCTTAAAACAGATTCGTAGAATGGTGAAAATCGATTATATAGGATATTATTACCGTGTACGACAAGGTAGTATTATGAATCGAGAATTTAATTTGAAAAATTTAGATTTATTTACAATATGTGATAAAGTCGAACAATTATATGAAGGAGATGTAGAGCTACTTCCATACATTCATCGTCGCTTGTTCCATTTAGTCTTGATGCACGTTGTCGATTATCATATATTCGAGGGGAATCCATATCAAGAGAAATATGTGGAATATTTGAATCGATACTCTAAAAGTTCAAGCCCATCATTTTTAATGAGAGCTTATCAATTATTCCCACAAAATATTGTCTTCATTTCAAGAGTTGTTGGAGCGATTCAATGGAGATTTGAAAAATATATTATAAAAGGATTATGGAAAGGGATGAAGTAGCATGAACTATTATTTAAAAGAAAGATATGCTGAAGCTAAACATGCAGGATCTAAAGCAAGATTAGATGCTGAAAAAATAATGTTAGAAGCAGGCTATCAACCTTTTTTCTTAAATAGTCATTCAAATGCTGTTCCTTTAACAAAAGACGATGTAATCGTTCTTCAATTTCCATTATTATGGCATTCGTTAAAAACACAAATTTTAACGAGATTTTTGAAAAATAGAAAGTTCAAAGCTTATTTACTCATCCATGATATTGAGTCACTTAGAAATAGAAAGATAAAGACATTTAAAGAGTTTAAACATTCCATTATCTATTTTTTACAAAATAAAACAGTACTGGAAAAAGTAGATGGTATTATCGCTCATAATGATAAGATGAAAGCAGAATTAGTGAGATTAGGAATTCCAGAGAAGAAGATTGTTGCATTAGAAATCTTTGATTATGTCATTCCTCATTATGAAGAGAAGACAACTTATGAGAAGAATACAGTTATCGTTGCAGGAAATTTTGATATTCGAAAAACAAAATATGCAAGACAATTACCTGGAATTCCGGAATTTTCTATTTATGGAATCAACTTCGAAGAAGAGAATCTTCCTTTGAATGTTCATTATAAAGGCGCTTTTTCTCCTGATGAACTTTCTCATCACCTTCAAGGTGGCTTTGGTTTAGTTTGGGATGGAGATAGCCCCTATACTTGTAGTGGAATGTATGGAGAATATTTAAAGATGAATAACCCGCATAAAGCTTCTCTTTATTTAGCCTCAGGGTTTCCAATGATTGTATGGAGCCAATCTGCTTTAGCTGATTTTGTCAGAAAAAATCAATGTGGAATCATAGTTGATTCATTATTTGAAATTTCAGAATCTTTAGATTCTCTTTCAGAAAATGACTATCAAGAGCTAATTAAAAATAGTAAAAAAATCGGAGAAAAAATTCGTGATGGGTATTTTCTAAAAACAGCTTTAGAAAAGTGTGAAAGGAAATTGTAGCCTATGAAACTACAAACATTACGAGAAAAAATCATTCGATATTGTCAAATCGTAAAATATTATGGAGTTAAGCAGACAGTAGCTTATTATCTTGCGCAACAATCTGAGACGAAGTTCTATGATTTTCATAAAAAGATTCTTTTAGATTTTGTATTGAAATTACGTAAAGAAGCTCAAATAGATGAATCGAGTAATGAGAACGAAGAAGTTGATACAGAGTTTCCAAAAATTATTTGGACAATGTGGCAACAGGGAGAAGCACAAATGCCTGAAACGGTAAAAGCTTCACTGAAGACAATTAAAGACTTTGCCAAAAGAAATGGTTGTGAATGTTATTTATTAACGGATGAAAATCTTGCGGATTTCATTAATATTCCTGCAGATATCACCGAAAAATATGAGAACAAAGAATTATCAGCTGCACATTATTCAGATATTATTCGTTTTAGTTTGTTATACCAATATGGTGGAATATGGATGGATGCAACTTTATTTGTCTCGCCTTATGCAACTTTAGAAATATTTGAAGGAGACTTTTTTACTTTGAATCATCCACCTATACACACGGATAAAATAGAACGAGCTATTGGTGATTTTAAATGGTCAGGTTTCTTTTTAGCAGGGAAAAAAAGGAAGCCATATTTTAAACATATTCTGGATTTATATTTGTACTATGTCCGTAAATTCCCAATTTTTATTCATTATCTAATGATGGATTTTATTATTTTATCTGAATATAAGTGTAATGATGAATTTAGTACATTAGTCGATGGGTTACCAATCTTAGCTTTTGCTGAGGAAGTATGGTTTTTAAGAAATCATGCGAATGATCCTTTTGATGAAAATGAATGGAGAGAAGTGTTAAAAAACACACCAATTATGAAAACAACTTATAAAATTAATAAAGAAGAGTTAATTCTTAATAGTTATTTACATAAACTTTTCCATGGAGAATTAAATGAATAGAGGGAATGCATGAAAAAAAGTAGAACAGAATTTGCCACTTTGAATACGAGTATAGCTCTTGCGCTTCAACCTTTTCAGGTAATTCTTGGATTTGTTAACCGAACAGTTTTTGTGAATATTCTTGGAATTACTTATTTAGGATTAAGTAATTATTTATCTAGTTTAGTATCAATTTTGTCTCTAGCAGAATTAGGAGTAGCTGGAGCTATTAGTTATGCTTTATATGCCCCATTAGTGAGAGAAGAACATGGAAAAGTAAATGCATTTATGATTCTTTTTAAAAAATTATATCGAATCATTGGAGTATCTATTTTTATACTAGGAGCGATATTATCCTTATTTCTTCCATCTTTGATTAAGGATTATACAATTAATGAGGAAGTCTATTGGATTTATTTTTTGTTTGTATTTAATGCTGGTTCCAGTTATTTCTTCTCATACAAACGAACATTGCTATATGTCGATCAGCGAAATTATGTAATGACGTTAATTGATTTTGGGTTAAATACTGCAAAAGTATTATTGCAAATTGCAGTGATAGTTTTAACTCATAATTATATTTTCTATTTATTGATTAATATTATCGTGAATATTATTGGAAATATTGTGATGTCACTGATGGTAGACCGATTATATGATTATTTGTATAACGAAGAAATATCTCCAATTAATGAAGACGAAAGAGAAAAATTTATTCGGAATATTAAAGGAAATATCATTGGAAGTATTGGAGAAACGGTAGTATTTCAAACGGATAGTATTTTAATGGCGAAATTTATTAGTTTAGCAACGATTGGGATTTATGGAAATTATACCTATGTTTTAGGATTTGTTTCTATGATTTTAAACACTGCTATTAATTCGGTCGTTTCTTCTGTTGGAAATTTAGTTCATTCAAAAGATAGAACAGTAGAAGATAAAATCCATTTTTTGAAAAAATTTCAGTTCATTGCTTTTAGTTTGATTTATTTTGCCAGTATGGGATATCTTCTATTTATTCATCCGTTTATTATCATTTGGTTAGGAGAGAGTTTTTCATTTAATCGTTCTATTGAGATTTTGATTGTCCTTCATTTTTTCTTAACATTTTATAGAAGACCGATTTTAGTCATGATTTCAGTGTATGGTTTAAGTTATGAGCAAAATAAAAAGGTCATTGTAGAGATTATATTAAATATCGTTCTTTCACTGTACTTTTTAGCTGTTTTAGATTTAGGAGTAGCAGGAATATTGTTAGGAACGATTGTTTCAACTTTATTGACATGTACATGGTATGAGCCTTATAGTGCGTTTAAGTATGGATTAAAAGCTTCCTCAAAAGAATATATGAAGACAATGATGCAACATTTTATTGTGGCTGGATTTAGTTTTACAGTAATTAGTTTGCTAGATTTTTTTGTTTTTACATCCCTTGAATTGAGTTGGAGTATAGTGATTAGAATTATTTTATATATTACTGTTTTGAGTGTGTATATTTTCTTATTTAGAAATCATGAAGGTGGCCGACAAATCATACTGATGATTCAAAAAGTATTCAAGTTAAAAAAATAAGGAGAAAAATATGAAAAGAATTTTGGTTTGTGGATTAGTTCCAGATATTGGAGGATTAGAAAAAATTGTTTTAGATTTTTATAATCATATGGATACCAATGAATTTGAACTGGAATTTTTACTACAAGGACCTGAAGATGTTGATTTTAGTGAGCATTTTAAGAAACTTTGTCAAAAGCCGATTGTTGTACATCGAATTCCAAAGTTAAGACCTCATGTCAAACAAGCATTAAAAGAATGGGATCTTTTCTTTAAGGAAAATGCACATCGATATGATATTTTATGGTCGAATCAAAATGGTTTAACTCATCTAGAATTTTTAAAATTAGCGAAAAAATATGGCATTGAAAAAAGAATTGTTCATGGACATTGTGCTATTGCCGACAAATTTTACCGTTTTATTCATCCGATTAATCGACTTTTTGTCGGAAAATATGCGACGGATTTTTGGGCTTGTGGAACAGAAGCGTTGAATCATTTTTATCATGGCAAAGAACGAGAAAAAGCCTTAGTCATTCATAATGCGATTGAGGTAGAAAAGTTTTTATATAATGAAGAGAAAAAAATGCAACTTCGTCAAGAGTACCATATTCCAGAAGATTGTTTAGTCGTTGGACAAGTTTCTCGTTTATATGAAAAACAAAAAAATCAAAGTTTTTGTATTAAAGTTTTTGCTGAATTAGTTAAAAAAGAACCGAATTCCCGTTTAGTTTTTATTGGCAGAGGAGATACTGATTTTTTACAAAATATAGCTGAACATTATGCAGTAGCAGATAAAGTGATTTTTACAGGATTGAAAAGCAATATTGGAGAAATGTTAAATTTACTAGATGTATTTTTCTTTCCATCTAAATTTGAAGGCCTACCTATTGTATTGATTGAAGCACAAGCCAATGGATTACCCGTTATCACAGCAAGTCACTTGCCGAATGCTAAGATTTTAGAGAATTTCGATAATTCTTTATCTTTAACGGACTCACTTGAAGAGTGGGCAGATAAGATTTTATCGGTTCGTCATAGTCGAGAACTGGATAAAGAAAAAGTGAAGAAAAAAATTGATGAAGCAGGATATGAGATTGAATCCGCAACTCGGAATTTAGAAAAGTTATTTAAGAATTGATGAAGTGAAACAGAAAATATCTGTATTGCTGCAAAGCTTGTTTACGATATATCGTGAGCAAGTTTTTTTGTTTGAGAGAGTAAAAAAGACTGGATAAAAGTTTTGAGACTTCACGCTCTAAACTTCTGAAAA